>Ga0302326_10021456_pt1 | contig 13245 bp, 12 predicted proteins | sample Palsa_T0_3_FD_202264 | JGI IMG/M metagenome (GOLD analysis project Ga0302326, IMG submission 202264) | Peat permafrost microbial communities from Stordalen Mire near Abisko, Sweden - Palsa_T0_3 | ecosystem: Environmental > Terrestrial > Soil > Palsa > Peat permafrost | place: Sweden: Abisko... | reverse complement strand
CTGATCCTGATGCGGGCCGGCTACCGCTGGGCCCGGACCGTGTTGACCGGCGGCGCCATCGCCACCGTCGTCTATGTCGGCATCCGGCTGTTCACCGTGACCTGGCCACCGATGTACGCCGTGCTCTGCGGCATCACCGGAATCACCGGATCGGTCTTCATCGCCGGCGGAATGTTCTTGCTGCACCGCCTCGAGTCGCACGAATACTTCACCAGGTAAGCCTGCGGAACACCCAGCGGACGCCCTGACCGCGCGCAAGGGACAATGGTCGACGTGACCGCAGGCACCGATCCCGACGCCACCCCGCTCTTTCGCGAGGTCGGTGCCAGCTGGCTTTGGCTGCTGGCCGGTCCGCTGGCGTCCGGGGCGATGCTGTGGATCGAGAAATCCAACGGCAACGGCTGGCAACTCTCGGTTCCGCTGCTGTTCCTGGTGGTGATGACCGGTTTCATTGCGCTGCAAGTCAAAGCGGCCCGCATCCACACGTCGGTCCTGCTGACCCAGCAGACGCTCCGCCAGGGCACCGAGACCATCCGGGTCGACGAAATCGTCAAGGTGTACCCGGCAGCCGAACATTCGCTGGCGGCGAAGAAGGACGTGGAGCGCTGGCAGTCGGCTCGTGCGCTGGGCGAGCTGGTCGGGGTGCCCAAGGGCCGCACCGGCATTGGGCTGCGGCTCACCGGTGGCCGCACCGCCCAGGCGTGGGCGCGCCGGCATCGTCATCTGCGCAACGCGCTCACCCCGCTGATCGAGGAGCGCGTCAGCCCCGCCGAGCTATCCCAAGACGACGACGGCGACGACGGATCACACTGGTGATGGCCCGTTTTCGTGCCGTTCTCGAACTTCTGCTGGCGTGCGCCGCCGTCGCGGGCTGCGCGATCAGCTGGTCGGCGGTGCGCTCCACGATCGTCGTCGCACCCGTGGCCAAGGGCCAGCCGGTGACCACGGCGGTGGTCTATGACCCGCCGCTGCTGTTGTTGACGCTGCTGCTGGCGACGGCCGCGGGGATGTTGGCGGTGGTCGGCACCGCACGGCTGCGGCGAGTCGTCCGGCGCTGATCGGCGTGACCACCACCGATCTCGACCTGCGCGGGATGAGCTGTGCGGCCTGCGCTGCCCGGGTGGAGGGCGCGCTCAACGGCCTCGACGGCGTGCGCGCCGCGGTCAACTTCGCGCTCGAGCGGGCCCATGTTCAGCACGGGTCCGCGGTGTCGGCCGCTGACTTGATCCGCGCGGTGGAGTCGACGGGCTATCGCGCGTCGGTGGCCGCGAATCGGCACGAATTGCCCGCGGACCCGCCGCAGCGGCAACTGCCCGTGCGGCTTGCCGTTTCGGTGCTGCTGGCGATCCCGGTGGTGGCTGTGTCGATGGTGATGGGTTGGCAGTTCGCCGCCTGGCAATGGCTGGCGTTCGCGCTGACCACGCCGATCGTGGTGTGGGGCGGTTTCCCGTTCCACCTCGCCGCAGTGCGCGGCGCCCGGCATGGCACATCGACGATGGACACGCTGATTTCGCTGGGCACGCTGGCCGCGTACCTCTGGTCGGCGATCGCGGTGCTGCGCGGGACCGGGCCGGTGTACTTCGAGGTCGCGGCCGCCGTCACGGTGTTCCAACTGGCCGGCCGATACGCCGAGGCGCGGGCCAAACGCGCATCCGGTGCGGCGTTGCGGTCGCTGCTGAGCCTGGGCGCCAAGGACGCAGCTGTGCTGCGCGACGGCGACGAGGTACGTGTCCCGGTGTCCGAGTTGCGGGTGGACGACGTCGTCGTGGTGCGACCAGGGGAGCGGGTCGCCGCCGACGGCGTAATTGTCAACGGCGCAACGGCATTGGACACTTCGGCGATGACCGGTGAACCGACACCGGTCGACGTCTCCGTCGGCGACACCGTGACCGGCGGCTCACTCAACACCTACGGTCGGCTGCTGGTGCGCGCCGTCAACGTCGGCGCCGACACCCAGCTGGCCCGGATGGCCGAGCTGGTCAGCGCCGCGCAGAACAACAAGGCGCCCATCCAGCGAACCGCGGACCGGGTTGCCGCCGTCTTCGTCCCGGCCGTGCTGGTGATCGCCACAATGACGATGGCCGGTTGGCTGATGATCGGGCAACCCACGTCGTCGGCATTTACCGCGGCCGTCGCGGTGTTGATCATCGCCTGCCCGTGCGCCTTGGGACTGGCGACTCCGACCGCGATCCTGGTCGGCACCGGGCGCGGTGCGCAGCTGGGCATCCTGATCAAAGACCCGCGGCTGCTGGAGACCATCACCGCCGTCGACACCGTCGTCTTCGACAAGACCGGCACCCTGACCACCGGCGCGATGACGGTGCAAGAGGTGCGACCGCAGGCCGGAGAGGACGCCGACGTCGTGCTGGCCCGCGCGGCGGCCATCGAACTAGCATCCGAGCATCCGGTGGCGGCGGCGATCGTGGCGGCCGCCCGTGGCCGGAGGCTGCCAGTCGGAGCTGCACCCGAGGGGTTCGTCAACGAGCCGGGGACCGGGGTCGTCGGCGTGGTCGACGGTGTCGAAGTCTCGGTGTTCAGAGCCGGTTCGCTGGCCGGCGTGGACCTGCTGGCGCCGACTCGTCAGACGGCCGTCCAGGTGACGTGGGGTGGGCAGCCGCGCGGCGTCATCACGCTGGCCGATCAGGTCAAGCCCGGCAGTGCCGCGGCGGTCGCCGAGCTCAAGGCGATGGGCATCACCTCGATGCTGCTCACCGGTGACAGCGTGGAAGTGGCCGGGCAGGTCGCGGCCGCGGTCGGCATCGAATCGGCCGACGTGATCGCCGGTGTGTTGCCGACCGGGAAGTCCGACGTCATCAGGCAATTGCAGGCCCAAGGCCGGACGGTGGCCATGGTCGGCGACGGCGTCAACGACTCGGTGGCGCTGGCGGTCGCCGACATCGGCATGGCGATGGGCAGCGGCGCCGACGTCGCGATCGACGCGGGCGATCTGACACTGATGCGCGCCGACGTGCACACCGTGCCGACCGCGTTGCGGTTATCGGCCCGCACCCTGCGCACCATCCGGGAGAATCTGTTCTGGGCCTTCGCCTACAACGCGGCGGCCATCCCACTGGCGGCCGCGGGCCTGCTCAACCCGATGATCTCGGGTGCGGCGATGGCGTGCTCGTCGCTGCTGGTGGTGACGAACAGTCTGCGGCTCAGGCGATTTCAGGACGACAGCCAGGCGAGCTCGCCGGGCAGCTGCTGACGCCAGTACGCCTCGTCGTGTCCGCCGGGCGTGAATCCACCCGCCGGCGGCTTGTGCAACTGGGCGATGAATTGGTGGGTGGCCGGGCAGAACTGGTCGTCGTTGCCACAGTCCACCCGCAGCGGAATCGCTGACAGCGCAGGCAATCCGAAGACGGTGTTCTTCGTCCAGTCGTCGTAGCTGTCGAAGGCCCCGATCGTGCTCGCGGTGTAGGACTGATACAGCGCCGGGCTGACCGCGCAGATCCCGGCGGTGCGCGCCAAGCCGAGCCGTGAGCCCAGCAGCATCGCGCCGTAGGCGCCCATCGACCAGCCGATGAAGCCGATCCGCGAGATGTCCAGACCCATCGCAGGCAGCATCGGGATCAGTTCGTTGAGCACCATCGACCCGGCGTCCTCGCCGCCGGCCCGCCGGTGCCAATAGCTGTCGCCGCCGTCGACCGCGACCACGGCGAACGGCGGCCGGCCTGCTTTGGCCAAGTCCGCCAGTGCCTGCTCGACGCCGAAACTCATGACCTGCTTGGCGTTTCCGCGTACTCCGTGCAAGGCGATCACCGGACGCAGCGGCGCAGTCTGGCCGGGCGGGCGGGCGATGATCCAATTCGTCAGCAGACCGCCGCGGGCCGCCGAGATGAACGAGCCGGACTCCCGGGTCGGCAGCGGTGCGGCGACCGGAGGGGCTGGTGGCGCCGCCGGCTGACCCGGGTCCGTTGGATTGGGCATCGCCGGGACGGCGACCGGGTCCAGCAGGGCGCCCAGCGCCCACACGCCCGTGGCGCCCGCAAACGCCCCGACCCCAAGGCGCAGCGCAGCGCGGCGGGACAGGTCGGGCATGAGCAACATATTGCCGACCCGGAAAGCGACGCCCGGCAAAACACGCCGCGCCCGAAAGCAACATGGCGGTCACGATTTACTGGGCGGGAGCTGAGCACTTGGTACAAAGTGCGAAATGTGTAACACTGTCCCACATGACCGACCTGCGTGAGCCGTCTGCCGACCAGACCGCCGGCGACGCGCTGCCGCTGGGGCCGCAATCGTTGGTATGGCGGTATTTCGGCGACAACAGGATGTTTCTGATCGGCCCACGGCCCGCCGTGCTGCAGAACATGCTCGCCGAACTCGGTCAGGGCGTGCTGGATCATTCGGTGTTTTTCAGCGACACCGCGGCGCGGGTCAAGCGCTCGCTGCCGCCGATCTTCAAAACCGTGTACGGAGCCGACGACGACAACACCGGCCGGCAGGTGCGTGACTTCCACCACCAGATCAAAGGGGACATGCCGAGCGGCGAGCGCTACCACGCGCTGGATCCCGACACCTACTTCTGGGCGCATGCCACCTTCGTCGAGCAGGTGCTCTACTTCGCCGACACCTTCGTCAAGCGGCTGACCGACCAGGAGAAGCAGCAGATCTACCTCGAGTCAAAGACCTGGTATCGCCGCTACGGCGTCAGCGAGCGGCCGATGCCTGACGACTACGCCGAGTTCGAGCGGTACTGGGATCACATGATGGAGCACGTCATGATCGCGCACCCGACCGCCAAATACGGCGTGGGATACGTGACCAAAGGTTTCCCGCGGCCCAAAGGTGTCTCACCGCTGGCTTGGCGCGTGATCGCGCCGGTGTTCAACCCGGTCGCCGCCTTCCTGACGACCGGTGGTCTGCCGCCGCGGGGCCGTGTCCTGCTCGGTCTGCCCTGGAGTGATCGTCAAGAGCGCCGCTACCAGCGGTTCGCCGCAGGGTGGCGGTCACGGCCGGTGAACTGGGTGTGGAGCCGCCTTCCGATGGGAGTGCGCTACAACGGTTTTGCCCGGGACGGTTATGCCCGGGCATGATGCGGCCACCAACGCGATCCTCGACGCCGCCGTCGTCGAGTTCGAGCAGCATGGCTTCCGCCGGGTTGCGCTCGACGACGTAGCCCGCCGCGCCGGGGTCAGCCGCACCACCATCTACCGGCGCTTCGCCGGACGAGACGAGTTGGTGGCCGCCGTCATCGACCGGGAGAACGCGGTGCTGTTCGCCAACATCGCCGACGAATTGAAAAGCCGCAGGCCGCAGTCGAATTACTACGTCGAGGCGTTCACGTGCGCGATCGTGCGATTCCGGCAACACCGGGTGCTGACCCGGATGATCGCCGACGAGCCCGGCTTGATGCTCGAATTGGCCCACCAACACTGGGAACCCGCCGTCGACCGGATGGCGGCCGCGCTGCGGATGATCTTCCCCGCCGGCTTCGCCGAACAGATCGGTGCGGACGCCGTCGACGAACTGGCCGACACCATCCTGCGCTACGCGGCGATGGTGCTGCTGCTGCCGGCCCGCGGACCCCTGGTCGACGCGGACGACATCCGTGCCTTCGCCACCACACACTTCCTGCCCAGCCTGCCCGTGGCGTTGCGCGCCGTACCGGTCTGACTCGAGCGCCGCCTCGGTGTTAGCGTCCGGTGATGCCGCCGACCCGGGAGACCCCAACGGGCGGCGCGTCACCGCAACTGCGCCAAGGCTTGTCGCAGCGTCAGCTGATGATGATTGCCATCGGCGGAATCATCGGCGCCGGATTCTTCGTCGGGTCTGGTGTGGTCATCGGCAAAGCCGGCCCCGCCGCTGTCCTCACCTATGTGCTGTGCGGGCTGTTGATCATCCTGGTGATGCGGATGCTGGGGGAGATGGCGACGGCCAACCCGTCGACCGGATCGTTCGCCGAGTACGCCCGGCAAGCCCTGGGTGGCTGGGCGGGTTTTTCGGTGGGCTGGCTGTATTGGTACTACTGGGTGATCGTCGTCGGTTTCGAGGCGGTCGCCGGTGCGAAGGTCATCACCTACTGGTTGCACGCGCCGCTGTGGCTGCTGTCGCTGATCTTGATGGTGTTGATGACGGCGACGAACTTGTTCTCGGTCTCGTCCTACGGCGAGTTCGAATTCTGGTTCGCCGGAATCAAAGTCGCGACCATCCTGGTCTTCCTGCTGCTCGGCACGATGTTCGCGGTGGGGCTGTGGCCGCACCACCACGCGGACTTCTCCAACCTGTACGCGCACGGCGGGTTCTTCCCGAACGGTATACACGGCGCCTTCGCCGCCATTGTGGTGGTGATCTTCTCCATGGTCGGTGCGGAGGTCGCCACGATCGCCGCGGCGGAAACACCGGATCCCGAGCGTGCGATCCGGCGGGCCACTAACGCAGTGGCCGCTCGCATCGCGATCTTCTTTGTGGGATCGGTCTTTCTGCTGACCGTCATTCTGCCGTGGAACGCCCTCCAATCCGGCTCGTCGCCATTTGTGTCCGCGCTCAAGCAGATCGGGATCCCCGGTGCCGACCATGTGATGAACGCGGTCGTGCTTACCGCCGTGCTGTCGTGCTTGAACTCCGGGCTCTACAGTGCGTCCCGGGTGTTGTTCGTGCTCGCGCGGCAACACGAGGCACCGGCTCAACTACTCAAAATCAGCGGACGCGGAGTGCCCCACCTCGCCATCGTCGCCTCGTCGGTGGTGGGCTTTTTGTGCGTCATCATGGCCGGGGTCGCACCGAACACGGTGTTCTCGTTCCTGCTCAACTCATCGGGCGCGATCGTGCTTCTCGTCTACTTGCTGATTGCGTTGTCGCAGATCGTGTTACGCCGCAGGACGCCGTCGGAGAAATTGCGGGTCAAGATGTGGTTCTTCCCGACCCTGTCGATCCTGACGGTGGCCGGGATCGTCGGGGTGCTGGTGCAGATGGCGTTCGACAGCTCCGCCCGTATTCAGTTGTGGCTCAGCCTGTTGTCCTGGGCTGTGGTGGTTGCGGTGTACTTCGCCGTCCGGCGGTCGCGCGATCGTCGGCAGCCCGTTTGATGTACCGCTCCGTGGGGCAGCCTGGAGCATCCGCGGTGCTACGGGGGGACTTCATGGTTGCGGCTCCAGAAGAGAAGGACGATTCGGGACTGCAGCAGGGATTGTCGCAGCGCCAACTCAACATGATCGCCATCGGCGGTGTGATCGGCGCCGGGCTGTTCGTCGGATCAGGATTCGTGGTCAGCAAGACCGGGCCCGGGGCATTCCTGACCTTCGCGCTGTGCGGCGTGCTGATGGCGCTGGTGATGCGGATGCTGGGCGAGATGGCCACCGCGAACCCGTCGACGGGGTCGTTCGCCGAGTACGCCCGTCAGGCCCTGGGCGGTTGGGCGGGTTTCTCGGTGGGCTGGCTGTATTGGTACTTCTGGGTGGTCGTGGTCGGTTTCGAGGCCATCGCCGGCGCGAAGGTCATCACCTACTGGTTCCATGCGCCGCTGTGGCTGTTCTCGCTCATCTTGCTGACCACCATGACGGCGACCAATCTGTTCTCGGTGTCGTCGTTCGGTGAGTTCGAGTTCTGGTTCTCCGGCCTCAAGGTGGTGACCGTGCTGGCCTTCCTTGGTTTCGGCGCGGCGTTCGTGCTGGGACTATGGCCGCATCGCCACCACGACTTCAGCAACTTCACCTCACACGGCGGGTTCTTCCCGCTGGGCGTCGGAGCCATTTTCGGGGCGATCGCACTGGTGATCCCGTCCATGGTCGGCGCCGAAGTCGCCACCATCGCCGCGGCAGAGACCCCGGACCCGGTGCGATCGGTGCGACGGGCCACCAACACCGTCGTCGCCCGCATCGCACTCTTTTTCGTCGGCTCGGTCTTTCTGCTGACGCTGATCCTGCCGTGGAACGCCCGCGAGATCAGCGTCTCGCCCTACGTGGCGGCCTTTAAGGTGATGGGGCTGCCGGCCGCCGACGACGTCATGAATGCGGTGGTGCTCACCGCGGTGTTGTCGTGCCTGAATTCGGGGCTCTACACCTCCTCGCGCATGCTGTTCGTGCTCGCCGCCCGGCGCGAAGCGCCACGCCAGCTGCTCAAGGTCGGTCGGCGCGGTTCGCCGTATGTGGCGATCCTGGCGTCGTCGGTTGTCGGTTTCATCTGCGTCGTTATGGCGTGGATTGCGCCGAACACGGTGTTCACCTTCCTGCTCAACTCGGCCGGCGCCATCGTGCTGTCGATTTACCTGGTGATCGCGCTGTCGCAGATCGTGCTGCGTCGCCGCACGCCGACCGAAGCTCTTATGGTCAAGATGTGGTTCTTCCCTACCCTGTCGATCATCACCGTCGCCTGTCTCGTCGGCGCGCTGGTGCTGATGGCGTTCGACCGCGCCGTGCGCATCCAGCTCTGGCTGGGTTTGGTGTCGTGGGCGGTAGTGATCGCGCTGTACCTCGTCGGCAGACTGCGGCGTCGGCGTGAGGCGGCCGAACCTGAAGCGCCGCCGACCGGGACGGCCAAGCGGGTCCTGGTGCTGGCGAACCAGACCCTTTCCGCCAGAGAGCTTTTCGATGAGCTGCGTCGCGTCGACGCTCTGCGCGAAGCCGAATACTTTCTATGTGTGCCGGCCAGCCCGATCGACACCGGGCAGGCCGACATCGGTCCGGTGTACATCGAGGACGCCACCCGGCAGGCGGCGCAGCAGCGCCTCGACGACATGCTCGCGGCGATGGGCCGGATCGATCTGCACGCTCGAGGCGCGGTCGGCGACTACCGACCGGAGCACGCACTGGCCGCTGCCGTGGAGCAATTCCACCCCGATCAGTTGGTGATCTCGACGCTGGCGATCGAGGATTCGGCGTGGCTGCGCGACGACCTGGTCTCGCGCGCCGCCTCGACGTATCCCATCCCGGTGCACCACGTCGTCACCGGCGCTCCGGAAGAAATAGAAGTCGCGAACTGAGCTCAGCCGGTCTTGGTCAGCACTGCCTGCTCGAAGGGGATCTTCGGAAAGACTCGGCGTCCCGCACCGGTGACGTGCGGCGCCGCCTGCTCTTTGGTGACGGTTTGCGGGTTGCTGACATGGAAGGTTTTGCCGTGACGGCGCATCTGCCCACCGCCCGCGGCGTTGAGGTTCTTCAGCCAGTCGCGGTCCGGGCCGTAGCTCAGCAGGATCGCCACACCTGGCTTCCCGTCGACCTCGGCGTTGAACACCGTCAACGGGGTGCGGTAGGGCTTGCCGGATTTCCGTCCGACGTGCTCGAGGATGCCGAACGACGGGGCCCAGCCGGCCCACATGCGCTGAATCGGATTGGTGACGTGCCGGTTGAACCGGGCGAGTCGTTGCGGTAGTTGCAATGACACCATCCAACGCCCATCCCACGGGCCGCTTCAAGGTCTCCGCGGGCCGATATCACCTGCGTTGCGCGATCGCATAAGGGGGTCATGCCCAAGCTTGTGAGACTGGTGGTTCTGGTGGGACTAACGTTAACCAAATCATTCAAAGTTTCTACGTTTAACCAGGTCAGTCGGAGTCTATAACGGTGATTCAGGCCACAACGCCGGATCAGGGGGAGCGCAACGATGACCGATCTTTACGCCGAGGGAACGCGCGAAGATGCGGCGGCGACCTGGCTGGGCGTCTGCAGGGGGCTGTCGCAGTCGGCCAGCTGCATTCCCAGCGAGCAGCTTGCCGAATTGAACACCGCAGAACTACTGGATCTCCGGCAGGTCGTGAGAGCCGGAATTCGTACCGGCGACGACGCTTTCGTCGACTGGTGCACGAGAACGGGCGGGCAGATCGTGGCCGAGCTCTATCTGCGGGCGTATACGCAGGCCGCGATCGACGCGAAAGCTGCGGCCATCAACGGCGAGGAGCGTCGCCTCGCGTGCGCGGCGCGGTGAGCGCTCGACCCTCGTAGCTTTCCCATCCCGCCGGAGCAACTTCAAGCCCACGACGCAGCCGCCTACTCGAGCGCGTCGTCGAGGTTGATGGCCGCACTGATCAGCGCGAGGTGGGTGAAGGCTTGGGGAAAGTTGCCCACCTGATCGCCGGTGGCGCTGACTTGTTCGGCGTAAAGCCCGACGTGATTGGCGTAGGTGAACATCTTCTCCAGCGCCACTTGTGCGTCCAGCAGCCGACCGGCGCGAGTGAGCGCCTCGACATACCAGAACGAACAAATGGAGAAGGTGCCTTCCTGGCCGTCCACGCCATCGGACCCGAGGTTGTAGCGGAACACCAAACTATCGGTAACCAGTTCCTGCTCAATGGCTTTCAGCGTGCTCAGAAATTTCGGGTCGGCCGGCGACAAGAACTTCACCATCGGCATGAGCAGGGCTCCCGCATCGAGTCCGTCGCCGTCTTCGGTCTGGGTGAACGATTCTTTCTTGTCGTTGTAGCAGCGAGTCATGATGCGCTCGTAGATCTCATCGCGAGCGCGCGACCAAGCGACGATGTCACCCGGCAGACCACGCTGGCGAGCGATACGGATGGCGCGCTCCAGGGCCACCCAGCACATCAGCCGTGACGTGGTGAACGCACGTGTTTCACCGCGCACCTCCCACATCCCCGCATCCTCGTGGTCCCAGTTGTTCATCACCCAGTCCACAACGTTGACGACGTCGCGCCATCCCGCATCGCTGATACCCGGGCCGTATTTGTTGAACAGATAGATCGAGTCGATCAGGTCGCCGTAGATGTCGAGCTGTAGTTGGTCGGCGGCAGCGTTGCCGATTCGCACCGGCTTCGAATCACGATGGCCGGAAAGATGTTCGAGCTCAACTTCTTCGGGGAGGTTGCCGTCGATATCGTAGAGAACCCGCAACGGTCCCAGCTCTCCGTCGGCTCCATGGTCGGTGCCCAATCGTTCGGACAGCCACCGAACGAAGGCGCGGGCTTCGTCGATGAAGCCGAGCCGCAACAGCGCATACAAGGTGAACCCCGCATCGCGCATCCACACGTAGCGGTAGTCCCAATTCCGTTCGCCGCCGATGTATTCGGGCAGGCTGGCGGTGGGGGCTGCGATCACCGCGCCACTGGATGAATGCGTGAGCAGCTTCAGGGTGATGGCCGACCGGTGCACCATTTCTCGCCACCGACCGACATAGTTCGACTGCGAAATCCACTGTCGCCAAAAGGACGTCGTGTTCTCGAAAAGGGTGTCGGTCGAACACAGGCCGTCCGTGGAGGGCTCATCCTCATCGATCAGGACTTCCAGGACGAACTGGGCGGTCGCGCCCTGCGAAAGGTGGACGTCGGCCGTCACCTTGTCGCCCTCGACTGTCAGCGGGACGGTGGCCGCCAGGCCCATCCTGATCCCACCGCCGGTCAACACCGCGCTCTCCTCGCCGACGGATGTGACGGCACACGTCTGACGCGCGTAGTCGGGGCGAGCATCCAATTCCATCCGCAGATCGATCGATCCCCGCACGCCGCGAACGCGGCGGACCAATCGCTGCCGATCGCCACCGTCGCCGTCGGAAGCTACCGGCATGAAGTCGTTGACCTCCGCCACGCCGTCCGGAGTCAGGAAGCGGGTGACCAGGACCGCGGTGTCCGGGCGGTAAAACTGTTGAGTCCGCGTCACTTCGCCGGTCGGACTGAACCGCCAACTGCCGCCTTTGTCGTCGTCGAGGATTGCGCCGAACACGCTTGGAGAGTCGAAGCGGGGCACGCAGAACCAGTCGATGGTGCCGTCCGTGCCCACCAACGCGCAGGTCTGCATGTCGCCGATGAGTCCGTGGTCGGCGATGCCCAGACGTGGCTCAGTCATCGGGTAGGTGCCAACCCGACGGCCCGGGCAGGTCGACCGCCTCGTCGGGTCCCCACGTGCCTTGCGGGTACGTGACTACCCGCGGCGGTGAGTCGAGGATGGGTTGGCATGCCTGCCAGATGCGATCGACCTCGTCGGCGCGGGTGAACAGCAGTTGGTCGCCACGCATGACGTCCAACAGCAGCCGCTCGTAGGCCTCCAGCGGGGTGTCGCCAGGGTCCTGCTCGGCCACGTTGAGATGCATCTGCAAAGGCAGCACGTCGAGTTCGGGGCCGGGCCGCTTCGCGTTCAGGTTGAACTGGACCCGCGGGTCGTCGCTCAACTCCAGGACGAGTTGGTTGGGCCGGTCGGCCTCATCGCCGAAATAGCTTGACTGCCGTGTGCGGAATGTCAGCGTGACGGTACGGCGAGTGTCGGCGAGGCCTTTGCCTGTGCGCAGATAGAACGGGGTTCCTCGCCAACGCTCGGTGTCGACAACCGCCTCGAGTGCAACGAACGTCTCGACGGTGGAGTCGTCGGACACACCGTCTTCGTCTCGGTAGCCCTGGTATTGGCCGAATGTCGTCCGGTCCGGATCGAAGGGGCGGAGCGCAGCGAACACCCGGGCGACCTCGTCGCGGACCGCTATCGAGTCGAGGCTCTCCGGCGGCTCCATCGCAATGAACCCGAGCACTTGAGCGAGGTGAGTGGAGATCATGTCACGGAAGCAGCCCGTCGACTCATAGAAACCACCACGTCCCTCGATACCGCCGGCTTCGGGAACATCGATCTGGACTGACTCCAGATACGTTGAGTTCCAGAGTGGTTCGATCACACCGTTGGCGAATCTCAGCGCCAGAATGTTCTGCACCGCCTCCTTGCCCAGGAAATGGTCGATCCGGAAGATCTGCTCCTCGCTCATCACCTTTTTGAACGCCGCATCGAGTTCGCGAGACGATTGCAGGTCAGTCCCGAAGGGTTTTTCGACCACCACGCGGGCATCGGAGGTCAAGTCTTCTTGCGCGAACATGCCGATCATTCCCTGCATCGCGTCCGGAGGCACGGAAAGATAGATCAGGGTGCGGGCATCCTCACCGAGACGCTCGCGGGCCGCTCGCACCGCCGCGGCCAGCTCGCTCCCGTCGTCGGCGCTCGAGCTCGTGAACGACAGACGACCCAGAAACTCCTCTGCAGTTGCGTCGTCGACGTCATCGATGAATTCGTCGAGAGCCGACCGCACCGACTTGCGGAATTCATCGTCGGACTCCGGGGAGTGCCGGCCAGAACCGATCACCGCATAGTCTCCGGGTAGCCGACCGGCGACAGCGAGACGGTATAAGCCGGGAAACAGCTTGCGCCGAGCCAGATCTCCTCTTGCGCCGAACAAAACAAAAACCTGTGGAGCTGATGTCATCACGACGCCTTCGGCTCGATCGTTAACAATTGCCCGCCGTCCGTCTCGAACCGTCGAAGCTCTACGTCGACTCCGGGGGCGGGCACGGTCGACTCCTTCGGGATCGCGTCCAGATATCGG
>Ga0302326_10021455_pt1 | contig 13245 bp, 9 predicted proteins | sample Palsa_T0_3_FD_202264 | JGI IMG/M metagenome (GOLD analysis project Ga0302326, IMG submission 202264) | Peat permafrost microbial communities from Stordalen Mire near Abisko, Sweden - Palsa_T0_3 | ecosystem: Environmental > Terrestrial > Soil > Palsa > Peat permafrost | place: Sweden: Abisko... | reverse complement strand
GGGGGCCGCCGAAGCCCGGGGACTGGCTGACTTACAACGGAAGTGACTCTGCCAATCGCTATAGTCCCCTCAAAGAAATCAACACCGCAAATGTAGCGTTACTGAAGCTGACGTGGATTTTCCCCATCCAGGATTTTGGCCTCGAAACGACGCCGCTCGAAGCCGACGGGGTCCTCTACGTTACAGGGCCTAACCAGGTATTCGCCCTGGACGCGCTCACCGGCAGTACGATTTGGCAGTACTCGCGTCCTGCCAGCGCAGGTATGGTTGGCGACGCAAAACTTGGCGCCAACCGCGGAGTCGCCATTCTGCGCGACAAGGTCTTCTTTGTTACCGACAATGGCCACCTGTTGGCGCTCGGCCGGGCCACGGGCAAATTACTCTGGGAGATGCCGATCGCGGCCGACAGCGAAGGTCAGCACTATGGCGGCACGATTGCTCCGCTCATTGTCCACGATTTGATCATTGCCGGCGTCTCCGGCGCTGACGAAGGCATTCGAGGTTTCATCGCGGCCTTTAAGCCTGATGACGGCGCTCTCGCGTGGCGGCACTGGACTGTGCCTCGCAAAGGGGAGCCCGGCATAGAAAGCTGGGGAGCGAAAGAACCGGTCACAGGCGGCGGTTCCAGTTGGCTCACCGGGTCTTATGATCCGTCGTCTGACACGCTCTATTGGCCCACGGGCAATCCCTTTCCCGATGGCGACGACCGCGGTCGCCCTGGCGACAATCTTTATACCGACAGCGTTCTAGCCCTCAATCCTCAAACCGGCTCGTTGAAATGGTATTACCAGTTCACGCCCCACGACTTGGAGGATCGGGATGCCGCCGAACCCGATGTGTTGGTCGACACCGTCTATCGAGGCAAGCCGTCCAAATTATTACTGCACGCAGATCGCAACGGCTTTTTCTATGTGCTTGATCGCACTAATGGTGCGGTGCTGTTGGCCAAGCCCTTCCTACACCGCGTGGATTGGGCTTCAAGCATTGGAGCCGATGGCCGGCCGGTGGTGAAAGATCCGCGGGGCTGTCCCAACGATGCCGCTAATTGGGATTCCACCGCTTTCTCGCCGGAGACGCGCCTCTATTATTTCCTGGCGCTGGAACAGTGCGTCAGCGACCGCAACAGTGGCTACCCCGACGAGCAGGGCCAGCGCTTCCTGCGCGCTCTCAATATTGACACCGGGGAAATTGTTTGGGAGGTTCCGCAACCGGGGGCCGCGCGTGCCAAAACCTGGTCGGGGGTTCTCGCCACTGCGGGAGGCCTGATTTTTTACGGTCAGCCAAACGGAGGCTTCGCGGCCGTAGATCAACGGAATGGAAAAACGCTCTGGCGATTCCCCACCAACATCTTTATGAAAGCCTCCCCCATGACGTTTATGGTGGACGGCAAGCAGTATGTTGTCGTGGCGGCGGGTCCGAATATTCTTTGCTTCAGCCTCTAATCGATCGGGACATGGCGAATCGCTTACGGTATGAGACTCTACTGCTTACCTCCACTCCATTCCAGATACGATTTCCAATCATCCTGCCCGGGCATTTGCACCTGGAATTTTCCAGACATCACGTCATGCTCAAGATGGTAGATGAGGCGGAATCTTGGACCGGGGCCCGGTTCAGATAGAAAGATCGCGGTCGTCGCATCCGGCGTGGACAGTGCGTAATGAATCACATGGCCTTCGTTATCGAAGTAGATGGCCTGCAAAGGTTTTGCGGGCATCTCCTCAAAGATATAAAGCAGATCGCTGTGTTCGCAGTCGTAGGCCTCAGGCCCCGTGCACCCCCCAACGGTACTGTGACGCGCAAGGACGTGCCCTTTGAGTTCCTTTGCGAACGTATATGTGCCAGTGACCTTTGCGGCTGAACCCTCTCCCGTCTTTGCCTGCCATGTGCCCTGAAGAAAGCTGAGGGGCTGCCACGTATCTGCTGCTTGAGCGAAGGCCTGAGCTCCGAGTGAGAGGATGAATGCGAGTGGCAAGAGTCGACCGAGTACCTTCATAAGGTTTGTCCTTTCATCTGTGCGGCGAATTCGCGCAGGCGTTCTTCAATCTCTTCCTTCGATAGAAGGAAGGATGGAGGCTCACCCCCACTCCGTGCTTCCAACGTAGATGGTTTCACCGCTGGAGTACCGATCGCTGATCCCTGCCTGAACAATGGCAGCAGCGAACTCTTCCACATCCGGCAAAGAACCCGCTGCTTCCCTTCTCTTCTGGATCAAGCCGCGGCTTTGCCGCTCCAAGAGCTTTGGCGTAATGGTGCCCTCGATCAAATCTCCACTTACGATCACGAGATGAATACCTCGGTCGGATAAGTTAGGAATCATTGCGCGCAAAGCGTCCTCGCCCGCCTTTTTGCTGACCGCAACAGATTCGTAGCCGTCGTACCCGGGCCCCTTACCGTGAAAGTGGGCAAGATGGCTGGTCACGAATACGATTCGGCCTCCACGCTGCATGAGCGGCAACGCTCCGTGCACAAGGTTTACTTGTGCCGTGAGGTTCAATTGCATGGCATAATCGGGAGCCTTGTCCTGCTCCAGTCCCCCGCTAGCATTCAATACCAGAACGTCAAGCCGCCCCCAGGCAGACTGAATGCGTTCATAAATGGTCGCGATATCTCCGGCGTCGGTTATGTCGCCTTGAACGAGAAGTGGTTTCCTACCCAGAGCAATCAACTCATCTGCAACTGCCTGCGCCTTTGGCGCCTTGCTCCGGTAGTTGATGGCAACATCGACTCCAAGCTGTCCCAGCTGCCGCGTCACGCTTGCTCCAATACCGCGTGAGGCCCCCGTAACCAGGGCTGTTTTGCCAAGAAGCGAAGGAGGAGAGGACGGTGCCTCCTTTGCATCGGAGAAAACGGACGTCTGCTCATTCATGTAAAGATTTTACCGGGCCGGTCGCAAACGTCGGCCAGTCACAGATTGGTGTTACCAGTCTGATGAGCTTACCGATACGCGACATGTCTTTCCATCTGCGACGTGCCAGGTGGTGCCGTCTGCAAAGCTCACGGAATCCAAATCGATAGAGTTGACGGCAATGAACCCCATCACCCAGGCATACCACCTCGAATCGGGAGAGCGACGGCGCACGATCACGGGCTCCCCCAGCGCGAGAAGCCAAGGCATATCGTTCTCAGTGGATGCGTGCGCTACGTTGACAGTCGAGGAAATCGGCGGTCTTGGGTGATCGACAATCCGGTTCAGCTCTAAACTTTCCGTAATCTCAGACGGCTCGGGATGATTGGCAACCGGCGCAATGCCATGAACGGTTATGCGGGACGCAATCACGCCGAACGCAGGCCATTTGCCCAGGATTATTTCCAGCCGTTGAGCCCCCAGCAAGTTGCCACTTTTCTCCAGCGTCGCCCGTATACCGATTGGACAGTCAGCTTCCAGCGGCACGAAGGGGATCTCGTTTACCGAGCTTTGAGCCAACAACGCTGTGCAAGCGAAACAGAGGGTGAACGCCCATCTGCAAGTGCCACTCATAGCGACCCTCCTTACGAGGAAAGCTAGCGCGAAATTCGATGACGGTTTTAGACACCGCCGAATGACAGGGGGTTCCACCGATTGATTTTCGATGGTCTTTGGAAGACTGGCCGTGCCCGTCTTCAACTTCCACATGCATATTCAGGCCGGTTAGAATCCAACCCGAGGTGAAAAGATGTTGCAGCCGTCGCCAACTCCGGAACCCGCTTCCGACGCAGCCCTCGCAGCTACGCTGGGCAGAAAACTTTGGCCCCACAGGGAGCACGAGTCAAACGCAGTCAAGAGTCTGTTTTGCCATTGCGGCCTACATCGCTGGCGTCAGCTGGATCTGCGAGAGCTTGTACCAAACAAAGACGTTCACTTTTGCTTCTGGTGCTCTAAGGTTCGGGTGGATGGAGTCATCTACGACGGCTAGCATTCCCGTTTTGACTCCTATTTCCAAAAGCCTTCAATGGCTTCGAGCGTGCGCCCCTTCGTCTCCGGAACCCACTTGAATATCATCGCAAAGCCGGCCACGCAGATGAGGGTGTAGAGCCAGAAGATCCTGGCTGCACCCAGGCGCTGATTGAGCACGGGAAATGTATAAGTCAAGACAAAGCAGGCGCTCCACAAAGATGTGGTGGCGACGGACATGCCCACCGAACGGATCCGGTTGGGAAAGATTTCGGAAAGGAGCACCCAGGTGACAGGGGCCAGAGTCATGGAATAACAGGCGATGGCAGCTGCAACCAGGAGGAGGATGGCGAATCCGCGCAGATGATAATAATAAGCGGATCCCAGGCAAATATAGAGGACGGCCAATCCCCCCGAGCCCGTCAGCATAAGGGCGCGCCGGCCCAGCCGGTCAACGGTGAAGACGGCAAGCACAGTGAAGATCAGAGTCACAAAACCGGTCACCATGATGTTGAAGAGCATGCTGGAAAGATCGTAGCCGGCCGCGGTGAAGATCTCCTGGGCGTAATTGAAGATGACGTTGATGCCGCACCACTGCTGCAGGACCGCGAGGCCAATGCCCAACAGGAGGGGCCGCGCGTAGCGCCGATTGAGCAACTCGCGCAAAGGCGACTCGGATACGCGGTGCGCGAGCGACTCCTCAACCTCCGCGAAGACGCGAGCACTGTAAGCGCTTCCGCCAATATGAGCCAGTATGCTCTCGGAACGGGCCCGCAGACCCTTCTTCGCCAGCCATCGCGGACTCTCGGGCACGACGAACATCGCCAGCACAAAGAGGCTTGCGGGGATTGCGGTGACTGCAAACATCCAGCGCCAGCCCAGCTGGCCGTCCCAAGACTGGCGTATCTGGATCCATGTGGCGCCGGGCGGAAGGGGTCTACCGATCAGCCAGTTCATCACCTGCGCCATCACGATGCCGATAACGATCGCAAACTGATTGGTCGCTACTAACTTGCCCCGTAACTCCGCCGGAGCGACCTCGGCAATGTACATCGGGGAGAGGGCGGATGCCAGGCCGATACCGAACCCCCCGGCAATCCGCCAGAGCACAAACTGCAGAAAGCTGTAAGCCAGCCCCGTGCCTAAAGACGAAAGCGCAAAGGCAAAGCCGGCAACGATGAGCATCCGCTTGCGGCCAAAGCGATCGCTCAAAAACCCGGAGGCGATGCTTCCCAACAAACACCCCACCAGGGCACAACTCATCGCCCAGCCCTGACGCGCCGGACTGTGGATCTGGAAGTAGGGTTCGTAGAACGGCTTTGCACCGCCAATCACTACCCAGTCGTAGCCAAACAACAGGCCACCCAAAGCCGCCGCTAGGGAGATACCCCATAGATAGGTTTGGTTGAACGCCTTATTGGTTTTGGGAGCGCTTGGAGAAGAGGCAACAGGAACGGGCATCATAGGAGAGAACGCCACCTCGTGTGCAACAACCTTCCCCGGCACGCATAGGACACGCAAAGGGAATTGGGCCCGGGACGCGAAACGTCAACCATCGATGATTATGCCCCGCCGGCTTTGCCTCGTAACGGCCGTCCCAATCCTACGCGATTCTACGTGTTCGTTAACGGTATTGCCCCTAAATCGCGGCTGTCAAGGGGGAAATTTGCCACCCAGTCAATGACACCTGCTCCACTCTGCTGGTAACTGGAGCCGTGACTAAGGTTTAGGAGGGAAAACTCCACCTACGGTTGAACCTTCCGCCCTGCTTTGCCGGTAAGCGGATTCCCTTGCAGCAAGAAAGCCTTGCAATCTGGTAACTTGCGTCTCCCGGTGACCTTCACGAAATAAAGCCCTTGACAGCCCTTGCAATCTATTCTTATAGTTGCGTTTCTTTGGCATCCTGATGATTTCATGATGGTGGTATCGTACACGGTCTAGCCCGACGGAGGACTGAGGTACTGGGCTTCGAAGTTCCATTTTTGCTCCCTAGCGGGGTGGAGGCGCCATGAACAAGTTAAGAAATAAGAGCTGGATAGGAGTACTCCTGACAAGCTGTGCGCTGATCTTCAGCGCGCCCTCGGGAATCGCTCAAGTGGACACCGGCACAATCCTAGGCACGGTAAAGGATCCAACGGGCGCGGTGATCCCTGATGCGAAGGTGACGATTACCAATCAGGGCACGGCTGCGCAGATCTCGACCACGACCCGATCGGACGGCACCTACATCGTGACGCCGTTGAAAATCGGCACCTATCGAATCAGCGTCGAACATGAAGGTTTTCAGAAGGAAGTGAATTCGGCACTCGACCTTAATATCCAGCAGCAGGCCGTGGTGGATTTTGTGTTGCAAGCTGGAGCGACCACCCAAACGGTTGAGGTCACCTCCCAGGCTCCCCTGCTGCAGACGCAAAGCGCCACCGTGGGCCAGGTGATCGGCGCAACCACCGTGGAGAACATGCCGCTCAACGGTCGCGACTGGACCATGTTGGCTACACTCACCCCCGGGGTGACGCAACCACAGCAAGGCGCCCGGGCAAACAACCAGTTCGCCGCAAACGGCACCCGCCCCGCGCAGAACGATTACCTTCTGGATGGCATCGACAATAACAGCAACGATGTGGACTTTCTCAGCGGAGAAGCCGACGTCGTCAAACCTCCTGTCGACGCCATCCAGGAATTCAATATTCAGACCAACAACTTCAGTGCCGAATTTGGACGCGCTGGCGGAGCAATCGTGAATGCCACGATTAAATCCGGCACCAACGGTTTCCACGGCGCAGCGTGGGAATTCTTCCGTAATGATGCCCTCGACGCCAATGCCTACTTTTCGGATCCTGCCACACAACGCAAACCTGAACTGCGGCAAAACCAGTTCGGTGCGGTCGCCGGCGGGCGAATCATCCGCGACCGGACCTTCTGGTTCGCGGATTACGAAGGCACACAAATCCACCAGGGGGTGCTGCAGAGCGGCATCTGGGTGCCTACGACGCCGGAGGTCAGCAGCGGCTTCACCAACTTCGCCGACCTATTGAATGCAACCGGAAACTTTACCCGGACAGACGCGCTGGGACGGTCTTTCAGCAACGGACAGATCTTCGATCCAGCAACGACGCGCCCGGTTACGGCGGGTCAGGTAGACCCGGTGACCGGAATTATGGCCGCCACGACTGGCTATGTCAGGGAGGCTTTTCCCAACAATCAACTCCCGGTCGGCCGTTTGGACGCCAATGCCATCAAGCTGCTCAAGCTCTTTCCGGCACAAAACCTGAGCGGGGTAGAAAACAACTATCAGACAACGACCGTGAATACCACCGGTCAAACCACCTTCGACATCCGCATCGACCAGCACTTCAACGAGAAGAACCAGATGTTCGGCCGCTACAGTTACATCAACAACACCCAACACGTGCCTCCGCCATTTAGCGGAGTCGCCGATGGCGGCAGCTACGGTGACGGCACGCAGAAGTGGGATGTTTACGGCGTAGCCGTCAGCTACACTCACGTCTTCACGCCAACTCTTATCAACGAGGTGCGCTTCGGGTATGGCCAGGAACACACGACCCGCACCCCGACGACATCAGACACGCTGGGCATTCCCGCGCAATTTGGCATCGGCGGGATTCCCCAGTTTGCGGGCAATGGCGGCCTTCCGTATCTAAGCCTTGGTGATCTTCACAATCTGGGTGGCTCCGAGTGGCTCCCTGGCGATCGCTACAGCGATACCACCCAACTTACCGAGAACCTGACCAAGGTTTATAAGTCACACAGCTTCAAAGGCGGCGTGGAATTCCAGTATTTGTATTTTCCGTGGCTTGCACCGCCGGAATCGAAAGGAGCCTTCGATTTCAATGGGAGGTACACGTCGATTCCAAATCAGACGGACGGACTCACCGGTTCGGCGCAATTGCTGCTGACTCCGATGACAGCGACTGTTCCCAATGGGGTCAACTATTCGGGCGGCTCGGACCAGGTACAGGCCTCAAACTACGGCTACCTGCATAGCAACCGTAACTACTACGGAGTCTATTTCCAGGACGATTGGAAGGCTACGCCTCGCTTGACGCTAAACCTCGGCTTGCGCTGGGAGTTTTTTGGACAGGTCGGAGACTCCAATGGCGCCCAGGCGAACTTCGTACCCGGAATTCCTGGCTCGACGGCGCAATTCATCATGACTTCTGCAAACAAGACCAAGACCCCGCTCTCCACCAGCTTTACCCAAGACCTGGCGAAGGACGGGATTCAGTTGGTGTATACGAATCAATATGGCACGGGCCTCGGCATCTCGCAAAAACTGAATTTTGGCCCCCGACTTGGCGTGTCTTACCAGGTAACGCCGAAGCTGGTTGCCCGGGTGGGCTTTGGCATTTTCTACGGAGCATTTGAAAACCGCGGCGGCGACCCCAGCCTCGGTTACAACTACCCCTTTGAGTATGTCTTGCAGTTTCAAGACTCCTCTAATGGAGGGGTTGGCAATGTAAGTCCTACTATCTTCCCCAACGGCTCGTATGGCACCTTGGAAAACGGGTTACTGGGTATCAGCCTTACTCCAGCGAACGTAAGCGGTAACGGATTGCAATTTCGTGGCGTGCAGCTCCACTACCAGACGCCCTATACCGAGGGCTTCAACTTGATGGCGCAATACTCGTTGACCGTCCAGGATTCAATCCAAGCGGGCTATGTCGGTTCCGTGGGCCGCCATTTTGAGGCGTTTGCCGGCACCAACAACCCCTCGCAGATTTTGCCGCCGGGGACGCCCATTACCCCGTACCTGGCGTTTCCTGACTTTGCCAACGGTGCTTCTTACGACATCACTGCCGGCTCGAGCAGTTACAATTCCCTGCAAACGAAGTATGAACACCGTTTCCACCATGGGCTTAATTTACTTGCTGGATATACCTGGGCGAGGACGCTCACGGACTCCGGGGATTTGTTGAGTAATGGCGGTGTTGGCGGGTTCCGCGCTCCACAGATCACTGGGATTTCGTATGACCGGGGTCTCGCTTCCTTCAATATTAATCATTCCTTTGTGGCGAGTGGTACTTATGAGCTACCCGTTGGCTCGGGCAAGGCCTTTCTGGGCAATATTCATGGACCGGCCCAGTTGCTGCTCGGAGGCTGGATTACCAACGGCATCCTGACCCTCAACAGTGGTCCTCCACAATATATTCCCTGCCAAATCACAACCACAGCGACTACCGGCACTTGCTACGCCGATGTCGTCCCTGGGGTGAGCAAGTATCGTTCAGGTGGTCCAGCGCACTATTACAACCCCGCGGCGTTCACCGATCCGCCGGTGGCCACCACCATCGGCAATAGCGATCTCGCTCCTCTGGGCGGCTCGAACACGCAGGTCAATGGCCCTGGCTTCCGAGATCTTGATTTCTCCATCTTCAAGGAGTTTAAGGTGACGGAAACGACCCGCTTGCAGTTCCGGGCCGAGTCATTCAACCTGACCAATACGCCAAGCTTCAACTTGCCCTCGAATCAAAATTACCAGGACACGTTGAATTTCGGCCAGTCAACGACCACGCGCAGCTCCCCACGCGAGATCCAATTCGCCTTGAAGTACTACTGGTAATTGCCAGGAGTTATACTCGTCCGGATGTATGAAAAGGCCCCAGGTTGGTTGCGTGTTGTTGGGATTGCGTCTCTGCTCACTCACTTCGCCACAATGGCAGCTCTCGGTCTGCAATCTGATCCGGGAGCTGCTGCTGGTTCTCATCCCTACCCGATGCATTCACCTGCTCCATCGGCTGGTGGCCCGAGTGCACAGGGGCTGGAGGTAGCGCTGCTGGCAGCAGCCAAGCAAAACCCCAACGATTTTGCCGCCCAACAACGCCTGGGGGAATTCTATTTGCAGCAAAACCGATTGCCTGATGGCATCCTGCATCTGGAAAGGGCCCAGCAGCTCAAGCCGTTAGACTACGACTCCGGCTACGACTTGTCCCTGGCGTATTTGAACTCTGGCGACACGGTGAAGGCGTCAACCCAGCTGCACAAGATGATTGCGCAACGTGAGACCGCGGATCTCGATAACCTGCTGGCGCAGGTGAACGACAAATCGGGTGATTACAAGAGCGCCGTTACCGGATATTATCGCGCCGCAGAGTTGGATCCTAGCGAGGGGAACATCTTCGATCTAGCCTCGTTCCTCCTGCAGCATAAAAACTACGAGGGCTTTCTAGGAAACGCTCTCACTTTCTTCCGCTACGGAGTGCAAAAGTACCCTCGATCGGCGAAGCTGACTGTTGGATTAGGGGTAACACTCTATGCGGAAAACAACTATGACGATGCCGTCGAGACGCTTTGCGCGGCAGCCGATCTCGATCCGACCGACCCGAAACCCTTCCAGTTCCTGGGAAAAGTGAGTACTGCATCACCGACGCTCATCCCGCAAATACGCAAGCGCCTGGAAAAGTTTGTGCAGCTCTATCCCAATAATGGTCCTGCGATCTACTACTACGCTATGAGCTTGTGGCAGCGCTCAGCCGGGGAGCCCGCCGCCGATTTGGACACCATCAAGCATTTGCTCAAGCAAGCGATTGCCGCCGACCCGAATTTCTATGAAGCTCATTATCAACTTGGCATCCTCTATCAAGACCAGCAGAAGTATCCAGATGCCATCCAGGAGTTCAACCAAACGCTTAAGCTTCGTCCCGACTACAACCGCGCGCATTACCGTCTATTCTTGCTGTACAGCCGCACCCACCAGAAGCAGCTAGCCGACGAGCACCTCGCGATCCTGAAGCAGATCAAACAAGAAGACACGGCAGCGGAAGAAACAGGCCACGAACCAGGAGACGCGCAGGCAAATCAAACCACGGAGACGCCCCGCTAGTTTCCGACTGAAAGACGGCAATGGATCCCTTCGGCGCACAAAACGATGGCAAAAGTAAGAGATCTACCAGGCTCTTGCTGCTCCGCGACTCAGGGTCCTCCCGTGACATCGAGCGCGCGATCTCATGGAGCCGGCGTGAATTTCTGCGCATGGCCACTGGAACAACCGCGGCGGCCATGCTGTCGGCGTTCTCTCCCCTGCGGGCTATGGCGGCGCGCAAAGACCAAAAGGCAGTGGTGGTGACGTTTGGCGGCGGGACACGCGATGAAGAGACCTTTATGCCCGAGGGACAGGAAAATATTCCCCACCTCTTAGGGGACTTCATCCCCCAAGGAACCTTCTTCACCCAGGTAGTGAATCGAGGGATCCTGGGACACTATGTTGCGACTTCAAGCCTGGTGACCGGTGCCTACGAAACATTCAATAACTTCGCCGCAGTCGCTCCCGACAATCCAACAGTCTTCGAATATTTCCGCAAGGCACTGAATCGACCAGCTTCCGATACGTGGGTGGTTGCGCCCAGCAATGGCTTCAGTCTCATTGGCGAGAGCAGCCACTCCTCGCACGGAGCCGGGTTGGGCGCGGGCGTGATTCTACCCAAGCGCTTGCTGGCCGCAGCGCTGCCGGCAAACGATTCCTCCGGCTACGACCATCTGTTACGCGACAACTATGAGAGCCCTGTCTATGCTCCAGCGCTGGGGGTCAGTGACCAGCAACTGCACCAGATGGCTGAGTTGCTAAAAGTCTCAGTCGTGGATTTTGCCGCCCACGCGCGGAGTCTCCGTAGTCCGGACGAGCTCTCTGTCTATGTGGCCAGGCAGCTGATGCATCAGCTCGCGCCCAGCCTGCTGTGGATCACTCTTCACGACATTGACGTTGCCCATGCGGGTACTTATTCGCTCTACGTCGACGCGATCAAGCGTTCGGATCGGCTCTGCGCCGAGATCTGGCAGATGATTCAAAGCGAACCGGAGTATGCAGGTAAGACAACGATGTTCATCCTACCGGACTTCGGCCGCGACTCCGATTTCACCGCCGGCGGCAATGGCTTTCAACATCACCGCACAGGCGACGCGTTTTCGAGGACCACGTGGATGATAGTGAGAGGCGCCGGCATCCGGGAAAATGTGCTCGTCGATCGCCCCGTAGAATCCGTCGACTTGGTTCCCACACTTGGATCGCTCTTCGGCTTTTCGCCACAATTGTCGCAAGGCAAAGCTCTGCCGGAGGTGCTGTAGCTCATGATCGTGCAACAGCTGCGTGAGCAGCAGTTTCAAGACTATCCGCCCGCGGCGAGGGAGGTGGCAACCAGCCATATTGGTTTGTTGCAACAGCTTCCGCTTGCATTTCTGCCACTGCTGCTGCGCGAAGTCATCGCCTACGACTGGAAGTTTCCGGCGGAGCGGGACGAGATCGACCGGCAGTTTCGTTATTTGGGAAGTCTGACAGCAGACCAGCTGTCGACCGCCATGACCTCATTTGCAAAGGTCAAACTGTCGCCCGCCCTGGAAGCCATGGATTGGATTGGTGCGCCTTTCCGCTTCTCAGAGAAGCTTTCTGCCTATCTGTGGGCTACTCACCAGATCGATGACTTCAGCAATGCGGCCGAAGACTACATAAAGACTTTCAATGCCGCCGTGCCCGAAACGGCTGCGCCTGCTCCGCGGCTTGGCATCGCAGTGATTGCGCGAGAGATCGATCAAACGAACTATCCTCTGTTTCGCAAGCTGCGTCCGCACGGCGTTTACTTCAATCATGTTGATCCCGGAAATGGCTATGACCTGTTACTGGCAGCCGTGGCGGCGCGCGTCCGAGCGCATCCATCCCCTTATGCGCATTGGTGCATTGACGGCGCGGATCCGCCGGCTGCGCTTGATAACCAGGTCGCGTCCGTGGCCTATGGGTCTCTGAAGCCGGTCCGTAAGGCGCTCATCCACAAAATGCAACAGGTCTCGGCAACTCAGGCCGGCCCTGAAGCACTGCGTAGCCGCATGGCGGAGACAGATCCGTCGGAATTGGGAATGAAGCATCACATCGACGATCCCGTCATGAGCCGCTTCGCCATCAGCGTGCTTACCGAAGGCTCGGGAACCCAGATCTACAGCACCACCTTTGTGCAGTGGGCAGCGCGCGAGGCGCTTCGCCGGGCGCGGCCGCTGACCATGTTGGCAAAGTTCGCGCCCCGGCAAACGGAGGAATCCGCGGATGAGGAACTCTCCGGTATGCAGGAACGAGTGGTACTCGATCCGGCCGGGTCGCTGGCCGATGCGGATATGGGCGCCTACTATACCTGGATCAATCTTCAGCGGCTCTCCGGCGCCAACCAATCGTCGTATATAGCCTGGTATGAAGGTCACAGTGAAGCAGTCGCAATTGCTCCCTCTCTCGCGCCCGGAACCGAGTTGCATGACAACGTGAGCCTGGCCGAGATTCTCCGTCGCATCCAGAGCACAAGCTGAAGCATTCCGCTGCGAGGAGCACAGCAGCAGGTTATTCGTATGCAGTGAAATAGTGTACGTACACAGTTTTT
>Ga0302326_10021453_pt1 | contig 13246 bp, 9 predicted proteins | sample Palsa_T0_3_FD_202264 | JGI IMG/M metagenome (GOLD analysis project Ga0302326, IMG submission 202264) | Peat permafrost microbial communities from Stordalen Mire near Abisko, Sweden - Palsa_T0_3 | ecosystem: Environmental > Terrestrial > Soil > Palsa > Peat permafrost | place: Sweden: Abisko... | reverse complement strand
AGGCTAAGGTCAGGGTTGGCGACCATTGCCTCCTGGGCGCCTTGTAACAGCGGCAAATCAGGCAGTGCGTTGCCGATGTAATCGAAGCCGTCGGCGGCAAACCGCTGCTCCAGATGTTGCAGCTTGTTGCGCCCGGTCAGGTTGACTGCGCCATCGCTGGCCAGTACGTCTTCAAAAATACCGAGGTGGGCAGCCACCTTGCGCGCCAGGACGCGGTCGGCGCCGGTAGCTAGGTAAAGCTTGCGGCCGGCAGCGTGCTCGTCTCTCAAATAATCCAGCAGAGGACGGTTATACGGCAGATGGTCAACGTCGAGAGTGACCAGGGAAGCCACTTGAGACTTCATATGGGCTTTTCCCTGGAGGGCCCACAAGGGGCTGCGCACAAATGCGCCGGGATGCCGTCGAGCGAGGACCATCAGCGAGTCGACAAATGTGTCAGACTTGACCAGGGTCCCATCGAGGTCGACACAGAGGGGGCGCTCTGCCCGGACCCCTGATTGGACCGCGACTGGAGGCTGCATAACCCTAAATTCTGTCATTCAGAGCAGTTCTCCTGTTGCTGTTGATTGCAGGACGAGACCGCACCTGAACTGCTCGTTCGGATTTGGACGAGAATCCCTCATCCAGACCTATCAACGAGATACGCGAGCAGCAGGCAGAACCCGAGGAACCACCACAGTTCATGTTGAGGATACCAGAGCAGACAAGTATTCTCCCCCTTCGTCGAACCTTTCAAGCCCGGGTATCGTCATACTAAGTGCACGCTCGACCGGCCTTCTCTTTCAGTGGCGAGCGGTTAGGAAGCTCATGAAAATCAGCAACATGGTGCTCGCGGCAGGGGTTTGCTTTGCCTTTTTCAGCGGTGCCCGGTCCTTGACCGCGCAGGAAACTTCGACCGCTCATGCCGTGGTTACGGTGACTACAAAGTCAGCCGAGGACATAACCAAGGTGCCCCAGCAGAGCATCACGCTTCAGGAAAATCGCAAGACTCAGCAAGTGACGGGCTGGGTTCCGCTGCGCGGGCCGCGCGCGGGCCTGCAACTGGTGGTTTTGCTGGACGATGCTTCTCGTGCCAACCTGGGTCTCCAACTGAACGATCTCAAGAACTTCTTAACGGCGTTGCCTCCGACCGCGCGGGTGGCCGTCGGCTATATGCGGAACGGAGCACCGAACCTGGTGCAGAACTTCACCAGTGACCACGCCCAGGCAGCCCAGGCTTTGCGCCTGCCTGTTGGCTCTGCTGGCATTAACGGAAGTCCTTATTTTTGCCTCTCGGCCCTGGCCAAGCAATGGCCCGGAAGTAGCAGCGACATTCGTCGGGAGGTGATCATGGTGACCGACGGCGTCGATCGCTACTCCGGGGAACGACGCTTCGATCCCGAAGATCCTTATGTGCAAGCAGCGATCCGCGATGCTCAAAGAGCCCAAATCATCGTCTATTCCATTTATTACCGGGGCGCGGGGCGCTCCGATCGCGGATTTGTAGCGACCGATACCGGACAGAACTACTTGACCCAGGTCTCCGGCGCGACCGGGGGCAAAGTCTATACGGAGGGTTTTGGCAACCCGGTATCGTTCGCGCCCTTTCTCTCCGACATTCAGCACAAACTTCAGAACCAATATGAGTTGAGTTTCGTCTCTGGGTCGAAACCCGGGTTGCAGCAGATCAGAGTGAAAACCAGCCAGCCCAATACGAGTCTCCTCTATCCCGCCAGCGTGCCGGTCGGCGGCGTAAAACCAACCCAGTAAGAGGCAAGCATGCCAGCAGCGAGCGTACAGAGGTTCTCGCGATTTCTTCTTTGCGCGGCGGTATTGGCCGCATCGTTCCCACTCGCGGCACAGGACGCGGCCAAGCCGACAACCTTCCTGGGGACCGTCCAGTCGCTCAGCGGCAACAACATTACGGTGAAGAACGATTCCGGGGCGACCATGCAGGTTACGGTGCAGGACAATGCCCGCCTGCTGCGCATCGAGCCAGGACAGAAGACGCTGGCCGGGGCCAGCCCATTCAGCCTGAGCGATCTCGCGACCGGGGATCGGGTGATGGCTCGCGGCTCTGCCAATGCGGATAACACCTCACTGGCTGCGACGATGCTGGTGGCCATTAAGGGCGCCGACATCGCCCAGAAGCAGGAGAAGGAGCGGGAAGACTGGCAAAAACGGGGCACTGGCGGCCTGGTAAAGTCAGTCGATCCAGCGGCGCAAGCCGTCACCGTTTCCACTGGAGCCGGTGGCGCCCGGATGATCACCATCCACGCCACGCCGGCGACCGTGGTTCGCCGCTACGCTCCGGGCTCGGTGAAATTTGACCAGGCCGTAAAAGGTACTCTGGATGAAATCAAGCCTGGCGATCAGCTTCGCGCCCGCGGTTCAAAGAGTGCCGACGGCGCGTCGCTTGACGCAGAAGAAATTGTCAGTGGAAGCTTCCTGAATCTCGCTGGGCCCATTCAAGCCGTAGATCCATCCGCGTCTACGATTACGCTGACGGATACCGCCACCAAGAAGCCGGTGCTCATCTCTGTTACGCCTGATAGTGAAGTGAAAAAGCTTGACCCTGCGGTTGCCCAACGGATCGCCGCGCGCATGAGTGGCGCAGCGAAACGGCCGGATGGATCTCCTGCAGGCGCGGCGGGGGGGCCGGGATCCGGCGGGGCTGGGGCCGGACCTTCCGGTGCCGGCGCGGGTCATCCAGGAGGGGGTCAAACAGGGGAAGGTCAGGGCCGACAGGGACCTGACTTCCAGCAGCTGTTGGCTCGTGCTCCGTCTGTCACGTTAAAAGACCTGCAAAAAGGCAACATGGTCATCGTTGTCGCAACCGAGGGGCATACCCCCGCATCCGCAACCGCAGTCACGGTCGTCGCCGGCGTAGAGCCTATGCTGCAGGCCTCTACCAGCGCAAGCCAAGCCTTGCTTTCTTCCAGCTGGAACCTGGGTGGTGGAGGAGAGGGTGGCGGCGGTGGAGAAGGCCAGCAGTAATCGGCTGGCATCACTCTGTCCGAACCTGTTCGAAAAAAATACTGAACATCTGAGGAGAAGATTTGCACCGATTGCTCGTTTTCTGCCTGACCATCCTGTTCTTTTTTTCTACATCCCATGCTCTGCCGCAAACAGCCACAGGAACACTCCGCGGCCAGGTGGCGGATCCCAGCGGGGCCGTCATTCCGCAGGCTTCGCTTACCGTGACATCAAGGGATGGAGTGAGCCATACGGGAACTTCCGATGAAACCGGCCAATATACGGTCTCCGGCCTGGCGCCCGGCCAATATACGGTCACGGTGCAGGCTGCCGGCTTTTCTCAATTCACTTCGCCGCCGGTGCAGATTGCGGCGGGACAAACACAGCACTTGAATGTTTCGCTTACCATTCAGATCGAGCAGCAGCAGGTGCAGGTCTCCGGCGATACACCGGGCGTGAGCGTAGACCCGGACAACAACGTGAGCGCGGTTGTCCTCACCGGCAAAGATCTGGATGCGCTTTCTGACGACCCTGACGAGTTGTCGAACGAACTGACGGCGCTGGCCGGTCCGGCCGCGGGTCCCAGTGGTGGCCAGATTTATATTGATGGGTTCACCGGCGGGCAATTGCCGCCCAAGTCAGCGATCCGCGCCATCATCATCAACCAGAATCCGTTCTCCGCTCAATATGACACGCCAGGGTATGGCCGGGTAGAGATCCTGACCAAGCCGGGCACTGACAAACTGCACGGTCAGGTCTTCATGAATGCCAGTGCTTCCGCCTTTAACACGTCCAATCCCTTTGCTTCGAATCAGCCGCCTTACCATACTCTGCAGTGGGACGGTAACGTAAGCGGAGGGCTGGGAAAGAAGGCTTCCTTCTTTCTAAGTTTTGACCGGCGCAACATCCAGGACAACAGTATCGTCAACGCCAATGTGCCGTACGTGCCCGATCCTGTTACCTGCGGGCCGCTCAACGGAGTTGTCACCGAGACCTCCGGAACGTTGTGCAACCTAGCCGTTCCCTCCCCACAGACGCGCACCTGGTTCAGCCCGCGTATCGACTACCAGTTGACGCCCAGCCAGACCTTGACGGTTCGTTATAGCTATTACCAGGAGAGCCAGAACAACAGCGGTTTGGGCACCAGCGCTTTTGTCCTGCCTAGCCAGGCCTACAACACGAACGAAACGGAGAACAGGATTCAGGTCAGCGACAGCCAGGTCTACGGCGCGAAGTTCGTCAACAATACTCGCTTCCAATATGTTCGCGATAGCAACAACCAGACACCGCAGCTGGTCGCTCCAGCGATCATCGTGCTGCAGAATTTTGAGGGGGGCGGCAGTCCCCTGGGCACGGTGCGCGATACGCAGCAGGAATTTGAGCTCCAGAATTACGCGTCGCTTGCGCTCAAGAATCATTACGTCCGCTTCGGCGGCCGGCTGCGGAATAACAGGGACACTAATTTTTCCAGCGCCAATTTTGAGGGCACGTACACTTACTCGACTCTCGATGGCTACCTTGCCGCCAAGCCGAGTCAGTTCTCCATCACCACCGGAACGCCCACGCAGACGTCCAGCGTTACCGATCTGGGGCTCTATGCAGAAGACGACTGGAAGGCTAAGCCTAATTTCACCATTAGCTATGGCCTTCGTTTCGAAGCCCAGAACCAGATCCACAACAAAGCAAACTTTGCTCCCCGGGTCGCGCTTTCCTATGGCATTGGCGCAGGTGGAAAGCAGCCCAAGACGGTGCTGCGGGCCGGCTATGGAATTTTCTATCACCGCTTCACGTATGACTTGTTGTTGAATGCCAATCGCTACAATCTCGACGGGTTGGGGCAAGTGCAGTCGATCCAGTCCAATCCCAACGGAACCCCTCCGGACAGCACGACGCAGGAGTCGACCCCGTTGCCCACGTTCTATCGCGTACAACCGGGCCTGAACGCGCCGGCCACCGTAGAGACTGGAACCGGGATCGAGCACCAGATCAATAAAAGTGTAAGTGTCTCGGCGACGTATCTCTATTCCCGGGGCATTCACCAGCTTTTGTCCCGCAATATCGATGCTCCTGTGCCTGATGGTTCGCGCCCGGCATTAGGCTTGTGCCCGCAGGGTGCTGCATGCAACATCTACGAGTACGATTCGCTGGCCGTGTTCAAGGAGAACCAGATATTTCTTAATTTGAATGTGGCTTATGGCCGGAAGCTTACGTTTACCGGTTTTTATGTTTACAGCAAGGCCAATAGCGACACGGGTGGTCCTGGCTACCATCCTTCGAACCAGTACGACATCATGCAGGATTATGGACGGCAGTTCTTCGACGTCCGCAATCGGGTATTTGCCTTCGCCAATTACTCGGCGCCGCTTGGTTTCAGGATCAGTCCTTTTCTCAGCGCATCTTCGGGAGCGCCTTTCAATATCCAGCTGAGCCAGGATGTAAATGGCGATTCCTTCTTTAATGATCGCCCGGTATTTGCCTCCTCGCTTTCCAATCCTGCCAACGTGGATACAACGAAGTACGGAAATTTTGATATCAGCTCAGCTCCGCCGGCTGGGTCGCATTTGATCCCGATTAATTATGGAAACGGTCCGGTTCAATTTGCGATGAATCTGCGCGTAGCCAAGAGCTTTGGCATTGGCCCGAAGGTGGAGGAAGGCAAAGGAGCGGTCGCCGGGGGCGGCGGGGGTGGACCCGGAGGCGGAGGCGGAGGGCACATGCCGGGGATGGGTCTGGGTGGAACGGGCGGTGGCCCTCACAACCAAACTGCCCGAGTCGATCGCCGTTACAGCATTACGTTGAGCGCGTTTGCGCACAACCTCTTCAACATTGTGAACCTGGCGCCGCCGAATGGAACCCTGGGCGGACCGCCCGCCGGCACGACTGATTCTCCTTTCTTTGGAAAATCGAACCAGCTAGCAAGCGGGTTTTTCTCTCACGGGTCAGCGGTCCGGGACTTTAATTTTCAGGCGCTCTTCAACTTTTAGAAGCCCCGGGGCTGGAGAGTCTGCGGGAATCTTCCTCCCTCCGCAGAGCGATCAGGATCTGCCAGGTAGGCTGCATGGCCGCGGGTTTGAAAACCCGCTCCCCCGGCTTTAGCCCCTGCCTGTCCTGCCCCCGTCGCGAATTTTTCCGCAGAAGTTTTGCCCCCTGATGGCCTCTCTTGAGTTCTCACCCAGACGCTAAATCCCATTTTCTTTCGAAGATTACGTACGCCAGGGCTTTACAGCCTGCGTGAGAACTCGATTTTGTCTCAGGGGACAACTTTACCGGGCTGCGCAAAGCTCTGAGAATATGCAGGGCTTTAAAGCCCTGCGTGAGAACTCGACTTACAAACTGAGTCCCGAAGGGACGGCTGAGAGTAGCCCAGGACGCCAGTCCTGGGTTAGGCAAGAGCCAGGAACAGTCCCGCCAGGGACGGCTGAGAATGTCCCAGGACGCCAGTCCTGGGCGGATTGTGAGTTCTCGCGAAGAGTCGTCAGCCCCTTAGCAATCCCAGGACTGGCGTCCTGGGCTACCCTCAGCCGTCCCTTCGGGACTCAGTTTGTAAGTCGAGTTCTCACGCAGGCTCTTTAGCCCCTGCAACTCCTGCTCCTGCGTCCCATTTGCCGGTTAGCGATTTCTGGCTGCCCGGTTAACTGTTGAGGGCTGCTTTTCGAGCTCTCACGCAGATCTTAGGCCGCCCGTTCAGCGCAACCCTTCGCCGCACGGAATTCACTCTAGAATAAGAACATGTCCTATGCCTCGGCCCTTGACCGCCTCCACGCGCTCGGTCAGGAATTGCACACCGCACCCGGCGCGCCTCGCCGGAAATTCGAATTGGCGCACATGCGCACGCTCATGGCTGCGCTGGGCAATGCCGAGCGGAAATTCACTTCCATCCTGGTTGCCGGCACCAACGGCAAAGGATCCACCGCTTCCACTCTGGCCAGTATCCTTGCTCATGCCGGCTACAGGACCGGCCTTTACACTTCGCCTCACCTGAGCCGGGTCAATGAGCGCATCCAGGTGAATGGTGCGATGATTTCCAACGAGGATTTTGCGGTCCTCTTCGACCGCGTCGAGGAGGTCGCGGCCACCCTGGTGCGTGATGGGCGTTTACCCGGGCTGCCGAGTTTTTTTGAGACTGTCACCGCCATAGGCTTTCTCTACTTTGCGTCGGCTGAAGTGCATACGGCGGTGCTAGAAGTCGGCATGGGCGGCCGCCTGGATGCGACCAATATCGTCGAGCCCATCGTTTCGGTCATCACCGATATCTCGCTCGATCACACTGAGTGGCTCGGATCGACAGTCGATCTAATCGCGCATGAGAAAGCCGGTATCCTGCGCCGCGACGGCGTAATGATCACCTTGCCGCAACATCCTGAGGCCAACCAGGCGTTAGGAGAAGTAGCAGTGTCCCTGAACGTCAGGGGAGTGAACGCAGCCGGCTATATACCCGTGCACAATCATCCCGAGCAGTACACCCGCAATCGTTACCCGTTGTCCGTGATGGGGGAACTGATCGGGATCGACTCTCCTCTGGCGGGCGCCCATCAACAGCGCAACCTGGCGCTGGCCATTGCCGCTGCCGTGGAGTTAAGAAACAACCACGGTTACAATCTAACGCCCATCGATATTCAGGCAGGCATCCGGGACACGGTTTGGCCCGCGCGCCTGGAGACCCTGCCCGGCGCCGCCGGCCGCGCGGATGTGCTGCTGGACGTCGGCCACAATCCTGCCGGGGCCTGGGCTCTGCGAGCTGCTGTCTCTCATCTGGACATGGGCCAGCCCATGACACTGGTGTTTGGCTGTCTTAAAGACAAGCCGGCCGTCGAACTCGCCCAGATTCTTTTTCCCCTGTTCAGCAAGATAATCGTGACCCTGGTCGACTCCCCGCGCAGCGCATCGCTCGATGACTTGCTCGCTGCGGCGCGTACCACAGGCAGCGATGCAGAGGGGGTGGCGAGCGCAGTCCGCGCGGTTGAGCGGGCGATCGAAGTGACTCCGGTTCACGGCCTGGTCGTCGTTACCGGCTCGGTCTACCTGGTGGGTCAGGTGCGGCCGCTGTTGGTAGCGGCGCAGACATCGACGGAGCCGCTGAAGGTATGAGCTCCACGGAAATAACCAGCGGTGGACTATCGGCTCTTCCGCTGAGTAAGCGACTCGCTTCCAACCTGGTAAGGGGCCCGTTGTTCTTCCTGTTTACGGGTTTATTCGGCTGCATGTCGCTGGCTGCCTCGTGCTTCGAAAAAGATGGCCGGCAGCAGCACGACATTGCTCGGCTTTGGGCGCGGAGCTCATTGTGGTTCGCCGGTGCGCCCGTGACCGTTATCGGACGTGAAAACTTGCTGCCAGTCGCGGTGTATACCTCGAACCACACCTCGTTCATGGATACTCCCGTGGTCTTCAGCAGCCTACCCTTCCAGTTTCGAATCCTCGCCAAGCAGAGTCTGTGGAAGTGGCCGTTCATCGGATGGCATCTGAATCGCTCCGGGCAAATCCCAGTGGACGAAGACAGCGGGTCAGCCGGACTTAATCGCGCCATCCGTGCGCTCAAGGAGGGCATGCCACTCTTCATCTTTCCTGAAGGCGGCCGCACTAAAGATGGGCAGATGCAAAGCTTCATGAGAGGACCTGCGTACATCGCGATTCGCGCCCGAATCCCGCTCGTGCCTATGGCGCTCATTGGGACCTTCGAGCTGCTGCCCGTCCACACCCATCACTTTCGTCCTCGCCCAGTCAAATTAGTGATCGGAAGACCGATAGACCCTTCTGGATATACCATTCGTCAGGCAGATGAACTGACCGCTAGGTTGCGGCGCGAAATACTCGACCTCTATACCCGCCACGCAGGTCCTGGCGACTTGAGCCCCACTCTGGCCGCGGCGGCACAAGAACAGTTGCTGGAGTCAACAGAAGATCAATGAACGCACAACCTCCTCGTATTGCCATCCCCGAACCCACATCGACCGACGAGGCCTACAACCAGCGCAGCCTGCCGCAGTACATGCGGGCAGTAGAAGCTGCGGGTGGCATACCGGTGCCCATTCTTTTGCAGGAATCGAGCGAGACGCAGACACGGCTGCTTGCGACCTGCTGTGCCATCCTGTTGCCGGGCAGCCCAGCGGATGTCGATCCGGTCCGATACGGACAACCAATGGCAAAGGAGTGCGCAGCCAAAGATGCACTACGCGAAGCGGTCGACGACCTCCTTTTTGAGGACGCTTTTTCGACCGGCAAACCGATCCTTGGAATTTGTTACGGTTTACAGTCTTTGAACGTGTGGCGACATGGATCGCTCATTCAGGATCTGCCGCATGCAGAGCAAGGCAAGGGGAACCACGTGAATCATCAACCCGGGCGAGAAGTGCAGGAAGCCCATGCGCTCGTGCTTGCAGGGAATTCGCGCCTCTCGCGCGTGCTAGGCCGGCTCGAGCATGCAAAAACAGACCTGCAAGTGAATTCAAGCCATCACCAGGCGATTGATCGCCCCGGAGAAGGCCTCGCAGTGGTTGCTACCAGTCCCATCGACGGGGTCATCGAGGCGGTCGAGGGTACGGACCCTAACCAGTTCGTCGTTGCCGTCCAATGGCACCCGGAGCGAAGTTACGAGAGCAGTGCAGCTTCTCGCGCCCTGTTTGCGGCACTTTTGGATGCCGCGCGTTCCTGGGCATCTTCCGAGGAACCTCGATAGTGGAACAGATTGAGGCGGAATTCTCGCGCGCGAGCCTTGCCACGTTGCCCCCGGCCGCGTACGAACAATTTCACGAGTATCTTAATTTGCTTTTGCGCTGGAACCAGCGTCTGAACCTGACTGCTATTCGAGACCCTCTTCAGGTGATTCAACGTCACTTTGTGGAGAGCGCATTCGTGGCCCAGCATTTGCCTGTGGGCATTACCAGTCTGCTGGACTACGGTTCGGGCGCCGGATTGCCCGGAATACCGATCGCTATTTGTCGCCCGGAGATCCGGGTTACGCTCGCAGAGGCTCAAGGGAAAAAGGCTTCTTTTCTGCAAGAGGTCCTGCGCGTTCTCGCTCTCCCCGGGCAAGTCTATGTGGGCCGCGTCGAAGCGATGTCGGAACAAAGTCTGTTTGACGCCGTATCTATGCGCGCAGTGGAGAAGATGGAGTCTGCCATTCCCATTGCGGTACAGCTGGCTAGGAGGTATCTAGTTCTCCTCACCACCGGGAAATCGGCAGCCGCCTCCCGGGGATTTACTCCGGAGCTCGAATGGTTCGAACCAGTTCCGCTGCCGAATTCCGCACAGATGATCCTGGCCATCGGACAGCGCAGGGCAGCTCCCCAAGAAACCCAATAACAGTTTGTTCCACGTGGAACATCGTCCAGATGAAAGTGCTGGAGTCCTTGACCATTTTGCAGGGTTGAAGTGGAAGCTTTGGCCCTTAGGCCGGAGGATCGGTTCCTGGAGGTGGAAGCCCCGGACTTCAGTCCGGGGGGGGCGGGCTTTTAAGCCCGCGGAAAACACTCCCCTACTAAAACTGAGGGCTTTAGCCCTGGTGGCCTCTCCTCAAGCGGTTGAGACTTATCCGTTTCCGCTTGGACCTGAATATAAACGATCCAGCGCTAGCACCGCCTTAAACCCCACCCTCGCAACATCCCAAATGTTCCACGTGGAACGTGCCTTGATTTCCACCGCGCCTGCTTTTCGCCTCGCTCCGTAACCCCAATGCCAACCACCCCGTATCTTCTTCTAAACAAACCAATTCCGTCGCTTCCCCATTCCGCCCTCGGAGGGTTCTCCACAATGGAAGCCCGGTTCTGCACATCCTCATTCCTTGCTCTTCTCGCCCCACACTCGATACTCTTCCTTAGTCATGGGCAAAGTCATCGCGGTAGTCAATCAAAAGGGTGGAGTGGGGAAAACTACTACCGCCATTAACCTCTCCGCGGCCCTGGCTCTCGAAGGATTAACCTGCCTCCTCGTCGATTGCGATCCACAGGCCAACTCGTCCGGCGGCTTTGGCATAACTCGAGACGAAAACCGCAATTCTACCTATGACATCCTCATGGGAAATGCAACCATCGCGGAAGCCACCCTGACCACCGAGATCGACGGCCTAAAAGTGGTTCCCGGCAGCAACCACCTTATTGGCGCCACGGTCGAGTTGATCCAGGCCGAGCGCCGCGAATATCGCCTGCGCCAGGCTTTGGAACCGGTACGCAATCTTTACAATTTCATTCTCCTCGACTGCCCGCCGGCCCTCGATCTGCTTACCCTGAACGCCCTAGTGGCCGCTGATCGCCTGCTCGTCCCCATGCAAGCGGAATACTTCGCCCTCGAAGGCATATCGGAGTTGCTCACCACTCTCGGCCGCATTCAGGCCGCCTTCAATCCCACCCTCGACATCGAGGGCGTGATCCTTACCATGTATGACGAACGCACCAACCTGGCGCAACAAGTCACTGAAAATCTAAAACGATTCTTCGGCGCAAAACTGTTGAAGACCGCGATCCCGCGCAATGTCCGTCTGGCGGAAGCTCCCAGCTATGGCAAGCCCGTAGCCCTCTACGATCCCCGTTCCCGCGGTGCGGAAGCCTACCGCGAGCTGGCTGAAGAAATCCTCGCTCGCAATAACATCGACAGCCCTCGTGCGCTCGAGCGCAAAGCCGCTTCCCAGGCACAGTCGCAAACAAGACAAGAGCCTAAGGTCCGCTTTTGGCCTTATGCTTGACCCTCTTCGTGCACAAAAATTTCGGCCAGGAGTGCACGTGGCCGCAGACAAGTCTGGCAGTCAACCGTCGGCTCCCCGGGACCACATGGGACCACCACAGGACTAAATCATGAACCCTTCCGTTGAACTACCCAAACGTCGCGCACTCGGCAAAGGTCTCGAATCCTTACTGCCTGGACGATCCGGCTTTACCCCTGCCCCAGCCACCTCAGCCGCTCCTGTACCCGACGAGGGAAAGCCAAGGGAAATCCCCGTCGACCAGATTGAGCGCAATCCATTCCAGACACGCGCGACCGTCGATGAGAGCGGGCTCAAAGAGCTCTCTGCTTCGATTGCCGCCAGCGGTGTGGTGCAGCCGGTGCTGGTTCGCCAGCTAGCAGACAATCGCTTCCAGCTGATCGCCGGCGAGCGCCGCTGGCTCGCCTCCAGGCTGGCCGGCAAAACCACCGTACCCGCTATCCTGCGGCACGTGTCTGACGAGCAGGCGATGGAAATCACCATCGTCGAAAATCTGCAGCGCACCGACCTGAACCCAATGGAGCAAGCCCGCGCCTACGACCGCCTGGCCCATCACTTCAAGATGACCCAGGAACAAATGGCCGTGCGGACTGGCAAGGACCGCGCCTCCGTTGCCAACTTCCTGCGGCTTCTTCGCTTGCCGCTCGATGTACAGCAAAAAGTAGAAAGCGGCACCCTCAGCTTCGGCCATGCTCGAACTCTTCTCAGCCTGGAGTCGCCCGAAGCCATCCTCAAGGCGGCACAAAAAGTGACTGCCCTCTCCATGTCTGTGCGTCAAACCGAGAGCTACGTGCAGGGCCTGCTCAACCCGGAAAAGACCGCCAAGGGTGAAGAAAAGGAGAAGGCACCACTCGACCCGAACGTGCGCGAGGCGCGTGACCTGCTGCAGCGGGCTCTAGGCTTGAAAGTTTCGATCGAAGATAAAAACGGCCGTGGACGAGTGATCATCGAATATTCCCGCCTGGAAGACTTCGATGCCCTGCTCGAAGCCCTCGCCGGCAAGTAGTGTCATAAATATGACACCATCGCGGTTACATTATAGGCGGAACCGCCGGTCATGAGTGCGGCCGCGCTCGCCTTTCGCTTCCGGGTCTTCATCTTTGTCCTGCTTTACGTGGTCGGCTTTCTACCACCCTGGGACTACTCGAGCCCTAGCCGCAGCACGTTCTGGCTTGCGGCCTCAACCCTGCTCGCTCGCAGCGGATGGATCTCGCTGGCGCCGGCAACCCTTGTAGTGACCTTAGCCGCACTCGCCTGCCTGCTAGCTGGCGCGGGCTTGCGTGTATGGGGTACGGCGTATCTCGGATCCGGAGTGATGCGCGATTCCGCTTTGCATGGGGAAGGATTGGTTGCCGCCGGTCCTTATCGTCACCTGCGCAATCCCCTCTATCTCGGCTCCTGGCTGCTGGCCTTGGGTACTTCGATCCTGATGCCTTTGCACGGCGCTCTTTTCTTTCTCCCCGCCTTCAGCATCTTTGTGCTCCTTCTCATTACGACAGAAGAGCGCTTTCTCTCAGCAAAGCTGGGGAACGCATACCAGCAATACCGCCGTCTCGTTCCCCGCTGGCTACCGCGGATCACCGCGGGCGCCGATGCCCC
>Ga0302326_10021452_pt1 | contig 13248 bp, 12 predicted proteins | sample Palsa_T0_3_FD_202264 | JGI IMG/M metagenome (GOLD analysis project Ga0302326, IMG submission 202264) | Peat permafrost microbial communities from Stordalen Mire near Abisko, Sweden - Palsa_T0_3 | ecosystem: Environmental > Terrestrial > Soil > Palsa > Peat permafrost | place: Sweden: Abisko... | reverse complement strand
GTGGTGCGCGCCGCGGCAGCGGGCGACAGCACCGCCTCGTAATGGCCCAGCAGCTCGTCGCAGATGACCGGCCAGCTGCGCCCGAGGACGCTGCGCCGCGCGGCCCGTGCGTAGCGGGGCCTTTCGTCGAGCAGGTGTGCGACGGCGGCGGGGAGCTGCGCCTCGAACTCGCCCACCCCCAACCGCAGGCCGGTGCGCCATGGCGTCACCAGGTCGCGCGGTCCGCCGGCGTCGGGGGCTATCACCGGCAATCCCGACGCCAGCGCTTCCTGCACGACTTGGCAAAACGTTTCGTGCTCGCCGGCGTGCACGAAGACGTCCATGCTGGCATACGCGGCGGCAAGCTCTTCGCCGTACAGTGCACCGGTGAAAATTGCTGTGGGCATTGCTGATTGAAGCTTCGCCCGGTCTACACCATCACCGACGATGACAACCTGCACTGCGTCGCCCGCAGCGAGCGAGACGAGCCGTTCGACATGCTTTTCCGGCGCGAGGCGACCGACGAAGCCGACGATCGGTTTGCCGTCCGGCGACCAGCGTCGCCTGAGCGCTTCGTCGCGGGCTGACGGGGCGTAACGGATGATGTCGACCCCGCGCGCCCAGTGGTGAACCCGTGGAATCCGCTGGGCGTTAAGGGATTCCATCGTCGCGCTGGACGGCGCCAGGGTGCGGTCGGCCATACCGTGCAGATGGCGGAACCATGCCCATGCCGCCCGCGTGGTGATGCCGATGCCATAACTCGCGGCAAAGCCCGGGACGTCGGTTTGGTACACCGCGACGGTCGGTACCCCAAGACGTTTGGCGGCACGCAGCCCGCCGTAGCCGAGCAGCGCCGGTGACGCCAAATGCACGACGTCAGGCTCGAATCCACGAAGCACTCGTAGTATCCGCGGCAGTGGTAGGCCCAGCGGCAGCGTGGTCACCCTCGGAAACATCCGCGACGGCACCCGGTGCACCCGGATACCGTCGTAGAGTCGATCGGCGGGAGGCTCTCCGGGCGGGCTGTCCGGCGCTATCACGAGGGCTTCGTGACCGGTGCGGCGAAGATGCTCGAGCACCCGGATCACGGAGTTGCTGACGCCGTTGACCTGCGGGAGAAAGGACTCGGCGACAATCGCTACGCGCACACCACCACGGTGTCAGCACCGGCTGTCGATATGGTTACCGACGGGGATACGGTGTGCGAACTCTGACGCAAAGGGGGTGTTGAATGCGGTGCTGCCTGCGGGTATTGGCAGCGACGACAGTGTGGTTGGCGGCATTTGCTGCCGGTAGTGCACACGGCGACGTGCCACGAACCGCCGACAACGATGGCGTGCTGGTCGGGTTCTTCGCTGCCCCGGTGCAATTGGAGATCTTGTGCGACCCGCAATGCCCGTACTGCGCGAAATTCGAGTCGACGTACGGTGACCGGGTGGCCGGCTCGCTGGCCAGCGGCCGGTTGGCGGTCACGTATCGGTGGCTGACGTTCCTGGACGCCCGGCATCACAACGACGTCTCCGCCCGCGCCACCAACGCGCTGTTTCTGGCCGCCGACCCGGCAACATCGCCGACGGCGTATCAGGCCTTCACGCAAGATCTCTACCGCCATCAGAGCGCGGACGGGCCGAGCAACGACGACCTCGCGGCGATGGCCCGCGAAAGTGGATTGCCCGACGCGGTGGCCGACCGGATCGCAGCCGGCGATGCCGTGGTCGATGTCGCCGCGGTCGACGATGCGAACGAGGCGCGTCTCCACGAAGAGAACCCGGGAGACCCGGGCACCCCGACGGTCTACAACCTGAACACCAAAAGCCTTATCGATATTCAGGATCCGGGCTGGCTCGACGCGCTTAACAGCTGACGGTCCAACCGCTTGTCCAGGAAGGCCAGAGCGGTCAGCGCGGCCGCAGCGATCAGCCAGCCGACCACCGCGATGGAACCGGCCGGGATGATCGACAGCTTGGCGGTGCGGTGCTGCACGCGAACCAAATTGGGGTTGAGTTTGTCGTATTCGACGTAAATCCGCATACCCGTTGCCAGTTCGGATGGATACAGCACGCCGAGCGCGGGTCGGTAGGTGACCCGATCCGGGGTGACGAACTCGATGGTGGACCGTCGTGGTCCCGCGTCGAGCACCTCGGCCTCCGTCACGCCCATATTGCGACCAATGGCGATATCGTCGCGCCAGGTGCCGGCCACCAGCAGCAGCGACTGCAGCGTGGCCAGACCGACGAGGATCAGGACACCGATACGGGCCCAGCGCACGACACGATGCCCCAGGGTGTTGGGCAATTCGCCGCTGCGCCCGTGAATGAGGATGCGGGCCATGGTTTTCACTGCATCCACGACATCAAAGACACCGACGAGTCGGCTCACAGGGCGGCCTTGATCGCGGCGTGCAGCTGCCGCAGCGAAGATCGGTCCGCCTTGACCTCGAGCACCCGCATTCCCGCGGCCGGCTCGTCGAGCGCGGCACCCAATTCGTCGACCTCGATCTGCCGGCTGTCGATGTGGTACGCGCGGCACAGGGCGCCCACGTCCACGTCGTGCGGGGTGCCGAACACCCGGGCCGATACCTCGGAGAACCGTGGGTCGCCCTGCTCGAGCAGTTCGAAGATGCCGCCGCCGTTGTCGTTGGACACCACGATGGTCAGGTCTGCCGGGACCGGCTCGGTCGGCCCGATCAGCAGGCCGGAACTGTCGTGGACGAAGGTCAGGTCGCCGATCAGCGCGACGGTTCGGCCGGTCTGCTCATCGGACCGGAACCCCTCGTGCGACCGGAACCCCTCATGGGCTAGAGCAGCCCCGATCGCGGTGGACACCGTCCCGTCGATGCCGGCGACCCCCCGGTTGGAGCGCACCTTGACACCGTGCGAATCCAGCCCCACCAGCGCCGCGTCGCGGACCGGGTTGGACGCCCCCAACACGAGTTGGTCGCCGGGGCGCAATGCGTCGGCGACCGCGGCGGCCACGTGCAGGCCGGTGGTCAGCGGGTGGGCCTTGAGCTGACCGCGTACCGCGTCAATCGCGTGCCCGTTGAGTTCGGCGCACCGCCGCAGCCAGGCCGGGCTCGGCTCGCCAGTAGGGACCGCGCGGGTGCCGGTGGCCTGCGAGTTGCCCGACACGTCGGGCCATCGTGGCCCGGTGGTCAGCGCGTAGACCGGCACCGACGGATCTGCCAGCAGCGTCGACACCGGCCGGTGCAGGGTGGGACGGCCCAACATGATCACCTGCTGCGGGCGCAGCAGCGGCAAGGCCAACGGATGCAGCGGATTGGCCGCCGGCGGCGCGGTGGGCTCGGCAACGGTTGGCAGCGCCGCTAACGCGGGTTGCTCACCGGCGCCGTGACCCGCGATGACGACCGTGTCCGGGCTCAGGTCGATGTCCAGCGGCTGATCGAAACTGACCGCCGGGGTGTACGTCCAGGGCCTGCCGTCCGGCCGGCCCGGCGGGGTGGGGCCGGGGTCGCGGTCGGGCACCAGCGGCTCGCGCAGCGGGATGTCGAAATGCACCGGGCCGGCGTTGGCGCTGCGGGCCCCGGTCGCGGCGACTAGCACCCGGCAGGTCGCCGATCGCCAGGTCGCGTTGAGCGCGTCCATCCGCTCGGCAGCATTTTCGGCCAGCCCGAGGCTGATCGTGGCGCGGACCTGGGTGCCGAAATAGCCCAGCTGTTCCATGGTCTGGTTGGCGCCGGTGCCGAGCATTTCGTAGGGCCGGTTGGCCGACAACACGATCAGCGGTACCCGCGCATAGTTGGCCTCCACCACGGCCGGACCCAGGTTGGCGACCGCGGTGCCCGACGTCATCGCGACGCAGACCGGTGTGCCCGCGGCGATCGCGAGCCCGATCGCCAGAAACCCAGCGGTGCGTTCGTCGATGCGCACGTGCAGTCGCACGCGGCCGGTTCGGTCGGCGTCTTGCAGCGCAAACGCCAGCGGGGCGTTGCGTGAGCCCGGACACAGCACCACATCGCGGACACCGCCGCGGATCAGTTCATCGACGACGACGCGGGCCTGGATCGTCGAGGCATTCACCAGACCAGCCTAGCCAGAGCGCTCAGTACCCCATGCTGGCGAAGTATTTCAGCATCAAGGAGTTGACCATCTCCGGCCGCTCCAGGAACCCGAGGTGACCGGCGTCGGCGACCTGCATGTACTGGGCGCCGGGTATGGCGTCGGCGACTTCTTTGCCCAGGTGAGGCGGCGTGACCACGTCGTCCGCGAAGCCGATTACCAGCACCGGCGTGGTGATGCCCTGATAGGCGGGCAGCCGGTTGCCCTGCGGCGACGCCGCGCCCTGGCGGATCAGGCCGGGGGTGACCTTGGTCGGCCAGACGGTGAACATGCTGATCCACTCGGCGACAGCCGCGTCGTTGCTCAGCGTCTTGGGGGAAAAGCTCTCCAGTAAACGGATTTTCGCGTCGTACGCCGTCGGCAACGGCACACCGGCGGCGGCGAACTCGTCCTCGGCGGTGCGGAAGAATTCGCGCGCCCGGTCCAGACGGCCTCGAGTCGCCATCAACACCGCCTGGCTCACCAGATCGGACCGCTCCACCAGCAACTCCTGCGCGATGTAGGAACCCATCGACACCCCCACGATGCGCACCGGGCCGATGCCCAGTGACTCGATCAGAGCCGCGGTGTCGGCGACCATCGTCTCGATGGTGAAGCCGTCGGCGTTCGCCGTCGCGCCGACCCCGCGGTTGTCGAAGGTGATGACGCGGTAGCCGGCAGCCAGGAAAGCCGGGACCTGATGCAGATGCCAGGTGCGTCCCAGACCGCCGCGGCCGGCGATGAAGAGGACGGGTTCCCCGGTCCCGGTGACGTCGTAAGCCAGATTGATCACGACGAAGAACCTACGCGATTCCCGGGAGTTGGCCGTGTTGGGCAGTTTGAGGCGTCGATCTGACCGACGTGACCAGTCGCCCGAGGGGCATCTCTCAGCGACCGGAGACCTTCGTCCGGGCGGCGTCCAGCGCGTGGCTCCACAACAACCGCGTCCCGGCCCTGAGCTGGGCTGGTTTGGCGATGTCCCTGGCCATCAACGCGGTGGCGGCGGCCTTCGTCTTCGCGGACGCCTTGGACATGTGGCCGCAGTCGAACGGCGGCTGCGGGTCGTATTCCATCGATAACTGGATGGCCTTCGCGCGGTCGTTGCCGCCGATCCGGCCGGCCAGCCACAGCGCCAGGTCGATACCCGCCGACACGCCCGCGCTGGTGATTATTTTTTTCCCGTGGCGCTCCGCTGCTACGACGCGTTCGTCGCCAACGGCGATGGCGCCCAATGCTTTCAGGATGGGAAGGGCCATCCAGTGTGAGGTGGCCCGCTTGCCGTTGAGCAAGCCGGCCGCTGCCAGGATGATCGAACCCGAGCACACCGAGGCCGTCCACGTCGCGGTGCGATGCGCCTGACGAACCCAGTCCAACAGCGCCTCATCACGCGCGTGCTCGACGGTAGTCATCCCACCTGGCACCAGAATCACGTCCGGCGAGGGGGTTTCGGCGAACGAGTGGGTCGCCCCGATGACGAGAACCCCGGAGTCGGCGGTGATCGGGCCCGGCTCGTGCCACACGAACCGGACCTCGGCGTCGGGCAGCCAGCGCAACACCTCGTACGGGCCGATGAAGTCCAACGCCGTACAACCCGGGTAGGTCACGATCGCAATCTGAGTCATGACATGCTCCTTCGGTATTGGTCGGGTGACACGCCGACCCGTCGAATAAAGTTGCGGCGCATGGTTTCCGCGGTGCCGAACCCACAACGAGTGGCGATCGCCACCACGGTGTCGTCGGTCTGCTCGAGTTGACGGCGGGCCGCCTCGGTGCGGACCCGTTCGACGTAGGCGCCGGGCGCCTCACCGACCTCGTCGGTGAACAGCCGGGTGAAATGCCTCGGGCTCATCGCGGCGATACGAGCCAACTCGGTGATGCTGTGCCCGCCGCCGGGCTCGGAATCGACGGCATCCTGGACCGCACGGATCGGTTCGCGCTTGGCTCGCGGCACCCACACCGGCGCGGCGAACTGCGTCTGCCCGCCGGGCCGGCGCAAGTGCATCACCAGATAACGGGCCACCGTCTGAGCCACCTCGGTCCCGCAGTCCGCTTCGACCAGCGCCAGTGCCAAGTCGATGCCGGCACAGACACCGGCGGCCGTCCACACCTTCGGCGAGCTGCGCACGAAGATCGGGTCCGGGTCGACCTCAACGGCCGGGAATTCCCGCGCCAACTCGTCGGCGTGGGCCCAGTGCGTGGTCGCCCGGCAACCGTCGAGCAGGCCGGCGTGCGCGGCCAGGAACGCTCCGGTGCACACAGTGACGACCCGGCGGGCCTGCGGCGCCGCGGCGACGATCCAATCGATCAGCCGCGGGTCGCGGCGATGGGCACGGGTACCGCGACCGCCCGGTAGGACGAGGGTGTCACACGGTTCAGTGCCTTCACCGGTTTCTGGCAGCTCGACGGCGCCAAAAGTCAGCCCCGTCTCAGTGGCTACCGGTTGCCCGTCCAGCGACGCCACCACCGGCTGGTAGCCCTCCTTGCCGTGGGCGGCCAGCACCGACGACGCGGAGGTGAACACTTCGAATGGGCCGACCAGGTCCAGCGCCTGGACCCCTGGAAAGCCGACAACCAGTACTTTTCGTGGCATATCGCAAGTGTCGGCGACCAGGCGCCATGTCGTCTACGCCATAGACCCCACAAATCAGGACACGAGCGGGTAGCAGGCCCTGACCCGATCGATCCACCACTGTCGCCGCTGGGGCGGCGCGGCGAGCGCCTGCAACCGGGCCGGGTCGGGCGTGACCGGCCCGACCGGCAGGTAGCCGTCGACGGGCGCCTGCCCGCTCCAGGGGTCGGCGACGTCCTCGACGAACAGCCTGCCGGTGCCCAGCCCGCAGGCATGGGACAGCTCCGGCAAGGCCGCGGCGGCAGCCAGGCCGACGGCGATCCCCACCGCCGAATCCAGCGCGCTGGAGATCACCACCGGGATGTCGATCTGCGCCGCGATCGTCAGCAGCGCCGAAATACCGCCCAGTGGAGCAACTTTCAGCACAGCGATGTCGGCGGCTCCGGCGCGAACGACGGCCAGCGGGTCACCGGCTTTGCGGATGCTCTCGTCGGCGGCGACCAACACATCTACCCGGCGGCGCAGTTCGGCGAGTTCGCCGATCGTGGCGCACGGCTGCTCCAGGTATTCCAGCGGGCCGCTCGCCGTCAGGGCCGCTGCCGCCTCAATAGCCTCCGGAAGGGTCCAGGCGCCGTTGGCGTCGACCCGCACAGTGGGCACCAGGGCGCGGACCGCGTCTACCCGCGCGACGTCGTCGTCGAGACTCTGGCCCGGTTCGGCGACCTTCACCTTCGCCGTCCGCGCGCCGGGGAAGCGAGCCAGGAGGTCGGGGACCTGCGCGGCCGGGACGGCCGGAACGGTGGCGTTGATGGCGATGCGATCCCGTCGGGGCGGCGGCGGCATCCGGTAGGCCGAGTCGAGGGCGGCGGCCAGCCAGTGCGCCGCCTCGCCGTCGCCGTATTCGAGGAAGGCGCCGAACTCGCCCCACCCGGCCGGACCGTCGATCAGCGCCACCTCGCGGGTGGTGATGCCGCGGAAGCGCACGCGCATCGGCAACGTCACCACATGCAAGCGATCCAGCACGTCGTCCAGGGCCACGCTCATTGCGAGTAAACCCGGCGGCCCGCCAGGAAGGTCGCGCGGACCTCGAGGTCGGCGATGCGTTCCGGCGGCACGGCGCGCGGATCGGCGGACAGCACCACCATGTCGGCGTACTTGCCCACTTCCAACGAGCCGATGATGTCGTCGGCAAACAGCTGCCAGGCCGCGTCGATGGTCTGCGCGCGAATCGCCTGGTCGACCGTCAGCCGCTGTTCGGGACCCAGTACCCGGCCGCTGGGCGCGATTCGAGTGACGGCCACGCTGATGTTGCGCAGCGGCTCCTCGGGCGTCACCGGCGGATCGTTGTGCAGCGAGATGCGCATGCCGGTGGCGACCGCGGATCCCGCTGGCATCCAACGTGATCCGCGTTCCGTGCCGAACAGGCCGTCGACGATGACGTCGCCCCAGTAATGGATCTGATCGACGAAGATACTGCAGGTGACGCCGAGGTCGGCGGCGCGCTGCAGCTGCTCGTCCCGGATCGCGCCGACGTGCTCCAGACGCAGCCGGTGATCGGCGCGCGGATTGCGGCGTAAGGCTTTTTCGTAAACGTCGAGGATGGTGTCAACACCCGCGTCGCCCTGCACGTGGCAGGCCATCTGCCAGCCGAGCGGGTAGTAGGCGCCGACGATTTCGGTCAGCTGTTCGGCGGTGTAGTTGGCGCATCCGCAGGAGCCGGGCGTGACGCCGATGGACCGGGTGGCCGCGGTGTCCAGGTACGGGAAAGTCAGCGCGACGTTGCCGATCCACGGCGAGCCGTCCACCCAGATCTTGATGCCGACCTGGCGCACCACGTCGTCACCCTGGCCGGGTGTGGCGGCGGTGGACATCGCCGGGTTGGACACTTCGTACGTGCGCAGCCGTACCGTCAGGTCGTCATGCAGCGCCGCGACCATCGGGCCGAAGTTCGGGTCGAAAGCCATCTCCGAGCAGGTGGTCAACCCGGCCTGGTTGAGCCGGGCGCACTCGGCGCGCAGCATCGACGGGTACTCGCTGGCCGAAATAGCGCCACCCAGCAGCGGGAACACCGCGGCGATCTCTTCGGCGGTGCCGTCGAGTTCGCCGTTGGCGTCGCGGCCGTACTTGGCGCCCTTGGGGTCCGCCGTATCGCGGGTCAGACCACCCCGGCGCGCAGCGTGCGAATTGAAGAAGGCCTTGTGCCCGGAGTTGTGGATGATGACCAGCGGGCCGTCGGGTGCGATGTCGTCGAGCCAGGTCAGATTCGGATTGGGCAGGCCCGACTGCAGCAGCGCGTCCCAGCCGTTCAGGTAGGCGCCGGCCTGCCCCCGAGCCGCAACCTCGTGGCGCACCGCGGCGACGACGTCGTCGGGGTCTGCGACGGTGACCGGACGGATGTCGACGATGCGGTCCGACAGCGCCACCGCCTCCATCAGCGGATGCCCATGCGCCTCAACGAATCCCGGCATCACGCAGCCGTCACCAAGCTCAATGGTCTGGGTGCTGGCGCCGATGAGGCCGGCGACGTCGGCCCGGTCTCCCACCGCGACGATTCGGCCGCCGGCGACGGCGATCGCCTCGGCGGTGGGCCGTGCCTCGTCGACGGTCAAGACGGTTCCGGTAATGACGACATCTGCGGCGGCCATGTGCAGGCATGGTAGGTGATCGAGGGTGCGACAGAGCCGAATTGCAACACGTTCTAGTCTGACCAGATGAGTGACGAACTGCTGCGCAATCCGACCCACAACGGCCATCTGTTCGTCGGCGCACTCAAGCGCCACAAGAACAGGCCGGTGCTGTTCCTCGGCGACACCACGCTGACCGGCGGTCAGTTGGCCGAACGAGTCAGCCAATACATCCAGGCGTTCGAAGCGCTGGGCGCCGGCATGGGCGTCACGGTCGGCCTGCTCTCGCTCAACCGTCCCGAGGTTCTGATGATCCTCGGCGCGAGTCAGACCCAGGGATACCGCCGCACCGCCCTGCACCCGCTCGGATCGCTGGACGACCACGCCTACGTGCTCTCCGACGCCGGTGCCACCGCGCTGATCATCGACCCGAATCCGATGTTCGTCGAGCGGGCGCTGGGCCTGCTGGACAAGGTGGACTCACTCACGAAGATCCTGACCATCGGACCGGTACCCGAGGGGCTCAAAGATCTAAAAGAGCGAGCGGTTGATCTGTCCGCGGAGGCGGCCAAGCATGACCCGAAGCCAATCGTGGTGGCCGACCTGCCACCAGACCACATCGGCGGCCTGACCTACACCGGAGGCACGACGGGCAAGCCCAAAGGCGTGATCGGCACCACCGGGAACATCGCCACCATGACGGCGATCCAACTCGCCGAGTGGGAATGGCCGGAGAACCCGCGGTTCCTGATGTGTACGCCGCTGTCGCACGCCGGTGCGGCGTTCTTCACGCCCACGCTGGTCAAGGGCGGCGAGATGATCGTGCTGGCCAAGTTCGACCCGGCTGAAGTTTTGAGAGTCATTGAAGAACAACGTATTACCGCCACCATGCTGGTGCCGTCGATGCTGTACGCGCTGATGGACCACCCGGATTCACGTACCCGCGACCTGTCGTCGCTGGAGACCGTCTACTACGGCGCCTCGGCCATCAACCCGGTGCGGCTGACTGAGGCGATCCAGCGATTCGGCCCGATCTTCGCCCAGTATTACGGCCAGTCCGAGGCGCCGATGGTGATCACCTATTTGGCCAAGGCTGACCACACCGAGCAGCGGCTGACCTCGTGCGGCCGTCCGACGCTGTTCTCCCGAGTGGCACTGCTGGGTGACGACGGCAAGCCGGTGTCGCAGGGCGAGCCGGGCGAAATCTGTGTCAGCGGTCCGCTTTTGGCCGGCGGCTACTGGCATCTGCCGGAAGCGACCGCCGAGACGTTCAAAGACGGCTGGCTGCACACCGGTGACATGGCCCGCGAGGACGACGACGGTTTCTACTACATCGTCGACCGGGTCAAGGACATGATCGTCACCGGTGGCTTCAACGTCTTCCCCCGTGAGGTCGAAGACGTTGTGGCCGAGCATCCTTCGATCGCGCAGGTGTGCGTGGTCGGGACGCCGGACGACAAATGGGGCGAGGCCGTCACCGCGGTGGTGGTGCTGCGAGCCGATGCTCCGACCGACGACGCCGCGGTCGAGGCGATGACCGCCGACATCCAGGCGGCCGTCAAGGATCGCAAGGGCTCGGTGCAGTCACCGAAGCGGGTGGTGATCGTCGACGCGCTGCCGTTGACCGGGCTGGGCAAGCCGGACAAGAAGGCCGTGCGGGCGCAATTCTGGCAAGGCGCCGGTCGCGCCATCGGCTAGGGCTGCGCCGAAACTCCGGGCGTCACTTCCAGGGCCCGGTTCCGCCGACCTTGTCGATGCGGATGTGCGTCACGAACCCCGGTGGCGCGCCGTCGGGCGGAAACACCTTCGGGTCCGACAGCGTCTGCGCCAGCGTCTTGAGTAGCTCGGGGGCACCGCCGTCCTCGATCCACGCGGTCCCCTCGATGGACAGATACGGCCGCTGGGCCCCACCCACGTCTCCCGGTGTCACGATCGTCACCGCGACGCGCGGATCGCGGCGGATATTGCGGACCTTCTTGTGTTCGGCGAGATGTGCGGTCACCAGCTCGTCGCCGTCGGGCGTTGACCGCAGCGCGACCCAGACAACCGAAACCTGAGGACTGCCGTCTGGGTTCAGCGTGACCAGGGTGGCGTCGGCGCCTTGGCCGATGAGTTCACGCGCAGCGTCGTTGAGGGTCATGCCTGCATCCAACAAGTCGGGCGTGAATTGATTCCCTCAGCGCTGGGCCACGCCGGCCACCAAGAGATCGAGCAGTCGGCCGGTCTGCTCCGGTGAACCGCTGGCCAAGAAGATCCCGATGAGGCTGGACACCACGTCGTCGGCCTGCACGTCGGACCGAAGGCTGCCGTCCTCGGCGCCGGCCCGCAACAGCAGGTCGACGGCGCCGGCGATGCTGTCGCGAGTCTGACTGGGCTGCATGGCGCCGGAGTCGAATATCGCGTGCAGCGACTCGGCCATTCCGCGTTTGGCGGCCACGAAGCTCGCGTAGCGGTCCATCCAGCGGCGCAGCGCTGCCTTCGGCGGATGCTGCTCGAGCAGCTGCATCGCCGCCGCGGCCACCTCCGCAAGCCCGGCCCGGTAGACAGCTTCGACGAGCGCCTCCCGGTTGGGGAAATGGCGATACAGCGTGCCGATCCCGACGCCGGCGTCGCGGGCGATCGACTCCAGCGACACCGGCCGCCCGTCCGCGCCGGCGAATGCCGCGGTGGCCACCTCGAGCAGTTTCTCCCGGTTTCGGCGCGCGTCGGACCGGACGGTGTCGACCAAGCGGAGGCTCCTCCGTTTCTGCTACCATCGACCAAGCGGAGGCTCCTCCGCATTCTCCAGTGTCGCACAAGCGAAGGATCACCATGACAGACAAGCCGTCACCCAGCGGTCCAGGAGGCTCGAGCAGCATCGGCGTCCACCCGGTCGCCCGGGTCGGCTACGGCGCCATGCAACTGTTCGAGGCCTCGTTCGACGACGCGGTCGCGGTGCTGCGCCGCGCGGTCGAACTCGGCGTCAACCACATCGACACCGCGTCGTTCTACGGACCTGGTGAGGTGAACCGCCGGATCCACGCGGCGCTGGCGCCCTACCCCGACGACCTCGTGATCGTCAGCAAGGTGGGTGCGCGATACACCGGCGGTGAGCCGGTACCGCTGGCCGCGGCGCAACGGCCGGCCGAGCTGCGCGCCGCCGTGGAAGACGACCTGCGCCAACTCGGCGTGGACTGTGTGCCGGTGGTGAACCTGCGCCGGATGGACCTGGGGCCGGGAGTGGCCGCCGAGGGCGACCAGATCGTCGACCTGGACGACCAGCTGGCCGAGATGATCGCGCTGCGCGACGAGGGCAAGATCGGCGCGATCGGAGTCAGCAGTGTGCCGCTCGACGTGCTGCGGCGCGCGCTGCCCGCAGGCATCGCGTGCGTGCAGAACGCCTACAGCCTGCTCGACCGCTCGCAGGAGGAGATGCTCGACGTCTGCGAGGCCCAGGACGGCAACAACATCGCCTGGGTGCCGTTCTTCCCGCTCGGCTCGGCGTTCCCCGGTTTTCCCAAGGTTGCCGACAACGCGGTGGTGGTCGACATCGCCGGCGAACTCGGCGTCTTACCGGCTCAGGTCGGGTTGGCGTGGCTGCTGGCACACACGCCGAATACCTTGCTCATCCCGGGCACGCGGTCGATCGCGCACCTCGAAGAGAACGTCGGCGCGGGCGAGGTGGCGTTGAGCGCCGAGGCGCTGGCCCGGCTGGACGCCGTCAGCACGCCGGCGGCTGACCCGTGGGCACACGGCATCGAGAGGTTCGTCGACCAGAGCTGACGAGTACGGTCGCCGTACATGACTGACAACCCTTTTCACGCTGAGCAGTGGAAGCCGGTCGACGGGTTCGGCGAGCTCACCGATATCACCTATCACCGGCACGTCGACGACGCCACCGTACGGGTGGCGTTCAACCGGCCCGAGGTGCGCAACGCGTTTCGGCCGCATACCGTCGACGAGCTCTATCGTGTCCTCGATCACGCCCGGATGTGGCCCGACGTCGGGGTGGTGCTGTTGACCGGAAACGGACCTTCACCCA
>Ga0302326_10021450_pt1 | contig 13248 bp, 15 predicted proteins | sample Palsa_T0_3_FD_202264 | JGI IMG/M metagenome (GOLD analysis project Ga0302326, IMG submission 202264) | Peat permafrost microbial communities from Stordalen Mire near Abisko, Sweden - Palsa_T0_3 | ecosystem: Environmental > Terrestrial > Soil > Palsa > Peat permafrost | place: Sweden: Abisko... | reverse complement strand
CGAAGAGCACGATCTTATATACGAATCGTATATAAGAGGTAACGCATGATCTATCATGGAAGTTCGGCCGTGGCAGGTGATGCGGACGCGCACGGGGGTGCGGATGCTCGGCAGGATGCGGACGCGCGCGGGGGTGCGGAAGTTCGGAAGGGTGCAGATGCGCAGCGCAGATCGGCGGCCAGTCCGCTGGCGGCCGCGCGCGGCACTGCGCGGGCTGCGGCACGCGGGGGTCGTTCGGGCCGGAGCCGCATCAGGCATCACGGCCATCGCGGTGGTCGGCATCGCCGCGATCACGCCCGTCGGGCACAGCGCCGACCGGCTAGCCGTGCGGCTGGCCGCCGCCCTGGAGATCGCGCCGCGGCACGCCGTCGCCGCGGCCCGCGGCAGGCCGTTCGACGGATCGCCGGCCGTGGGCGCGCTGTTCACGCTGTCCGGCGGCCGCCTCGGCGACCACTTCTGCACCGCGAGCGTGGTGCACAGCCACCGCGGGGACCTGCTCGTCACCGCCGCGCACTGCCTCACCGGAAGGCCGGTCGGCCAGCCGGGTGGCATCGTCTTCGTGCCCGCATTCCACGACGGCACGTCGCCGTACGGCAGCTGGCCGATCACGGCGGTCTTCGTCGACCGGGCGTGGTCGTCCCGGCACGATCCCGACGACGACGTGGCCTTCCTGCGGGCCGGCCGGCCGGGCAGCCGGATCGAGAAGACCACCGGCGCCGACCAGCTCGGCATCGGCCGGCCGCCGCAGCCGGTCCGGGTGATCGGCTACCCGGATGGCGCGAGCCGGCCGATCACGTGCCGGGCGCGCGCCCGTGGCTTCGGCGCCCGCCAGATGGTGTTCGACTGCGGCGGCTACACCGACGGGACGAGCGGCGGGCCGTTCCTTACCCGCGTCAGCAAGGCCACCGGCCGGCGAACCGTGATAGGCGTGATCGGCGGATACCAGCAGGGCGGCGACACGCCAGGCATCTCGTATTCGACCCGGTTCCAGGCGGACGTCGCCGCCCTGTACAAGACCGCGTCAGGCGGCTGAGCGCCGCGGCTCGCCGCCGCGGCTCGCCGTCGCGTCGCCGGACCCGCGTCGCGTCAGCCGGACCCGCGTCCCGCCGGACCCGCCGTCGCGTCAGCCGGACCCGGCCGGCGGCGGCACGATCGCGTCGATGTCGGCGAGCTCACCGGCGGACGGGATCCAGTCGGCGGCCGCGGCGTTGGCCTTGACCTGCTCGGGCGACGTCGCGCCGGCGATCACCGACGCGCATCCGGGCTGCGCGGCAAGCGCCCCTATCGCCACGTCGAGCACCGTGACGCCACGTTCGCTGGCCCACCCGGCCAGCGCCTCGACCCGGCTGAGCTTCTGCTCGGTCACGTACTCTGGCCGGCCGGCCAGCCTGGTTCCTTCCGGCGCTCCCTGGCCCCGCCGGACCTTTCCGGTGAGCAGCCCGTTGGCCAGCGGGAAGTACGGCAGCACGCCAAGGCCGAAGTGCCGGGCGGCGGGGACGACCTCGGCCTCGGCACCACGCTCGAGCAGCGACCAGTGGTTCTGCGCCGAGACGAACGGGGCTGTACGCAGCTCACGTGCCAGCATGGCCGCCTCGGCGACCTGCCAGCCGGAGAAGTTCGAGTGCCCGATGTAGCGGACCTTGCCCTCGACGACGAGCTCGCCAAGCGCGGCCAGTGTCTCGCCGACGGGCGTCGCCGGGTCGGGCACGTGGATCTGGTAAAGATCGACGTAGTCAGTCCGCAGCCGACGCAGCGATCCCTCGATCGCGCGCCGGATGTAGCCGCGGCCGCCCTTGGCTCCGGCGGCGGGCCCATAGCCGAGGTCGGCGCCCTGATGGCCGAACTTGGTGGCCAGCACTACCTGGTCACGCCGGCCGGCCAGCACCTCGCCGAGTATCTCCTCGGAGCGCCCGCCGCCGCCGTAGGAGTCCGCCGTGTCGAACAGCGTGATCCCCGCGTCGACCGCGGCGTCGACGACGCCGCGCGTCGCCGCCGCGTCCAGCCTGCGGCCGAAGTTGTTGCAGCCCAGTCCCGCCACGGATACGAGCAGCCCTGATGCCCCCAGTGGCCTGTAGCGCATAATCCCCGCCTCACACCGATGCCAACCCGCCGGACCCTGATCGTACCGAGGCCCTCGGCCGCCCGGCGGCAGGCCCGCGACCGCACAGCGGGCGAGGCCCTCGGCCGCGCAGCAGGCGGGCCCGCGGCCGCGCAGCAGGCGGGCCCGCGGCCGCGCAGCAAGCCGGCCAGACGAAGATCACAAGAGGGTCTTAAGCTAGGGACTAGCCCGAAATCGCATATGCGATATCATGAAGTAGATAACGTGTTCTAACAATTGCACTACGCAATTGTGTCTGATATCAGCACGAAAGGCGCAGCTGAACTTGTCCTGGTGTGGCAGGCGGTGACCTGGCGCACTGATAATGTCCATGGGGCCGCTGAGGAGGTAGCACAAGCCATGGCCGATGGGGCAGGCGGTCCGACCGTCCTCCGCATCCTGCTCGGCACCCAGCTGCGCCGGCTGCGGGAGGCTAGCGGGATCACCGCGCAGCAGGCTGCCCGCGAGATCAGGGGCTCGGAGTCCAAGATCAGCCGCATCGAGCTCGGCCGGAACGCGGTCCGCGAGGTCGACATCGCCGACCTGCTCAGCCTTTACGGGATCACCGATCCTGCCGCGCGCGAGCAGCTGCTCTCGCTGGCCAGCCAGGCCAACCAGCCGGGCTGGTGGCACAGCTACCAGGACGTGCTGCCCAGCTGGTTCCAGGCGTACATCGGGCTGGAGGAATCCGCCGAGTCGATCCGCAGCTATGACATGCAGTTCGTGCCCGGCCTGCTGCAGACCGAGGACTACGCCGCTGCCGTCATCGCGCTCGGCGAGTTCTCCATCGAGGAAGCGGAGCGCCTCGTCTACCTGCGCAAGGAGCGGCAGCGCCGGTTCGACAGCGGCGGCCTGCGGCTCTGGGCGATCATCGACGAGGTCGCGCTGCGGCGGCCGGTCGGCAGTGCCGGGCTGATGCGAGCTCAGCTTGAGCACCTGCGGGACATCTGCGACCAGCCCTCCTACACCCTGCAGGTGACGCCGTACCCGGGCGGGGCCCACGCCGCGCCTGCCAGCTTCAGCATCCTGCAGTTCGCCAGCGCCGACCTGCCCGACGTCGTCTACGTGGAGCAGCTGACCAGTGCCGTGTACCTGGACAAGGTCGCCGACCTGGCCCGTTACGCGGCTGCCATGGACAGGCTCAGCGCGATCAGCGCGTCGCCCGAGGAGTCCAAGGAGATCATCCGCGCAGTGCTCGAGGATATGGAGGTATCCCCATGAGCAGCATCCGCAACGGCATGCCCGCGACCGAACTGGCCGACGTGGCCTGGGTCAAGAGCCGCCGCAGTGGCCCGACCGGGGGCAACTGCGTCGAGGTCGCGTTTCTCGCAGGCGGCCAGGTCGCCCTGCGCAATTCGAGGCACCCGGACGGGCCTGCCCTCGTCTTCACGCGCGGGGAGTGGGAGGCGTTTGTCGGCGGCGCGGGCGAAGGCGAGTTCGGACGCCCGACCGGTGCCTGAGCGGCCTGACCCGGCCGAGACCTGAGCCGGCTGCCGCGTGATGGAACGGCCTCCCTGATCCGCCATCCGGCGGATCAGGGAGGCCGTGAACTACCGGGCGCAGGTTCAGCTGGACGGCGGGTCGAACTCGCCGTTCCTGACCCCGGAGAGAAAGGCACTCCACTCGCCGCGGTCGAAGATGTGCGCTGCCTTGCCCACGTCCTTGGAGTCGCGGAGCGCCACCTGGCCGCCGGGCAGGTGCGCGACTTCCACGCAGCCCGCGGCACTGCAGAATTGGCTCTTGAACCAGTGGGCATTGGTGAGGTCGGGTGTCATTAAAACTGGTCCTCTCTGTTGATCATCTCAGTTGGCTGGCCAGTGTGCTGACCAGGTCCTTGGAGTCGGCGGGCGACAGCGCCGCGGCCCGCAGCAGGTCGAAGCCCTCCGCGCAGAAGCGCACCTCGCGGTCGCGTTCCAGGTATGCCTGACCGGCGACGCCCTCGGTGTAGACCACGTCGGGGTCGTAGCGCTCGGGAAATTCGATGATGCAGAATGACCCGTTCAGGAAGGGGTGCGGGCCGCTGCTGAACGGCAGCACCTGGAGTGTGACGTTCGGCCAGAGGCTGGCGTCCGCCAGGTGGTTGAGCTGATTGTGCATCAGCTCGGGCCCGCCGACCGCCCTGCGCAGCACCGCCTCGTCCAGGATGAGCCACAGGTCAATCGGGTCCGCCCGCAGCAGCGCTTCCTGCCGCTGCACGCGCAGCCGCACCAGCCGCTCGATCTCGTCGGCCGCCAGCTTCCGGTGGACCGTGGTCGTCACCGCGCGGGCGTAGTCCTCGGTCTGCAGCAGGCCATGGACGACCAGTGACTCGTAGGCGCGTAGCGACGCGGCCTCGGCCTCGAGCCCGACGTAAATCCCGAATCCGGTGGGCAGCACGTCCTCGTAGGCGGCCCACCAGCCCTTGCGGTGACCCTCGCGTGCCATGTCGATGAGCACCTGTTTCTGGCCCGGGTCGTCGACGCCGTACATCTCCAGCATGGATGTCAGGTACGCCGTTCTCGTAGGCGCCTTGCCCGTCTCGATCCGGGACAGCGTGGACGCCGCGACGCCCAGCTGTTCGGCGACCTCTTCCAGCTTGATGGAGTGCGCCTCGCGCAATCGCCGTAACTCGGTGCCCAGCCGGCGCCGACGGACCGTCGGGCCGATCGACACGCTCATGGCGCCTCCCCTTGGGGGACTGGAAGGGGCAAGCACGGCGGGAATGGCTCCTGGCGGGTACCTGGAACCGCCGCGTGGCTGCGGGACTTGTGATCACCATACAGGAGATGCGGGACCAAATGAGATCCCAATTGAAATTTCATATGCAAGATTTGTGCCACGCACTTGCGTAGCATGCACTCCCGGACCATCATGAGGGCAAGCAGCGAGCTTGCGCTGGCACCGGACGTGTCAGGCAAAAGCGGTGATACTTGCCATTTTCCGGACACAGGTCCGGGAAGGGAGCGGACCAGCGATGGCACTCATGACCACCCCGGCCGGCGACGCAACTGCGGGCCCGGCCATGATGGCGGGCGCCAGTGTCTTAGCCAGCTTGACGATCCCGGGTCGTGCCGAGCGCGTATCGGAGGCACGGTCATTCGTGGGCAAGGCCATCGGACCGGACAATCCGGCTGCCGACGTAGCCATCCTGCTCACTTCGGAGATCGTCACGAACGCGGTCGTGCACAGCAGCTCGCGCTGCGCCGGCGGGACGGTCAGGGTGCTGGTCGTCGAGATCGGCGGCGGCCTGCGGGTCGAGGTCGCCGACGACGGATCTGACCTCAGCACCCCGGTCGTGAAGGATGCCGTCTGCGCCTCGGACGGGCACGGGCTGTACCTGGTGCAGACCCTGGCCGACCAGTGGGGCTACGTCCGCGACGAGACCGGCACCACCGTGTGGTTCTGGCTGAGCGGGACGACCATGGGATGCTAAGACCTTCTGGCGGAGCCTGACCCGCGCCCCTGGCCGGCTGCGGTCCGCTTCTCCCGCAGCCGCATCGTCACCAGCACCGGGCTGCCGTCGAAGCCGAACTCCTCCCGGAGCCTGCGCTCGACGAACCTCCGGTACCCGGCCTGCAGGAAGCCCGAGGTGAACAGCACGAAGTGCGGCGGGCGCACGCCCGCCTGGGTCGCGAAGAGGATCTTCGGCTGCTTTCCGCCGCGCACCGGCGGCGGCGTCGCCGCCACCAGCCCGGACAGCCAGGCGTTGAGCCTGCCTGTCTGCACCCGGGTCTCCCACCCGTCCAGGGCACGCTCGAGCGCGGGGACGAGCCGGTCCGTGTGCCAGCCGGTCGCGGCCGAGATGTTCACCCGGGGAGCCCATCGCGCGGTATGCAGCTGCCGGTCGATCTCCTTGTCCAGGAAGTTCCGGCGGTCCTCGTCGACAAGGTCCCACTTGTTGTAGGCGATCACGAGCGCCCGGCCCGCCTCGATCACCATCGACACGATCCGCAGGTCCTGCTCCGCGAGCGGCTCGCTGGCGTCGACGAGCACGACGGCGACCTCTGCGCGCTCCAGCGCCCGCTCGGTGCGCAGCGCCGCGAAGTAATCGGCGCCCTGCGTCTCGCGCACCCGCCGCCGGATCCCGGCCGTGTCGACGAAGCGCCAGAGGATCCCGCCGAGCTCGATAAGCTCGTCCACCGGATCCCTGGTGGTGCCGGCCACCGCGTCGACCAGCACGCGCTCCTGGCCGGCCAGCGTGTTCAGCAGGCTGGACTTGCCCACGTTGGGCCGGCCGATGAGCGCCACCCGGCGCGGGCCGCCGGTCTCGCCGAACGGCTCCATCGGAGTCTCCGGGAGCGCGTCGAGCACCAGGTCGAGCAGGTCCCCGCTGCCGCGCCCGTGCAGCGCGCTGACCGGGCAGGGCTCGCCGAGCCCGAGCGACCACAGGGAGGAGGCAGCGGCCTCGCCCGGCGCATCGTCGACCTTGTTGGCGGCGAGCACCACCGGCTTGCCGGACCTTCGCAGCACCGCGGCCACGGCGGCGTCGGCGTCGGTCACCCCGACCACGGCATCGACGACGAACAGGACCGCGTCCGCCGCGTCCACCGCGACGCGGGCCTGGGCGGCCACCCTGCCCGCCAGCGCCTGGGAGCCTTCCACCGCGGGCTCCCAGCCGCCGGTGTCCACCAGCGTGAACGCGCGGCCCCGCCAGGTGGCGTCGTAGGCGACCCGGTCACGGGTCACGCCCGGCGTGTCCTGCACGACCGCCTGACGGCTGCCGAGGATGCGGTTCACCAGGGTGGACTTGCCGACGTTCGGCCTGCCGACCACTGCGACGACAGGTGCAGGCACATCGGGCTTGCCGCCGTCAGCGAACTCGCCGCCCAGCCGGTCCGGTCCCTCCAGCCCGCCCGGCCCGTCTGGTCCGCCCGGCCCGTCTGGTCCGCCCGGCCCGTCCAGGCCGCTCAGCTCGTCCATGCCGCACCCGCTGTCCTGCTCATGGCCAGGGAGACGATCTGCATGGTGACCTCGTCCAGGCCGATACTGCTCGAGTCGATCTCGACGGCGTCGGCCGCCCTGGCCAGCTGCGGGGCGTCGCTGCGGTCACGCCGCGCCTGCTCGGACTGGGTCAGGGCGACCGTGACCCCCGGCTGGCCGGCCAGGTCGGCGCTGCGCCGCCTCGCCCGCGCGGTCTCGCTGGCGGTCAGGTACACCTTGACCGGGGCCTCCGGCGCGATGACAGAGCCGACGTCGCGCCCCTCGGCCACGATCCCCTCCCCCGCCGCGACGGCGCCGGCGATGATCGCCCGTTGCATCGCGATCAGGTGCGCCCGGACCTGCGGCACGGCAGCCACCGCGCTGACCGCGTTGGAAACCTCGCGAGTCCGGATCCGGTCGGCCACATCGGCCCCGTCCACCCGGATCGACGGGGCGTCCGGGTCGGTGCCGACCTCGATCTTCGGGCGCCGCACGAGCTGCGCCACGGCCGCCGCGCTTGCGACGTCCACCTGATGAGCAAGGAGCCACCAGGTGAGCCCGCGGTACATCGCGCCGGTATCCAGATAGCGCAGGCCGAGCGAGCGCGCGACCTCGCGCGCAGCGCTGGACTTGCCTGACCCGGCCGGCCCATCAACCGCGATAACGAGCCCTGGGTGCCGGGCTGCCTGCGCCGAATTGCTCACCCACGCGATGTTACCGGCGAACCGGCCAGCCTCCGGCCGCGAGCGCAGCCGCCAGCCCCGCGGCGGCCTGCGGGCTGACCGAGAGCTCGAGCACGCCGGCCGGCCGGCCGGGCGAGTGCTCTATCCGCACGTCCTCGACGTTGATCCCCGCATCGCCGGCTGCCTGGAATACCCTGGCCAGCTCGCCTGGCTGGTCGCCGATGACCACCTGGACCACGGCGTAGGCGGCCGGCGGCCCGCCCTGCTTGCCCGGGATCCTCGCCACCCCCGCTCCGCCGCGCTCCAGCAGGTCCGTCAGCCGCTTCAGGGACTCCTCGTCGCCCTCGGCGATCCCGGCCAGCGCCGCGGCCGCGGCGCTGAGCTCCTCGGCGATGGCCGGCAGCAGGCCGGCCGCGTGCGCGGCGTTGGCGGCGAGGATCTGGGTCCACAGCCCGGTGTCCCCGGCCGCGATCCTGGTCACGTCGCGCAGCCCCTGCCCGGCCAGGGCCAGCGCGTCATCGGTGGCCAGCTCGAGCCGCGCCGCCATGGCCGCGGCGATCAGGTGCGGGATGTGCGAGACCAGCGCCACCCAGCGATCGTGATCGGCGGCCAGCATCCTTACCGGCTGCGCGCCGCAGGCGCTGGCCAGCGCGGTCACGGTGCTGGTCGCGAGGTCCGAGGTCTCCGGCACCGGGCAGACCGCCCAGGGGCGGTCCAGGAACAGGTCCGCGCGCGCAGCCGCGGGGCCGGACCGCTCCCGGCCCGCCAGCGGGTGCCCTGGGACGAACGTGACCAGGTCACAGCCGAGCTCGCGGGCGCGGGCCAGCGGCAGCTCCTTCACGCTCGCCACGTCGGTGTACCAGCGGGCCAGGCCACGCTGCTGCGCGGCCGCGAGCGCCGGGGCCACCGCTTCCGGCGGCATGGCCAGGACGGCGAGGTCGGCCCGGCCGCCAGGCGGCCCGCCCGCGGGAAGCTCGTCGCCGGCCCCGAGGCCAGCCGCGAAGCGCGCGGCGGCGCGGTCGCTGTCGGCCAGCCAGACGGCCGCGCCCAGCCCGCGGGCGGCAAGCGCCACCGAGGTGCCGATCAGCCCGGTGCCGATCACCACCAGGCGCTGCGGGAAAGGCGGTGCCACCGCCGCCGCGGACGTCACTGGGCGATGTCCAGCCGCAGCGCGCTCGCGCCGCGCAGGTAGACGTGCTGCACGGCGGCCCGCGGCTGCTCGGTCTCGACGTGCATCATCAGCCGCACCACCCGGGGCATCGATCCTGGCACGTCCATCTCGATGGCGCACAGCAGCGGCACGTCCTGGAAGCCGAGCTTGCGCGCCGCGAGCGCAGGGAACTCGGCGTTCAGGTCCTGCGTGGCGGTGAACACCACGCTGATCACGTCCGCCGGGATCAGCCGGTTGCGGCTCATCACCTCGGTCACCAGCTCGGAGGTGCCTTCGAGAACCGCCGCGCGCTCGTTCGCGTCCACCTGGACCGCCCCGCGAATCGCCCTGACCGCCACCAGATTCCCTCCTCGCTCAGCCACCTCGCGTCAGCCGGCCGGCCTTCTCCACTTAACGTCAGCCGGCCGGCCTTCCGCCTAACTGGCCTTCTCCGCCTTAGCTGGCCTTCTCCGCCTTACTGGCGTTCTCCGCCTTAGCTGGCCTTCTCCGCCTTACTGGCCTTCTCCGCCTTAGCTGGCCTTCTCCGCCTTAGCTGGCCTTCTGCACCGCCTAGCCTGGCAGGCAGGCGGCCAGCACCAAGGCTATAGACCTGCTGCCGCGGCTACAGGCCTACTGCAGCGTAGAGTTCGCCGATCTCCCTGATAGTTAGCCGCCTGGTGGTGCCGGGCCGCAGCGGACCGAGCGACACCGGGCCAACCTGGGTGCGGACGAGGCGACTCACCGGATGGCCGGCCTCGGCCAGCATCCGCCGCACGATGTGCTTACGCCCTTCGTGCAAGGTGATCTCCACAAGTGCCCGCGACCCGGCCCGCTCCACCACGCGGAACCGATCGGCGCTGGCCACCCCGTCGGCAAGCTCGATGCCGGTGACCAGCTGGCGGCCCAGGTCCCGCGGCAGCGGGCCGGCCACGTCAGCGAGGTAGGTCTTGAGCACGCCGTAGCTGGGATGGGCCAGCCGGTGCGCGAGCTCGCCGTCGTTCATCAGCAGCATCAGGCCCTCGGTGTCGTAGTCGAGCCTGCCCACGTGGAACAGCCGCTCGCCGCGGTCGCCGAGGAAATCGGCGATGGTCGGCCTGCCCCGGCTATCCGACATCGTGGTGAGCACGCCGACGGGCTTGTTCAGCGCGAGATAGACCAGGTCCTCCCGGCCGGGGATACGGCGGCCGTCCACCCGGATGATCTGGGTCTGCGGATCGACCCTCGCTCCGTACCGGCGGACGACCTCGCCGTCTACCTCCACCCTGCCCTCGCCGATCATCTCCTCGCAGTGCCTGCGGCTGCCGACGCCTGCCGCAGCAAGCACTTTCTGCAGCCGCACCCCGCCGGGAACGTCGATCAGGGTGTCGTGCCCCTCGTCGGGCACGTCAAACTCGGCCGAGCCAGGGCCGGCGCTGGCAAACCGCTGCGGACGGCCGCCAGGCTGGCCACGGCCGGCGGGCTCTGTGCGACCGCCAGGCTGCGCCCGCCCACCGGGCTCCGTGCGGCTACCGGACCGTGTGCGGCCAGCGGGCACTGTACGGCCAGCGGGCTCTGTGCGACCGCCAGGCTGCGCCCGGCCAGCGGACTGCGCCCGCCCACCGGGCTCTGTGCTGCCACCGGAACGTGTGCGGCCAGCGGGCTCTGTGCGACCGCCAGGCTGCGCCCGGCCAGCGGACTGCGCCCGCCCACCGGGCTCTGTGCTGCCACCGGAACGTGTGCGGCCAGCGGGCTCTGTGCGACCGCCAGGCTGACCGCCGCCGCGCGGGCTCAGGCCGCCGGCCCGGCCGCCGCCGCGTCTGTCACGACCGCGCGGGCTCATGCCCTGAATCCCCGGCACCTGAATCCTCGGCGTCATCAACATCGTCAGGCAGGAACGGCGCGAGTTCAGGCAGCTCCTCAAGGCCGGGCAAGCCGAGCCGTTCGAGAAAGTAGCCGGTGGTACGGAAAAGGATCGCGCCGGTATCCGGGTCGGTGCCAGCTTCCTCGATCAGCCCGCGGAGCACCAGCGTCCGCATCACGCCATCGCAGTTGACCCCGCGGACGGCGGAGACCCGCGCCCTGCCCACCGGCTGCCGGTAGGCGACCACGGCCAACGTCTCAAGCGCGGCCTGGGTGAGCCTGATCTCCTGGCCGTCGCTGACGAACCGCTCCACGACCGGCGCGCATTCCTCGCGCGTGTAGTAGCGCCAGCCCCCGGCCACCTCGCGCAGGTCGAAGCCCCGGCCCTCGGCGGTATAGGAGGCGGCCAGCTGGCTCAGCGCGGTCGCAATCTCCTCGCGCGGCCGCTCGAGCACCGCAGCGATGACCACCTCGGGCACGGGCTCGTCAGCCACCAGCATGATCGCCTCCAGGCTGCTGCTCAGCCCGGCAGCCTGCTGGCCGCCGCTCAGCCCGGCAGCCTGCTGGCCGCTGCTCAGCCCGGCAGCCTGCTGGCCGCTGCTCAGCCCGGCAGCCTGCTGGCCGCCGCCCGGACCCGCGGCGCCTTGGATGGTGTCACCAGGATCGCGCGGGCGGGGGAAGGATCCATCGTGCATGGCTACCCGTCTCCTTCCGCTGCCGTTTTGGCACGAGTATCGTCGCGGGCCGTCCAGCTCACGTAGAGCTCGCCGAGCGGTGTCAGCTGATCCAGGCTGACCTGGCCGTCTCGATAGAGATCAAGCACCGCGAGGAAGCGCGCCACGACTTCGTAGGTGCCTGCGCAGTCCGAGGCGAGGCGGCGGAACGTGGCCCGGCGCAGCTCGCGCAGCCGTCCGGCGAGTATCTCAACCTGCTCGCGCACGCTGGTGCTGGGCATGTGCAAGTGCTCCGTCGAGACTAGCGGCGGCTTCCTCGGGGCCAGCGTGCGCGCGGCGATCGCGGCGAACTCCGCCGGGCCGAGGCCGAGCAGCACCTCCGGCAGCAGCTCGGCGAAGCGCCGCTCCATCGGCACGCGCCGCGGGAACCTGCGGGCGTGCACGGCCAGCCTGGCCGCAAGGACGGCGGCCACCTCCTTGTACGCGCGGTACTGCAGCAGCCGGGCGAACAGCAGGTCCCTGGCCTCGAGCAGGGCAAGGTCTTCCTCGTCCTCGACCTCCCCGGCCGGCAGCAGCCTGGCCGCCTTGAGGTCGAGCAGCGTTGCGGCGACGACAAGGAAGTAGCTGGCCTGGTCCAGGTCCCAGCCGTCGGCGCGGGCCCGGATGTGCGCGATGAACTCGTCGGTCACGCTCGACAGCGCGATCTCGGTGATATCCAGCTTGTGCCGGGAAATGAGCGCGAGCAGCAGGTCGAACGGGCCCTCGAACACATCGAGGTGCACCTCGAAGTCACCCCCGGCCTGAGCCTGCGGGGCGTCTCCGGCGGAGGATTCGCCGATCACCATGGTGGTCATTCAGAGCCCGTCGCAGTCGGCCCGCGACGGCAGGCGCCGCCCGGAGGACACGACGCTACCCGATGCCGGGAAGCGCCACCGCCAGCACGCAGCGTGACGCAGTGGTGGCTCCCAGCGCGACCTGTCGCGCTCCCGGGCTTCTTCATTCCCCGCTCCCGGGCCTCTTCATTCCCCGTCGCGCAGGCGGCGCGCTACCAGCGATCGGTCCCCCTCGGCGTCGAGGTCGGCGAGCAGCACCGCGAGCGCTTCGCGCACGATCCTGCCCCGGTCCGTCGTGATGCCATAAGCCCGCAGCGACAGCCGGGCCCGTTCGAGGTCCATCAGTTCGCTGCTCGACAGGTAGACGGTGATCTTCTGAGTGTGCTGCTCTCTGCCGCTGGCCTGGCGCTCGGAATCGACAGCCGGGCTATGCGCGGCTGACCGCAGCAGCTCGGCTACTCCTGGCAGGCTTACCCGCCGTGAACGTGAACCGCGGGATCTTCCTGCTGCCACCGTGCCAGGACCTCCCTGGCGAGCTCCCGGTAGGAGTTCGCCCCCGCGGACATTGAGTCGAAGAGGGTGATGGGCTCTCCCGCGACGGAAGCATCAGGGAACCGCACGGTGCGGTTGATCACCGTGTGGTAGACCTTGTCGCCGAATCCCTTCACTACGCCGGCAAGTACCTCGCGGCTGTGCAACGTGCGCGAGTCATACATCGTGGCGAGCAGCCCGTCCAGGCTCAGCTTCGGGCTCAGCCTGCTGGACACCTTGTCGATCGTCTCCATCAGCAGGGCCACCCCGCGGAGCGCGAAGTACTCGCACTCCAGCGGCACGATCACACCGTCGGCGCAGGCCAGCGCGTTCACGGTGAGCAATCCCAGCGACGGCTGGCAGTCGATCATGATCACGTCATAGTCGGCGACGACGGGCTCAAGCGCCCGGCCGAGCACGAACTCGCGCCCGACCTCGTGCACGAGCTGCACCTCCGCACCGGACAGGTCGATGTTGCTCGGCAGCAGGTCCATGCCATCGACATTGGTCTTGAACAGGACGTCGCGGGCGGCAAGGCCAC
>Ga0302326_10021449_pt1 | contig 13250 bp, 15 predicted proteins | sample Palsa_T0_3_FD_202264 | JGI IMG/M metagenome (GOLD analysis project Ga0302326, IMG submission 202264) | Peat permafrost microbial communities from Stordalen Mire near Abisko, Sweden - Palsa_T0_3 | ecosystem: Environmental > Terrestrial > Soil > Palsa > Peat permafrost | place: Sweden: Abisko... | reverse complement strand
CCCCAGCAACCCCCTTCCCCCCGGATCTCCTTTTCCCATGAATCCCACTCCCCCACTGATCCCACCCCAGGGGGGATTTGTTCTTCGGGGACTGATATAGATTCGTTGTCCCTGGCTGCGGCGACTTTGGAGATCGCTACTTCGGCACGGAGGACTAGATTTTTTTGTTTGTTAACCTTTGTTGTAAACGGAGATGATGATTAGAGTTCGTATGCTCGAGGAAAACCCGCGGGAATCAGAAAGTAATAATACAAAAGGAGATAAAATGGATTTTTAAGTCTAGTTACAACGAGTTAAACAGTAAACACCCGTTAGTGAGTGAGTGATGCATACGTACTTCTTAACTAATCTATACACACGCGTATAACGATAAAGTCCAACTTCAACTCGGAATGCAAAGCCCGTAACGGTCGCGATGTAGATATGTAGTCATTTAAATCCCTTTTAGCACAGCAACTTACTCCTCCTCCTCCTCCTCCTCAGCCATATCCAGCACCTAATCTCAACCCCTTCTTAGCGATCGTGTTATTGTAATATTGTAGTATTGTAGTGTTTAGCGATGTTAACCCCCGATTGTGGGACGTCAGTGGAATGTGTATATGTGTGTGTGTGTTGGAGGTCCGGGATACGTGACAGGGATGTTATGTTTCGACTTCGTCGTTGTAGTCTGCTTCGTCGTCGTCTTCTTGGGTTGCCCCGCGGGCGACGGCGTCGGCGGCATCGATCCAGTCGGAGTAGACGTCGATGGGGGCGCTTAAATCTGGTATATTAGTCTCTGTCATAACGCAATGTACAAGCAGCAACAAACAGAGCGCAGAAAACAAACAACCGTCACAGTCTGTATCAAACTAATCCGGCCACACGCAAGACATACCCACCAAACTTCCCGAGAGCGGAGTTCCCGGGCCCACCAAAGATCCCTCGAACACCCACAACAACAACAAAAAACATACAACGGGAGGGACGGGGGGAGGGGGGAGTACTATTTATAACACACTGATGCGTCTGCCCACAAACCTTACACACCAAATTTCCAATCCTATTCACCTTATCCAACTTACAAACCACACTGTCATCATGATTGCAGAACAGACAAGAGAACTGCGTAGGCAGGGGATCGAGTTTTTTCTTCCCCGAGGGGCGTTTGGCGGCCTTTTTGCGTTTGCCCTGATGTCAGCACTGTCCGCGAGAAACCCGCAGGAGGTTTGGCAGGGGGGAAGGGGCAGGGGGCAGGGATGGGGAGGGGGGTACCATGTTGGTTTCTGGCGGAGGATGGGTTGTTGTGGTGTGTGGGAGAAAGTCCGCTGGCTGTTGCGACGTGATAAAATTGGGATGAGTCAGCTGGTGAGATCGGAATTTGTCATCTCGGATACGCGTCAGATAGAAACTTGATGGTATAAGATCGGGATTACTGGCATGATTCAGATCTGTATTGAAAACGTTTACAATCTAAGTAGTTGTTTCGACCGTGGTTTACTTTATTAGAAATTCGAGCGCAATGCCAGACCACTGTGAGTATGTTGTTCCGAATGGCCATCTGATTGATCTGATCAATCACTCCGGAGTCCGGTCCGACAATTAAGGTTCCTTTCGATTCTAATTTTAGATAACAATGCGAAACGGGATACATCTCACGTAAAAGCAACTTTCAACATAGCTTCAACTTAACCGCCGTAATAGACCAGGCCGCAACTGAAGACACGTAATTATACTTTCTTATTATTATTTCCACATAAAGACGTTGTAAAGAAGTACATGGAAAGCCAATCCCGAATTAAATCTCTATTTTCCCGCCAAATAGTCACCAAGCCACGCTCAATCACTCCGATATCATTTTACGTAGAAGCAAGAATAGCAGGTCCAGCAAGCACCTGGTCATCGGACACAGTTCCGTTCTTGGACAGAACAAGGTATACCTAAAGATCAGCAAGATCACTATTGAACGGGTATTATACCTGTCCAGTGACATTGGTTTGTGGGAAGTCGAATTGATTGTTGACGATGGGGACAGGATAAGTATCCAATCCAGCGATGACAACAGCGTAGGTCCCATCATTCCAGTTTCCAGAGACCTTGATTGTTTCGCCGGCGGTGACGGCGTTGCTGCCTGCGACGGAAAGAGTGGGGAAGGCCTTGACGGGGAGAGCAGGGTTGGAGGCAGGACAGCTCTGGATGAATTGTGCGGCAATGGTGTAGACTTCGTTGACTCCGAGGGGGGTATCGAATGCTCCGGGGATGGGGTTGCCTTTGTTGGCTCCGAGGAGGTAAGTGTTGTGGCGGGCCTCGACGGTAAGAATCGATCCCGCGGCAGTGAGATAATCCTTGTTGGAGATCAAGCTTGCTGCTCCGAGATACGCGCTGACACCAACACAAACTGTCAGATCGGAGTGAATAATAGAGCGTACCCCTCAATCACTTGTGCAAGAGCAAGGAACTCGGTGACCGTCGTGGCGGGAAAGCTATACACGCAAGGCGATGTAGCGACCACCCCAGCAGCATTGAGTGCACCTTAAATCAGATTGTATTGGAAAAGAAATGTACCAGCCAAGAAAGAGGCATGGGTAGCCTCATCCGCAGCGACTTCGACGATGTTCTGGCGGACGCCGGTGAATCCCGCGGCATCGAAATCTGCCTCGGTGTAGTTTGTAAGAGCTTCTTTATAGAACTGGGCTTCGAGATACTCGAGAGTCAACGCAAAGTTAAGGATGATGCCGTCGTTAATTGCTTGACGTTTGGCGACTGGGTGGCTCAGAGCGATGCCGGCGTAGGCGGCAAGGGTGCATGCTTGTAGAACTTTCATGTTGTAGTAGGAGTGCGGATGAGATGAGAGTGGTGCGTGCGTGCGATGAATGTAGTGAAAGTTTGAGATGTGTGTGTTGGTGTTTATATTACTGTATGCGTGCGGCGCTACTTATACTTCTCGAGCGGGACAAGTGAGACACGGTTTTGTCCATATGACGGGCCATGGTCAATTGCCGTCGCCACCATAATAAGATTGCCCTTCCTCTTTTGTCTTTTGATGATCTTTATCGCGTGCTGAAGTGGACTTCGTCGACAACCGAACATGCAATATGACCAAAGAGATCGCGCACGCCACAAACAATCCAGGTCGACTCTCGCGACCGGCCAATAGGAGAGACATCCCGTCTCGGCGAGTCCCTACTACGACTTAACAGGCCAGGTCAGTTTAGCATATCCTTGCCGCCACCGACGCTTCTGTATGGTGGCTGCAGCCCAAATGGGATCCCAGGATATGTCCCTTCCCAATCGGGAATGGTTATATCTGCGAAGTGCTGAAATGAAGGGGTCATCGCCGCCCACAAAAAAAGCTTGGACGGTAAAGCGCGCGATATCATTGGTTTAGAGCAGATGTAAGTTTAATGGCCCTATTTGCGGAGCGGTTGTGGCTTCTGCGGGAGCGCTACTATGATCGGCGCGCCCAATTCAGAACTAGAGCCCTCGGGGAAGTTTTGGCCGGTGACGATGTGCGAACACGCCTGGCATCGATGGAAGAAGGCGCTTTAGCCGGGGCCCTACATCGTCGACTCCTCGATTGGGAAGGCGAGCCGGACAATCTGATAGCATCCCCGTTTTTGGATTTCTCGGAGTCGCCGGCACAAAAGTTGTCCCTTGATGATATCGATCTGCGCGGGAAGAAGTTTTTTTATGCAGCCACACAATCTTTGCTACAGCAACATGAGAGAAACACTACCTAAGTAATTGAATAGCAAACTATTCTCGAGAAGGATATCCCCAGCTAAGGTTCCCGCGATGACCGACACCCGACAAGCAAATCCACCTCCAAATTAACTGCAATATATCGTTTTTAGCAATTTTTTGGAATCCTTACAATCACGCATGACTTACTAATGACGCACTGGTCCATTGTTCTGCAGCATTTTCTTCGACAGCAATCGCGGTTCCCATGGTTGTATCGAGCGAGTCCATCACTTCCTCCCCTCCTTCGCCAATCCATCTCCTTCCGAGGTCTCCGAACACAATCGTGGGGCCCAGGAAGGGACTAGCGGGCGCACTTCTAGAGGCCATTGCAAGCGGACGGCCTTCTTGCAGTGTTGCAAGAGTGGCATTCGCATGGATGAGACGATCGTGGAGGGACTGAGCAGTGATACGCGGGCGCACATGAGTGGCAGTTGGTGTCGACGGGGCCGTATTTCCTGCGGTCGACAGTTCGCAAGACGACGGTGGTGGTGCCCGTGGGAAGGCCGGGGTTCCCTGCACTGAAGAGCGATGGGAGTGGTCACCATCCGTTTCCATATTGTTATGACTAAAATGCATTGGCGTGGCAGCTCCTTGAGCCATATTAGGAGACGAGGAGCGGCTGACAACTACCGTTGCTTCGGAATCGGTATTGATAGCCGGGTCAGGGAGATGCAAATCGTCCTTGACAGTAACAGATGCCTGCGCAATCTTCTTAAGAGTGGGAGACTGAGTTGGTTTGACTGATTTCGGAAGAGGCGGAAAGTCCTCATGGAAATCGACGTCAATCACTTGCTCAGGGGCGGAGAAGGGGAGTCTGGGGAACGTGTTTTCCCTCTTCTTCCGGGTCTGGCGATTTTGTCTGCGAATTGGACTTCCTCGGTGGTCGCGCTTTGTCTGATAACCTTGCATTGGACTTTGTCGCATCGGGCTTTCTAGCATCTCAGTAATGCAACAGATGGAATGGACGCTGAAACGGCCCTGGACTAAGCGCTCCTCCTGGAAGGATGCTGATGTTCTCACTGCTTCTTTCCATTCGCGCCACTCCCCTCCTCGAGATTTGATCATCCCTCAATCCATGTTCATCTCTCTCTCCTTTCACACGTTTCTCCTTCTTCATCTCCTCAGCAAGCTTTTCCATGTTTGCAAACAATTGCCTTAACCTCGTATGTCGCTCATCTTTCTTTTCCGCATAACTCACGAAAATCTTTTTCCTCCCAATGACTTGGCCATGCAATTTATCCTTTGCGATTTCGGCTTCCTGTGCCCTTGAAAAGGCAACAAAGCCAAATCCTTTGGAGACCGGCGGAGTCCTATCATCCTTAGGTGCATATGTTGCCAAGAACGTTGACGTGATTGTACCATATGGAGAAAAGAGGGCCTCGAGATCTCGCTGTGAGACAACAGCTTCATCGTCAAGATTCTTGACAAAGAGATTGCAAGGATCGCATGGAGCTTTTCCTGGAGTAGCGTCGATAGGCACATGAAATTCCGGAGTGCGTGACCCAGCCGGTGGGGGGGTATCTGTCTCTGGAATTGGCGGGAGTGCAGAGTAAGGAGGAGGAGGACTTGGTTCGGGAGCGATGGCGGAAGTGGGCGGTGCCGCTGGCGGTTTTGGAAGAATTGGCGGAACGACATCAATAGCCGGGCTCGGGAGCGACCACAATCTGAAATTTGAGGATGCTTGTGGTGGTGAGATGGGCGGAAGAGGCGGCGCGATAAAGGGATTCGGACCTCCTGGCCCCGTCCACATCGGGCTCGGAGGATGGTGAGGCAAGTGCAATGGCATAGTAGGATACTCGGGGTTCTGCTCTGGAGATGGGACATTATAGTTCCCTTGTGGAATTGGGATGGCGGGTTTATAAATGACCTCCAATGCATATCCGTCAATATAATGACCATCCATATGCTCAAGCGCCTTCTGTCAGACACACCAGAAGCCCAGACGTACCTTTTGTGCAAAGAGATAAGTAGCCATAGCAACTTCTCCGACTCTCCTTCCCGCTGCGTCCGGAAAAGCATACACAAAAGCTCCCTCTGCTTTACCGAAAGTGCTGAACAGGTCGTACAAGTTTTTTGGAGTGTACTCAGGAGGGATATTCGCAACCGTCAGCGTCTTGCTGAGGAGTGGATATGGATTCCAAGGAGTCTGTCCTACTGCCTCAGGCGCCCGTGGATACCCGACGTCCATCCTGTTGTCCCCTCGGACTGCCCGGTTCATCTGGTTCGACGCAGGGAATCGATCTCTTGGCTGTTGACGCATAGGGCGACGCTCACGCTCCGCAAGAGGGGTTTTGTCGCGAGGACGGATGTTCCTAGCTGTCAGATCATGTACTGCCGAATGGAAATGAACAATAATGAACCAGCGAGTCCAATTCTCCCAGCTTGTTGCAGCACACTACTCTCAGCAGAGCTCTTATGATAGCATACTTGTAAGCATCTTCGGCTCGCATATAACTGATAAAAGCCCATTTCATTCCAGTTGACGCTTGCCGTCCCCGTCCTTCGAAAACACGTTCAATTTCGCCGAATTGAGAGAAGAAGGAATGGAGCATGTTGATATCGACTTCTCCGGGAATTTGTCCAATGTAGAGATCATGGGTTGCGGGGACTTTGTTCGTAGTTCTGAGGGGATAGGAAGGAATTTGAGACATGACATTGGATTGTCCGTCTCTGTCGTGGTTGGGCATGAGATGGGGATCCATTGCGAATTCAGTGATCAAATATGCGCAACTGCAGATGGGTGGAGAGCTCAGCGTTGACCTCTGTCAATGAAATTGCGGTTGCACTCAACACAGTCGATAACTTTTGCAGAAGAACAAACGGCCAGCTGGATGCAGATGAAAGAGTCTGTACTGAACAAGCTTTCAGATAACGAGGCAGTGTCAAAGCTGAGTGGATGTGTGCGTCGATCATCAAGAAGCGGTCAAAGCGTTTAGCTGCCTCCATCTCATACCGAAAGGGCAGATTACCTCACCTTACATGCCCATAGCCGCCGCATATAACGAGCCGACGCGTCTCCATAATTTCTCACACACCCCAGCACCACTCTCTCCTTCGTCTTTCTTCGTCAACTGCTTCAATCCATCACGTCGCACAACAACCTCATATCTTATCCATCTCCTTCCAACAACTCGTTCTCAAATCTCATTGAACTCAGAGACTGCCATCCCTCGATTCAAAAATGCCTTCTCCAGCAGCCCAATCTCCACCCAACTCCTCAGGCCCGGAAGGTCGCAGGTATTGCCGGTCATCTCTCGTTTTCTGACAGCTTAGTATCTACATCATCGTTGTCGCGATGATCTTGTACTCCCTCTTTTACGCCTATCTGACCGTAGTCTCCCTCCGGTTGGCGTGTATCTCCTTCAAGCTGGTTGTGATTGGCAAGTCGGCATCAACATCATCGCCTGGTTCTTCTTCATCACTCCTGGTATGCTTCCATCTCACGCTCCCATCTCGCAACCACTGACAGTAGCTTACCTCCATGGATTCGGTCTTCTTGCCTACAGAAAACTCTGGCCAAGGATCAAGCCCCAAGTGGAAGAGTTCACGGGCAATTTCCAGGCCAAGCGTACCGCTCTTTCCTTGGCTTTGCTAACTGGAGTCGAAGTTTCGGGGGATGCCGACGGAAACGATCCATTGAAGAATGCCAAGAATGTGTTCAAGGAGAAGGCCGAGGATGTCAAGGAGGTCTTGACGGGTGATGCAGCTTAATTGGGAATGATGTGGATATTGCTTTTCTAGTATTGTTGTGTCATGCTGTGTTGGTGGATGATGGTCCTTGCTTGTATACATTGTGTTGCTTTACTAGACTTGTTGGGCTTGCTGGGATTAATGTGTAAATTGCTTCTTTTAGATTCATTGTTTGTTCTGTAACAATACGAAGACTGGTTCCTGGCACTGCTTTGTCTTTAAGAGTTTACTATGTCTGCATCTCACTCATTGTACACAAGAAGCCATTTCTTAAAAGGCCATCTAAAAGCATACTCACCTTGAATCCTCATGCTTTGCATTCCCGCTTCTAAATAACCAGTTCTTATCTTCAATTGGTAGACAAGTCCACCCAGGTCAAATATCCCTCATCTCCTTTTGCATCTTAGCCTAGAATATTTAAATAACCTCTCCTTCATTTCTCTTTAAACAACTTCCCTTGGCCGAGCAAAGGATACCGGTCAATGTTATTACCTTCTCCGTCTTGTCAAAATTTCTCTAACTAGCAATACAGAAAAATATCCCAGACCACAATATGTCCCGCCTTCATTGCAGAACCAAAGATGTCGAAGAGATGGAAGTTACGGATATCTCCACACACGATCAGAAATAATCGATCTTCGATAATTCCTGTATCCTTCTGGCAGAAGTTTGTGTGAAATCATCGCGCAACGATTGAGGCATGATAGCGGCAGAATATATAGAATACCGTGAGATCCATGGTCCTACGAGATGCCTCGTGAATTTTGAGATGACCTGACTCAATGAAGGACAGAAGGTTCTTGAAGACGACCGAACCTTCTTCCCTCGATCTATCAATACTCGCACATTTCAATATTGTAGCAATGGTGTGCAATAGCCGTGGGCTTCCCGTACCTGCACTCTCGGCCCCAGTGCATACCTCCGCAGAATCTGCATGCTCTTGGCGGATCTTCACTCGCGCTCCCCGTGATAGCCAATGGCTCTCTACGAGTTACAGGCCTGTTTCCTCTGTTATTGTATCCTGTGTGTCCTCCTCGGGAAGCGTCAGATTGTTTCTGATTAGCGGCGGATGCAACAGGCCTGGTACTGGCGGGCTTGTACACTCGTTGAGACTTATTCCAGAGCGCTCGGCAATCCGATTCCAAGTCTGTAAGCTCTTGACGGAGCCATGCAATTGTATTGTTCGCCGAAGCCAACCTGATTGCGGATCGATTCTCAGGGTATTTCTGGCCCGAGTAGAGGATAAAAAGGGAATGTCCCAATGTGATTTGTTGTCCACTTCTGGATCACCATGATTGATCACAAGTTGAGCGACTTTCCCGTATGATAGATAAGAGATGCCTAGCGGGGGAATAATTTCCTCGGCGCACGAGATCTATCTGAATATCTGACACATTCCTATAATTAGTTAACTTGCTTTAAGAGATTGACAAATCGACACAGTAGAATGGCACGGAACCAAAGAACCCGGGAGAAATAGCCTAGTCGGACAAAATATAGTAGTGAGTTGTTATATTTATTGCGCGTCGATCGGCCCAAAGTTAAGAAACTGCCGGCGAATACGGAATTAGTGTTGTGGATTTCGTAGACAACCTCCTCTCAGTCTTTGTGAGTTTTGTAGTTGGGTGAGTGACGATTGACAATGGGAAGACCAAGGTCAAACTCCACGCAATGTTCGAGATAAGAACGTGTTTTGAATAGAGACATTCCGAATTGATAATCCGAATTGATCATCTGCAGTATTAACGAGAGATTTTTCGTCAGATGACGACCAGAGGCCTTTCACACTTCGCCCGCGAACAGAATCATGAGTACCCAAATCGGCCTACTTCAAAGAGAAAGCCAACTCTTATGCCCACAGTTCCCTAGAACTCATCCGAGAATCGCCAATGCCTAACTTTGAGAGAGTATTCGGATCCAAGTGCTTGAATTCCGAATCTGAAAGAAAAAGATAGCAAGATAATGGGACTGTCGAATCATGAGACGCAGAATTATTTGACGGTTCCTCCTTTCGCATCAATATAGATCCGTCTTGCCCCCATCCGTGAGTCCGAACTGGTAATATCCCTTGTTTGCATCTACAATTGTGAAGTAAAGGGCACCCGTCAGGGAACGAAAGACCGAGTCCTGCTTTGGCAATGCGTACCTGTCCGCGACGGTCTTTGAGTTGACCTCTCTGAGATCAATACAAAATCGCGGTTTTCCCTTCTGGACTACTACTACCACAGGCTAGGCGACTTCGGATGTTGACGGTGAGTTTGTCGACGGCCTCTTTGATGAGCTTTCGTTTTCGGGGCCAGGTTCTGTAAGGTTGATGGCCTTCGAATCCTCTGAGCTTGATGTCGTGGAAGAGGACGCATCGCCGTTCGAATCGCGCACGTCCGCTCCTTCGTCAGATGAGGAATAGTACTGATTGTCGGTTATCGCTGTCAAACTGTAGGATGCAGGGCGGCTCGACCAGTCGTAATCCATGTGCCAATTGTCGCCCAAGCGGCATTTTCTCCTCATGGTGCGGCCCTTGTCGTCCTTCCTCCATCTCTCCTTGGGCAACTGAGGAAGGAGCTTGTCTTAGCGTTTCTTGTCCTTCTTCTCAGAGCCCCTCCCCTTCGAATTGTAATTCTGACAATAGTATAAATCTCCCATCAGTCTTTGCGTGGTTCGTGGAATTGACTTCTCTTAGTGGACTTTGGTTCCGCTAAAGTTGATACTGAATAGTCCGCTCTCTCGGCGATGTTGCATGAATGCACGAAGCGCAGATACTTTTCTGAACCCTTTTGTTACCTCGCGCTTTAGAAGCATGAGATGGGTAAAGCGGACGGTTTCAGTTGACCAAGATAAACTGATAATTGCACATCTGAAGTTGTGTCCTGCGAATCGAGACTTCAACTTCGTGAGCCGTGGGATGATAGCCGGCGGAGACTCGCAGCAATGCCGCTTGAGAACATTTCGCCTCTGAATAACATTGTTTCTCTCTCGGCTTTGTTTGAGCCATCATCGATATGTACTATCGAGGGGTGAATTCTGCGAATACGTATAGTTGGTCGTTCTGGGGAATATGTGCTCGCATGTAATTGATGGAGCTGTTGTAGCTGTAGCTGTTTGCACTAGTACACGATTCGTGCGTACGGAAATAATTCTCGTTTCTTTGAGGGTCTGAATAGATGTTTCTGAATGTACTACTTGGTATTTGAAGATTATGTCTTTGGTGATGGAGTGGAAATTATTCGCCAAGTTGATGTGTGGCTGAAATGAAGATCGCGAAGTTGGAAATTGAAACCTAGTTGGGGGAGGACAATCCACCCTAAGAATCCATTTCGGTATGTTTCGAGTTTTAGAGGGGGATCAGATGATTGAAGGATTGATTTCTTCAACCCAGTATGGTGGAAGTGAATAAGAAATACACGTGCATTTTGACTACCGTGGCCATGGGGATCAACGTTCGATATAGTAGCACAAATATCTCATCTAAGGCGGGATCCCTGTCCTCGTTCCATTATGCCCTTTTCCTCTTCAAGAATACCCCAATCCGGAAATGCAAACTTATCGTAATAGATAAGATACATCGTATTCGTGAGTTGTAGGTTGAACGTGGGTTTGGAACGCGGCTCGCCGAGCGAGATGGTGGGTCACCACGCGCAGATCTGACCACGCGAACGAGCGATGGCCTTCTCGTCTCGAGAGCAATGGTAACTATACCGTGTCTACAAAGAGATTGATGACTTTAGGCTGTGGCGGGACGGGAGAATGGCGTCGACCTTTGTCTTTACGACCAATACCGAGACTGGGAACCCGAAGGTCCCGGCTTTAAAATCAATGTCTCAGGCGTCGTTTTTTGCCAGGAAACAAACCAAATCCTTCGGGCATTTACAGAAAGGTGTGTTCTCCATTGTCACCTATTTCATCCCTTGCTTTATCTCCCTCCGAACAGCACGAAATTACGGTTCGCACACTCTCTACTGGCATGCAGTCCGTAGATGGTCCTACCCTTCTGATGCCTACTCCGGTCGGACCCCGTCGCAGCAAAAGGATCTCCTTATCGCCACGCAAACCGAAATTCAAACGAGCCGCCCGACCATCAGACCCATATCCCCAGCCTCCCACAACAGTTTCAAATGGTCCAGAGTTGGAACGCCTGGAACTGAATTTCCCCTATTCGTACTGGGACGATGATAAGAAGCTCTTTTCAATGCTGAGTCACGATGAGTCCCTACAACTACTCAAGGTGCTCCGAGAGCACTTCGGCGGAGTCCTAAGTATCCTTCCCGTCGCACCCTTCTTGATAATTGAATGCGACAAAGCAATCCCGGACCCCTCGACCACCCCTTTCCTGGTCGCTGGCCTCATTGCGTGCTTCGTAATACAAGGCGAGCCATATCCTTTCGGCATTGAATTTATTGGAAGGGACGGCGGTGCGTTCGGGTTAAGAGAGGAGGAGATACCACCATCAGTATGGAAGGATTTGAAGCCCTTCCATATCCCTCAACTCGTGGATGTATGATTACTTTTCCCCCCATGCAACGCATATCTCATCCTTTCCCCAACAAATCGTCGTGGAGTTGGAACGAATGGACACAGAACAATTCGAGAGTCTTCTAAACAAGCTCCCAGATTCCTTTGGATGCCTAAATATTGGATATATGAACGGGACAATGCTCACCACCAAGCTTGCGCGTCAGGTGAAACCGCAACCTCGAGAATTAGACGGTCAATATGATGATACCGATTACCTCGCCCCCGAGAACGGTGGGATTCTGAAGCCTGGTATATTGCTGGAGTGTGGAGGATACCTTGATGAAAGAAATTACCGGCAGGGGGTCGTGATGAGTAATTCTGGGATCAAAGTCCAGAACAGTCGCGGAGAGGAAAGAATGACAGTTGCTGTGCATGGGTGGCAGGCCGTCGATAAGAAAATCGTATATCACCCCACCCACAGAGGACATAATATTGGCACGATTCTGGATGTATTAGGTGAAGATATTGGGCTAACATCGATAACATGCGACTTTTCGAATGTATTTTCGGACCTACAAGTAAGGGCCAAATCCCTGTTTCATTCCTCTCAGCTTCAGTACAATCAATTTGTCGCAATCGACTCCTGCTTCACTGGAGTACAGACTCTCCGAGTGCTTGGGGTGCGAACCGGCATTGACCGGCGCGAAACAGTAACTGAAGGAGGTAACCCAATTCCAGGTCCTTCTCAAGACCACCGATACGTCAAAATTGCAGAAGGAATTTATGGAATCAACTCAGCCATCATCCCTCGAGAACCACAAATCCGCGACGGCGTATGTGGAACTCCTCTTGTGGTTGCGGGGCGAAATAAAAGAGAAATGGCTAGGGTTCTTACTGATGGTATGGTCGCGGGATTCATGTTGTGGAACGACATTGAAGGTCGGTATGGCTTGGACCGACAAATATATTGTTTCTGTCAAGTTGTGGATCCGCTCATCGATGCAGGATGGTTTGTAAGTAATACGTAAAGTGATGCGAGTGGTACTGTGGTCGCGAGGATTTTCATGATGATGGGGAGCATACTGAACAGGTGAATCGTGGGCAGGGGGCCTCGAGTGCGCCGGTTTGGAGTTCTGATGGGGAGGAAATTGCGTTTTTGGAGATGCGTGTCGGGGCTATGAAAGTGATCGTACGGACCCCCGAATCCCTTGAAAACCACAAATTGGCATTTCACGTCTACTCCCTTCGATGTTCATTTTGTTTCTTCTACTGTTTGTGTTTTTGTCTAGTCATTAATTGTAGGTCGTCGAGTCGTCGTATTCAAATGGAAAACCCACGAATACACCTACTTAACAGAAACCTGGGACCGCTCCCCCCAATCCATCCTC
>Ga0302326_10021448_pt1 | contig 13250 bp, 10 predicted proteins | sample Palsa_T0_3_FD_202264 | JGI IMG/M metagenome (GOLD analysis project Ga0302326, IMG submission 202264) | Peat permafrost microbial communities from Stordalen Mire near Abisko, Sweden - Palsa_T0_3 | ecosystem: Environmental > Terrestrial > Soil > Palsa > Peat permafrost | place: Sweden: Abisko... | reverse complement strand
TGCAGCAACACCGGCACCGTGTTCTGCGGAAGACCGTTTTCCATCGTCCAGGCCTGTCGTCCCAACCGGCCCAGAGGAGTCGCCGGTTCCAACGCATAATTTTCGGCTGCAAACGCCGCCATCAATGCCACCATCAACATCGAGGCGAAGCTGTAGCAGACCACGACCCTGCGCAGAAACCCAAAGAGCATATGCTGCAATCCAACACGGAATCAGCAGGATATGCAACAGCCCGCACCTCAAAAAGCACGTCATTTCGGTATAAACCGAGGAATTCTTTTTCGTGTCCACCGAAGGATTGAGACGCATCTAAGCCCTCGGGACCAAGACAACCCCCGATCGCTGCTCTACCGTGTAAGAGTCTCCTGACTTTGTGGGCAGCGGCGCCTCTCGCGTGTCGCTGCCCCGTCTTTTTCTATCGAATTTCGTGACTCGCGCCGCCGTCCCGAGTAGCCACATGCCTCCCTGATGAAACCGACCCTTCTAGCGCGCAATTTAGACTGAGCTTGGAGGATCACCCTTTGAGCGAAACCACCCCACCCGAGAACGCCGCGTTTACGGCCCCAAACGGCCCACTCATCGCCACCGGAGAGTTGCAGATTCAAACCGGCGCCGAAACCCTGAGCCAACCTCGCGCCTCGCTTTGCCGTTGCGGCGCTTCCGCTAAAAAGCCCTTCTGCGACGGCAGCCATCGCACCATCGGCTTTGCCGAGCCCGGCGAAGCTGTTCCAGCAGAGCCGATTAGTGAAATCACCGCCACCGGTCCAGTCGTTTTCACGCCGCTTCCCGCCGGCCCGTTGCAAGCCGCGGGACCACTTACGGTCCAGAACGCCGCAAAAAAAACGATCGCGAATACCAACGAGACCTACTTCTGCCGCTGCGGCGCATCGTATAACTAGCCATACTGCGACGGTTCCCACACCGCTATCGGTTTCCAAGGCTAAAGTCTACCTCCGGAGGGATTTCAGCATGGCTGTTGCCGAACTGAATGGCGTTCGCATCAACTACGACCTCACCGGCGACGCCAGCATGCCCACGCTGGTCCTGTCGAACTCCCTTGGAGCCAACCTCGCCATGTGGGAGCCGCAAGTGAATCCACTCGGCTCCCGCTTTCGCCTCCTGCGCTACGACACGCGCGGACACGGCAGTTCTTCCGTCCCACCCGGCCCGTACACCATCGTGGCTCTGGGCCAGGACGTGCTGCATCTGCTCGATTTTCTCGAGATCGAGCAAGCCGGTTTCTGCGGAATCTCCATGGGCGGAGTGATAGGCCAGTGGCTAGGAGTTAACGCTCCCGACCGCATCCACAAACTGATCCTCGCCAACACCGCAGCAAAAATTGGAGTCGCAGAGGTCTGGGACACCCGCATCGAGACAGTCTTGCGCGACGGGCTGGATTCGGTCATTCCCGGAACGCTGGAGCGCTGGTTCACGCCGCCCTTTCATGCCGCACGCCCTGAAATCATTGCTACAATCTCAGCTATGCTCCACGCAACCAATTTGCAAGGTTACGCTGCCTGCTGCGCGGCAATACGAGACGCCGATTTTCGTGCGAGCCTTCATGCTATTCCTACTCCAACGCTGGTGATCGCAGGCACCCATGATCCCGTCACCACCCCTAAAGATGCCCAATTCCTTGCCGAAAACATCCCCCGCGCAAGCTACGTTGAACTCCCGGCAGCGCATCTATCCAACGTAGAAGCGGCTAGCGAATTTAGCGCTGCATTGCACGGTTTTCTTTAGGCCTATGCGTATCCTGCGTCACCGCGCGAGACTTCCGTGAAAGCTCTCAGGAGGCCCAAGGTAACTGGGCTTCAGCGGCCCGGCACTCAACACCAACTTCTCCAGCACTATCCCCGGATCGACCACGCCAATCTTGAGCGTGTGATAGCCAGGTTGGTCCACGGTCAGCTTCGTCTCCACGCGTCGCACGCTATCGCTCACCGCTTTCGCCCAGTCCTGGTCGGAGTTATGCTCCAGCGCGTCGATCAATTGTGGCTGCTGGTCATCCAGCGAAACAGTAAATCGCAGCCCGCGCCCCGGCACAAAGTTCAGCGTCGGTCCGATGATCGTCTCCAGATTCAAACTCCCGCTGTCGAAGAGATACATCCGATACTCCAGCGTCGCTGTAGGTTGAGAGGGCATCACACTGGCTGCCGTTACAGGAAAGACACTCATCCCCGAAAGCGTCGCGCCATACTCGGGAATGCGATCCCAGTGCACCTCGCCTCCGCTTGTCGCCTTCGTGAAATGCTCCGCCTCCATCGAAACAAAACCATCTCCTTCAACAAAGCCATCTAAAGCATCGCGATCCGGGCTCTCAGGGCGAAGCGCCTCAACATGCATCTTCACAGCAGTTCCATTGGCCTGCGTAATCGCAATCTCACCCTCAGCTTTGCCAACTGGAGCCCTACCCCAATCTACGCTCACCTGAAGTCGTGCTTCCTTGCCGACCTCGCCGCCCGATGAACTGAGCAGAATCCACGGCTCGGAAGCCTTGGCATCGAAGTGAAACGAACCGGCGCCGCGGTTAAAGACGTCGATATATCGACTCTGCCGCTGATAGTTATCAAAGCTCAATTGCAGGGGGCCTATAGTCCCATCGGAGCCCTCGATATCCAATCCCATACGCGCTTCTGCAAGCGGCTGCACTTCGCTCACGGCCGGCATCACGTTCAACGGCGGTTCCTGCCAATAGGTGTAGCCAAGATGCGTCTGATCCATCATGTGGTTCCATTTGCCGTGCGCGAGCAAATGATTGTACTCATTGCTCAGCTCCGCATCCGCCTGAAAGAGCGCGCGAGCCTGCGCCGCATAGTCATTTGCATCCGCCCTGCCCTGCTTCGCATACAGACGATTGCGCCCCGTCGCAATATAAACCTCATTGACGATCGTCGAGGCCTTGATAGGATGCAACACCAGTTCGAAATAAGCGTCCTGCTGCTCCTGCGGTATTAGCTTTTGCAGCGTCTCCGCCTTTGTGAGCAGAGCCTTCCAATCCGCTTCCACTCGATCCGCCTCGCGATAATTCACGAGGCTGAATGTATCCGTGTCCAGCAGCTCAGGCTTGCGTCGCCCGTTGTATTGCGTGTACCGCGTCACCAACTCGGCGATCTCATCAGCATGGGCTACGCCAAACTCGCGCTCTGCCCAAAGCCGCGTGAACTCCTGCGTCTGATCCTTGCCCCAACGCTCCGGATTCCGCGCCAGCGTCAGAAAATACTCAATCGGAAACTCCATAGGCTTCAAATCACCCACATTTACAATCCAGATCCGGTTCGCGCCATAGGCCAGCGCCAGATTCATCTGCTCCCAAACCTTAGCAATCGGATTCGTATTGATCCACTTGTAATTGCGCGGATCGCCCACATAGTCAAAGTGGTAGTAAATCCCAGCTCCACCCGAGCGCTTGCGCTCCTCCGGAGTAGGCAAGCGACGAATGTTGCCCCAGTTATCGTCGCACCAAAGCAGGGTCACATCATCCGGAACGCGCATGCCCTTCTCGTAATACGCCTGCACCTCCTTGTACAAAGCCCAGACCTTCGGATCGGTATTAAGCGTCGGAGTCATGTGCTGCCGGAGAATATTCCTCTGGTCAGCGACAATCTTCTCCAGCAGCGCGATGTTCGCGCCCTCCGTCATCGGCATATCTCCATCCCCGCGCATACCCAGAGTAATCGTGCTCTCGAAGTTTTTGTTGCGCTCAATGCCCTCGCTCCAGAACTTATCGAGGACCTCCGCATTCGCTGAATAATCCCACGGACCGGTGCCATGCCGCTTCCACTCCTGCTGCGCGCGAACCATCGGCTCATGATGCGATGTCCCCATCACGATTCCATACTCATCGGCAAGGCGAGCATTCTCCGGGTCGTCTTCATTAAAGGCGCTATTCCACATCGCAGGCCAGAGATAGTTCGCCTTCAACCGCAGCAACAATTCAAAGACCTTTGTATAGAACTTATGGTTGTAACCTCCATAAGTCTTATTCACCCAACCGGTAAGAGCCGGTGCCTCATCATTCAGAAAAATACCCCGATACTTCACCGCAGGCTCGCCTTGCACGAACCGTCCTGCCCTAACGTAAAGAGCATCTTTGTGCACCACGGGAACATCGGCCCACCAGTACCAAGGCGAGACTCCGATCTGTTCTGAAAGATCGTAGATGCCAAAGATTGTCCCGCGTTTGTCGCTCCCTGCAATCACCAACGCCCGCGCCACTCCCGGCATGGGTTTCTCGACGACCTGCACCACGGTTGATTCCCACTTACCCTGAATTGCACTCACGTCGAGCTTGTGCTCGCGAATCAGTCGGTCGATGATGCTGCTCTTCGAGATCGTCCCGATCAGAACAACCTCGCCTCGTGCACTCTCCTTGTCTGTGAGAAAATGCGGGCTCAAGCCCGTCACACGCTCAATGTCCATCTGCAAATCATGCGCCGCACGGATAACTCCCGGATAGTCGTTCCCGTCCACATCGATCGGGGCAGAGCGGCCACTGGCAGCAAGAGTAAATCCACCCGTGCTTGGGCTGCTGCTGATAAAGCGCGACTGTCCAAGCGCATGCGCCTGTCGAGTTAACGTAGCGAGATTGAATACCAGGAGCAATAGAAGAGAAGCGCAGCGCCGGGAAGGCAGAATCATAGCGCACTCTTTATACCGAGTAAATCGATATATTGCAACCCACGAACAAACTCTACCTCGGAGCGCCTCACGCGGGCGGTGGAGCAAAGGCGCGATCAGAGCCGCAACGCCCTGCTCAGGTGGTTTTGAGTCATTATCATCCTGATTTTTTCACACCGGAACTTGGCAGCTTTGAGACGAAGGCTCCTCGCATAGCAAATCTGGTGTCTCCGGCATCCCCTTGGCCTTGACACGCGGCCCTGCCAGGTCCTAAAGTTCAGCCGACGTATAAAAATCTCCGGCGACATGCGCAGGCAGAGAAACATAGCTAAAAATAGTGGAGGAAACTCACTCGTGAAAAGATGGCAACCCGTATTATTTATGAGATTGATAAGTCTCGGTATCGTCCTCTGCGCGTTGTGCAATCAATCTTATGGACAGGCAGGCCATGAAGCGCTTGGCATATTTGAAGGCCACTCCGATGTCGGGGCAGTGCTTCACCCTGGCACAAGTCTCTACGACCCTGCCCATGGAACCTACACAATCACCGGTTCCGGCGAGAATATGTGGATGGCAAAGGATGCATTCCAATACCTCTGGACAAAAACTTCCGGCGATGTCTCCCTTGCGGCAGATATTCGCTTCCCGCAATCGGGAGGCAATCCTCATCGCAAGGCAGCATTGATCATTCGTCAGACCCTCGATGCCGATTCCGTCTATGCCGATGCCGTCCTGCACGGAGTTGGTCTCACCGCTCTGCAGTTCCGGCCAGAAAAGGGAGACGTAACCGGAGGCGCAGAGTTGAACTTCGCCAAGATAGAAGACGCGCCCACGCGCTTGCGCATCGAGAAGCGCGGCGATCATTTCACCATGTTTGTCAGCTTTCACGGGGAGCCATTGCACCCCTCCGGCGCAGCAACGCGCCTCCATCTTGAAGGCCCGTTCTACATCGGCCTGGGCGTATGCTCGCATGATAAAGACGCATCGCAGACAGCCATATTCTCCAATGTCGTCATCGAGCCGCTGTCCGCGTCGGCGCCGGCCGCATCCACGAAATCCAATCTATACAGCACTCTTCAAACCATCTCACTGGACCATGACGCACGTCGCGCCATGATTGTCTACAACGCACAGGGCCATTTCGAAGCGCCTAACTGGACGCGCGACGGCAAGTCTCTGATCTTCGATCAAGGCGGCCACATCATGACGGTGCCGGTGGACGGTGGAACGCCCCAGCAGATCAACGTCGATCCCGCAAACGCCTGCAACGGTAGTCATGGACTTTCCCCCGATGGCAAATGGCTCGCGATCAGTTGCAATACACCCGGCGCTCCCGGATCGCGGGTCTACATTCTCCCTTCCACCGGTGGCGATCCGCGTATGGTGACACAAAATCCGTCCTCCTATTTTCATAGCTGGTCGCCCGACGGCAAGACGATCGCATTCACGCGTCCGCATCCGGGTGGCGGCGATATCTGGAATATTTCGGTAGACGGCGGAGCCGAAACTCGACTAACAACCTCTACGGGCATAAGTGACGATCCGGACTACTCGCCCGACGGCAAATACATCTACTTCAACTCCGATCGCGGAGGCGGCACAATGCAGATCTGGCGCATCCGCGCCGACGGCAGCCAAGCCGAACAGATAACTTCCGACGACCGGAATAACTGGACACCGCATGTTTCGCCCGATGGAAAGTGGATCGTATTCCTGAGCTACGACGGAAGCGTGAAAGGCCATCCTGCGAATCGGGATATAAGCCTGAGGCTGATGTCTCTAAGCGATAGAAAGATCAGCAATCTGGTAGATATCTTTGGCGGTTCGGGAACGATCAACGTTCCATCCTGGGCTCCGGACAGTCGTCATCTCGCCTACGTAAGTTACCAGTTCGCAGATTCTGACGCACAATAACTCCCATCGGGAAGAACGCCCACCGCCCACTGCGAGAAATCGCCGTGGTTCAGCATAGTTGGTGCTATTTGACGGGGCCGCCCACGGCTCGGACCCGCCTGCTTGCCGCGTGGCCTCCCACAGCGCGGTTGTAACCGGAGTGTCGCTGCAGAACGACAGCCGCAGCTCCGCGCAATCTCGCCAACTCGCCGTCACTCGATATCCGCAGTAGAGGAGCGGCTCCGGCGAGCATCGTGCCCTCCATCTCATGTTGCACGACTGGCCCAAAGCGTGACCACGCACTCGTAATGTCTCCCGTAATCAGAATCATCTCTGGAGAGAGCGCTGCCGTTACCAATCGCAACCCCCGTCCAAGCAAGGTCGCCTGCCGGGTTACTGCGGTAATAGCATCTTTATCGTCCTCCTCGGCAAGCTCTAATAACCGCGAAATGCTCATCGGTTGATTCTCGCGCGCATCCTCCGCATAATAGCGCAGAGCCGCGTTGGAAGAAGCAAAGACTTCCCAGCATCCGCGTTGCCCGCAACCGCATAACGGGCCGTGAGGATCCATGGGAGTGTGACCAAACTCGCCCGCCAGCCCGCTGCGGCCGGTCAATATCTGTCCATTGGCAAGAATTGCGGCGCCTACTCCTTCCGATACCGTCACTAAGACAGCATTACGAACTCCATCCAATCGTCCCGACCACAGTTCGGCAAGCAGGCACGCATTCGCCGCATTCTCCAATTCCACCTGCAAATGCATGGCATCTTCGACAGCGCCCTTCACGTCATAGTCGCCCCACTTCAGATTTGGCGCAAGCAGAATACGCTGGGTCTCCGGATCAACCCGCCCCGGCATGCTAATGCCAATCCCCTTGTAGGATCGATCCTTATGCAGAGAGCGGACCGACTGCATGCACGCAATGATCTTCTGAACAGCCTGCTTAGGATGTTTTCCAAATGGCACAGACTCCCGTGCGAGAAAGCGTCCGTTCAAGTCAACGAGGGCAACAATCGCTTGTTGCGGCCGCACGTCCGCGACCAGTATCACGAGTTCATCGTTCAGCGACAACAGCGTGGGGCGTCGGCCCCGTGGACGGCGTACAACCGCGCCTTCAGCAACCCATTTTTCCTCGATCAGTTGTTCGATGATGGCCGAAATAGTACTCGGCTGCAGCCCCGAAGCACGGGCCAGATCTGCCCGCGCAACCGGCTGCTTGGAGCGAATGATCTCCAGAACAATATCCCGGTTGATGTCGCGCGCGTCTTCGCTCGAGGCCAGTTCGACATAAGCGAGATCGATCCGTCTCATTCCGCGAGCGGTGGGTCGTGACGGAGGAGGCATTGTTCGGTTGACCATCTCCAGCGGTTATCTCTATTTCAACCATAGTAATGCCCGGGACGCTCTCTGCGTGTGGAGATATTCAGTCATTACGGGCGATTCCTGCATGGGCTTCTGATTGACATCGCATGTACGGGGTAAATATTATTTGGGTCGCGAAATAATTTCAGGATTCGATTATCTCGGCGGAGATCTCTGCAAAAATCTCCGCTTGATCGGAAATTGGGAACCCCGCCGCAACGCTTGCCCGATTCATCCCAGTCGTGAGATCCCGCCGGCATCTCGCAAAGAGCCGAACCCATAGACGGTCAGGTTTGCGCACGAGTCAAACACGGCAGTGCTTTCGTAGCAGCACTGCGTGTCCTCACCGTTCCGGCGATTTCGAGGCATGCACCGCGCTCAGGGCGACGTCAGGTATGCGCTGGGGTGCAGGTTTCGCAGTGCTTTTCATGCCTGTCCTTCCGAACTGGATATGACCGAGTGGATTGCTTGCAAAAGGTCCATTGGGTCGAAAGGTTTGTAAAAGAGAAACGCGGCGCCATTCGAGAGGGCTGAACGTTTCAATTCCTCGTTGCGATGTGCCGTAATCATGATTACGGGCAAAGCTGGATGTTCGCGGCGCACACGAGACTGCAGTTCGGTGCCTTGCATCCCCGGCATGCGAACGTCGGTGACGAGGCACCCGGCTTCGCCAAGGAGTCCAGAGGCCAGCGCACCCTCGGCAGAGGAGAAGGTCGCTACGCCCAACTCCGCCGACGTCAACAGGCTCTTAAGAGACTCGCGAATCTCCCGGTCGTCATCAACGACCACTACTATAGGTTTAATCTGACGGTTCAGGTTTGCCCCTCCATCCCGATTTACTGTAACTTCCGTAGCAGAGGATGACCATTATGATTTCGTATAGGTTACGACAGTAGGTGACGCCAAAACTAGAGGATTCCTAGTTTGCTTGCCATTCTAACAAGGTCAGTTAAGGATTGCGCGGCCATCTTTCGCATAATTTGCGCCCGGTGAACCTGCAGTGTGATCTCGGCAATTCCGAGCATTGCTGCGCTGTCTTTGTTTTTGTGGCCCGCCACGATCAATGGCAAAACCTCTCGTTCCCGCGCCGAAAGCTGCGCGTAGGACTTCTTCACCTTTGCGAATTCCTCTCTCTCCTGCCGTGTCTCACGGTCCTTGGCGATAGCGTTGCTGATCGCTGCCAGTAACTCTTCGTCGCTGAATGGTTTAGGCAAAAACTCGATAGCGCCGGCCTTCATCGCGCGAACCGACGAGGGGATGTCGCCATGGCCTGAGATGAAGACAATCGGCGGTCCATTCTCTTCCGCTAATTTTTGTTGCAGATCTAGGCCGTTGATATCTGGCAACTGCAAGTCCAGGACGAGGCATGCAGGGCAGTCAGGAGCCTCAGCCCTCAGAAAATCCGTCGCCGATCGAAATGCGAAAACTCGTAGCCCTGCGGAAGCAAGAAAGCTCGACAGAGCCTCCCGCACGTCGGGGTCGTCATCCAGAACAAAGACGACAGGCCGCGCGGGCTCCGTCTCCACGGAGGCGCTCGATTTACTGCTTGACACGCCGGTGCGATGGAAATTGGAAGTGTCCGACATTTGCGTCACACCTCAATAGCTGGGAATCGCCGCAGAGTGGCGTTAACGACAGCTGAGGATTACCATGATACACGGATGCCTTCCCACAGAGGACGCAAATTGTCTTGAGATGCTGGCCACACTCCTGCGGGATCCACGGTCTCGGACGACCAATAAGGACTTGGATTTCAATCAGATGACGGAACGCGCTCCAGAGGTCTTTGTTGTCGAAGACGAAGAGTCAGTGCGTGAGGCTCTGGACAGTTTCCTGCGCGCCGCGGGATTTAGTGTCAGGCTTTTCAGCTCAGCCAGCGAATTTCTTGTTTCCTGGAGTCCTGATGACCTTGGCTGCCTGGTTTTGGACGTGCGGCTACCCGGAGTAAGTGGGTTGGCATTACAGCAGGAACTCATCAAGGCAGATATTCAAATCCCGACGATCTTCATCACCGGGCACGGCGATATTCGTATGTCGGTGCAAGCGATCAAGGCCGGAGCAGTGGAATTTCTGACGAAGCCCATCAACCATGTTGAGCTTCTGAATGCAGTCCGGAAGTCGATGGACAAGATTCAGGGCGAACGTAAGGAAAAGGCTGAGTTGGCAAGCCTCCGAAAGAGGTTTGAATCCCTGACCTCCCGTGAGCGCGAGGTTATGCAATTGGTTATTTCAGGGCATCTGAATAAGCAAATTGCGGGTGAGATCGGGATAAGTGAGATAACAGTCAAGATCCACCGCGGAAATGCGATGCGTAAGATGGAGGCTAACTCCCTGGCGGAACTGGTAAGAATGGCTGAAAGAATTGCAGCCATGACACATGGGACGAAGTGATCCGAAGATTCATACAGGCGAATCGTGATAATAAGTGGCCGCGATTCGCCGAAAACCTAGAGCGCCTCCGCTTCTCTGGAACCTGTCAGCACAGAGAAAGGTCCACTCACGCTTAGATAATCGATCTCATCCTTGATCAACTCCCGTACCCGGGCAGGGGAAACATCGAGATACTTTGCGACCTCTGTTTCAGAGGACCGGATCACGAATCTCAGCATAAAGGCCAGCCGCGGAAGATTAGGCAGTTCGAACGCAGCTCCTGTGTCAAGCAATTGAGTCTCATCTTCGTCACGGCATCTGCAGGCCAGCACATCGACCGCTTGGGCGACGACCATTTCGCGGGTCCGATTGTATGCAGAGAAAGGGACGGATTCATCGAACGGGGTGCTTGCAAGCGCAGCCATGACACGAGAAAACACCTCTTCGACGAGATTGCCGTCCGCCACCAGATACCAAGCCAGAGTCGCGAACTCGTGTAGGTTGTCGAGAAGCAGATAGCACCAGGGAACGCGTTGCCGGGATGCTTTCGGAGCTCGAGCGACGGGAATTTCGATAGTTGCCATGTTGATACTCCTGAGAGTGCGGTGGTGGCACGTACGTTAGCTTACGGACTGCCGCGTCAGGCAGCGCGGAGCTGCTCAGCCGAGACTGATTCCAGCGACGATTCCAAGACTAGCTTGGATTCGATGGGGTTCGTCGCGCTCAGGCGCTCGAGTGCGTCGTTCATCGTATCCTGCACCCGTGTGTTGGGCCGGTGCAGCGCGCGTGTCGCCTTTGCCGCGAGTTGAACGAGTTGATAGCGGTTCGGCAGGCAGGCGATGGCCTTAAATGTCAATTCAGTTCGCATTCACTTCCTCCTCGGAGGCTTCATCCGGCATTCGAAAGTGAGGTGCGTTTGAACTCCTCGCTTTCCCTTCTGATTTCTCTAGGGTGAAGATAGCAGTGCGATATCTCGACGCACAATTATGTGTTGGTATGAGGAGGTGGGTAATCAGAAAATCCTCCCAACGAGGTACATGCGAATAAGTGAATAACCCGGTACGAAGATTAGAATGGGATGCAAGTGACCTATGACGGGAATTCGCTCTTCATATTTGAACAACCGCCGCCGCGTGGAGCGAGGCCACTGTGCGCACCCTTTGATGAAGGCTGCGAGATTGCTGCCTGCATTCACAAGTAGATGCCGAGCGCGATAGTTTAAATTTGGATATCCTTGCTGTGTCGGTTGCGGTAGCCGCTGGGAGTCATCGACCAATGGGCCTCATCACAAACATCCAACGCTATGGGCTCGCGGCCCTTGCATGTGGTTTGGCATTCGTATTGGCGTGGCGGTGGAACGCTCCGTCGTCCTGCTTCATCCTCGCCGTCATGGTCAGCAGTCTTTATGGGGGTAAGGGGCCGGGCCTGTTGTCCGTAGTACTTTCCACTCTCGCATTCGACTACTTCTTTCAGGCACCACGGTTTCAATTTGTCGTCGATCCAACCGCTTATGCGCGCGTCGCGCCTTTCGTCGGAGCGGTATTGTTTGTCTACTATCTGGTTGAAGCGAAACGGCGTTCGGACGAGAGCCGCCGCCAGAGCGACGAACAATACCGCATCGTCGCCGAGACTGCGCCCGATGCGATCATCACGGTCGACGATGACAATCAGATACTCTTCGTCAATCCTGCCGCCGAGAAAATCTTCGGATGGAGTCGATCCGGCCTGATTGGAATCTCGTTGTCCAGGTTGATGGCCGTCGTTCCAGCGAAAGGCTGGTCGCCTCAAACAGAAGTGATGGCCCGACGTAAAGATGGGACGGAGTTTTCCGCGGAAGTCTCATTTGCAGTGGTCGAGCACGATGGGCGCCACTCTTTTACCGGCTTCATCCGTGACATCAGTGAGCGCAAACAGGCGCAATCGATCTGGCGCAAGAGCGAGTCCTTTCTCGCAGAAGCACAGCGGTTGAGCTATACAGGAAGTTTCGGGGTGAATGTCGCGACCGGAGACGTCCTATGGTCCGAAGAAACGTATCGCATTGTCGGATATGAGCCGGGTATTAAGCCAACGCTGGAATTGTTGTGGCAAAGGGTTCACCCCGAAGACAGGCTTCGCGTACAGGAAACATTTGACCGCGCCATCGCAAGCGAGGCGGAGTTGGACTTCGAGCACCGTTTCCTCATGCCCGATGGCTCTGTCAAATACGTGCACTTTGTCGCCCATGCACTCAGGAACGAATTCAACCACATCGAATATATAGGGGCTGTGATCGATGTAACCGCAGCGAGGCAGACGGAAGATGAATTGCGCAGAAGCGAAGAGAAATATCGCGAACTCATGCAGCTGTCTCCCGATGCGATCTACATTGTCGATGAAGCAGGGATTCTGGCGTCGACCAATCATGCTGGCTTGGCGATGCTGCAATGTACGCCCGAAGAGGCTTCTGGATTCGATATGGCCAACACTCATCTGTCCGAGGATAGAGTTGCATACGGCGAACGCCTGCAGCAACTCAAAGCGGGCAAAAGATTTCAATTAGAACGCTCTTTCCTGCGCAGAGACGGGACCGTTTTGCCGGTAGAGGTCACCGTATCCCCGATTCGCAACGGACTCTCCCAAGCGGTCATCCGAGATATCGGCGACCGCAAGCGAACCCGCGAAGCTCTTGAGCGAAGCGAATACTATCTGGCCGAAGCCGAGAGACTGTCCCATTCGGCAAGTTGGGCCTACGACATTATGACTCAGAGGTTTATCTACTGGTCGGCGGAATACTTTCGATTAGTACGTCTAGATCCTTCGCAGCCCCCGCCATCCCTCGAGGAATTGGGCAGAGGCTACGAACCTGAAGACTGGGCGACGCTGATGGAAAAGTGGACCCGGTCAATTAAAGAGAAGAAAGACTACTCTGTTGAGACTCGCCGAACCTACCCGGATGGGTCAATTCAACATTGCCGAATCGTAGGTCATCCGATCGCAAACGCTGCTGGCGAGATTGTCGAGATGA
>Ga0302326_10021446_pt1 | contig 13250 bp, 9 predicted proteins | sample Palsa_T0_3_FD_202264 | JGI IMG/M metagenome (GOLD analysis project Ga0302326, IMG submission 202264) | Peat permafrost microbial communities from Stordalen Mire near Abisko, Sweden - Palsa_T0_3 | ecosystem: Environmental > Terrestrial > Soil > Palsa > Peat permafrost | place: Sweden: Abisko... | reverse complement strand
TCGCGGATGGGCCGTCGGAAAAGCCCCCGTCGCCGTCGCCACCCTCGCGCACCCCGCCGGCCAGACCCCGTGTCATCGTGTCGGTGATGAAGGGCGGCGCGGGCAAACGCACGAGACGTACGGCTTCGGTCGCGACATCGGTGACGACGAGCGTGTTCTCGTTGACGATGGCGAGCGCATCGGCGAACCCAACGGGCAGACCGGACGTCCCAGGTTCGCGCGTCTCGTCGTAGCCGATCGCCTGCAGCTTGCCGTTGACGAACGTGTGAATCGCTTCGCTGTCCGAGTATGCGAGCATGAACCGCTTGCCGAAGCTGCGCGCGGCAACCGACACGACGGTTCGCTTCGCGCTCGGAAGATCGAGTGTGACGACCGCGCCGGCCGGTGAGATCCGGCGGATGCCGACGCCGTAGTCGGCCGCGTACAAGTTGCCTTGGTCGTCGATCGCGAGCGCGCGAAGGTTCCGGAACGATGCCTTCGGCCCGATTCCGTTGCTCGCGCCCGGTTTGGGCGATCCGGCGAGCGTCGAGACCATCCCGTTCTCGATCTTGCGAATACAATTGTTGCCCGCATCGGCAACATACACGATGCCGCCGGCTCCGACGGCGAGCGCGATCGGGCGGGAGAAGCGGGCGCGGTTGGCCGGCCCATCCTCATATCCGTTCGCAAGCTCGTCGCTCGCCGCGCCGGGCGCCACGCGCCCGGCGATCGTCTCGACGCGTCCGCCGCGGATGCGCCGAATCGTTTGCGCTCCGGCATCCGCGACGTAGACGGCCCCATCCGGTCCGACCGCGATGCCTGCCGGCATGACGAACCCCGCCGATAGCGCGGCGCCGTCGTTCGTTCCCAGGCGTCCGCTGCCGGCGAGCGTCGTGACGTCGCCGGCCTGCGCCGTTCCGAAAAGCGTGACGACGAACGCGCTCGCGCTCAGAACGATGCGCAGCGGCGACGAACGCGAGCGCAAGCTTAGTTGCGAATTGCGATTCGCAGCACGTAGCTGCCGAGCTTGTCCGGGTCGTTGCCCTCGACGGTAACGTCGTACGTGCCGCTTGCCGGCAGCTTCACCGTGAGGCTTCCTTTTTCGGTGGAAGCGAGCGGCGTCGCGTCGGCTTTCTCGACGGAGAGCGTTCCGACGCGAGCGTCTTTATGCACGAAGTTTAGCGTCAACGTCTGTCCGGCCGCGGCGGCGATCGCGAAGCGGTCGGGATAGCCGAGCGCGGTCGTGCGGCTCGTGACGGTTGCAGACGAAGCGCCGGCTGCGAACGATACGTTCATCGGGTCGAGCTTCGTCGTGTTCGTATCGACGTCGACGGCCTCGGTGCGCGCGAGGGCATACTTCATGCCATCGAAACGGTAGGTCGTGCGGATCACGACCGCTGCGCTGTCGTGCGAATCGAGCTGCGCCGTTCCATCGGGCTTAAAATGCGCGTCATACGCGAAGTCTTCCATCAGCACGCGATAGGTGCTGCCGTGCTTTTGCAGCGCGACGACTTCGCAGTTCACGTTCCCGCACACGCAAGGATCGTGCCCTTGCGCGGTAACGATGTCGGCGCCGGAATTGAGGTGCACCTGCGCGATAGTAAACGCCTTGCCGACGAACGACGCGAAGTCGCCGTGAGCCTGATCGGCGCAGGGCGCGTTATCCTGTAGCGTCGCAATTGCCGTCGCGATCGCAGCCGGTGAGGGCGCACTCGCCGCTGCCGGCATTTCGACGGCAAAGACGGCGCACGCCGCGGCAATGGAAAATCCGCCGAGTGCGATGATTCTACGCATAACCAAGAGGCGTTTCGCGCGGATGGCGCCTGGTTGCCTGCGCCCGCGCTTGGAATCAGGCGCTAGTCGCTGAAGTCTTCGACGACGACGATTTCTCCGTCGCTGCGCTTGACCGTGGCGATCCCAACCTCTTTATAGTGAGGCTCGAGCAGGTTGCGGCGATGCTCGATCGAGTTCCACAGTGCAGTCGAGGCCGCGACGGGGTCCGTGTCCAGGGCCAGGTTCTCGCCCGCATAGCCGAACCGTAAGTGTGAAGCCGCCATCCGGTCGAACGGGGAGAGCCCGTCGAGCGAGACGTGGTCGAAGTAGTTGTGCTGCACCATGTCCACCGCATGCGCCGCGGCGACGCCGCAGAGCCGTTGGTCGAGGCGCAGCATTCGCTCGTGGTACGCCGCGCGTTCGCTATTGATCGTCGCGAGGATGACGGAGACGGTGCGCTCGGGCCGCGCGGCCGCCTGATCGGCGCGGGCTGGGCTTAGGCCGAACCCGAGACAAAAGCCGCACAGGGCAATAACAAAATAGAGGCTCCGTAGCACTACTGACACTTCATCCTGAAGAAAAAGGTGCGGCAAGTGGAAGGGGCAACGGGCCAACCCGGTTAGGGAGCGAGCCTCGTCAGGGCTGCAGTGCCCACAACAAAGTCACTCTAAACCTCTTTGGCACTGACATTTTTCTCCATAAAAAGAAGTGACCCTCCAGAGGTCTTTGCGGGGTCGAACGAGCCCCTTACCGGGCGTTGAAGTAGGTGCGCGTGTCCTTAAAGAGGCTCTGACATAGGGCGCCGAGGATCGGCGCGCCGGGTGCGCCGATCGGCGTGGACTCGCCGGCCAGCGTCCAAGTGAAGCGCGACCCGCCCGAAGGGGTCGTTTCGACGAGATAGTCCTCGGCGAAGTAGCGGAACAGCGGCAAGTTCGCATGGTTCACGTAGAACGATTTGCGGCTCCCGTCTTCCCAGCGGAAGAACGTCTCGTTGATGACGAGCGACCCGAAGGCGACGTGCATCGTGCGCGTCGTCCCGACGCCGAACGGGCGCGGCGACGTCCATTTTGCGCCGCCGAGCATGCGGCACCAGCCGAGCGCGTCGTCGGCGACGAGCGCCTTCCATACCTCGGGAGCCGGGCGCGGAATCTCCATCACATCGGTGTAACGGGTGGGCGCCGTATCGAAGACCGACGCATCGCAAGGCCGCAGCGAAAACATGCCCTCCCGTTCCGCTATGCGCCGCTCGCCCCTCCGTCGCTCGCGCGGGTCACTGGGACAGCGCGATTGCGGCGAGTCCGAGGATCAGCACCACCCCGTACGTACGTGACGATTCCGCATGCAGTGCGTCGTAGCGGACGCGCCGCGGATCGTCTTTCGCAACGGAATTGAACGACCCGTGAAAGCTCTGTTGCGTCGCGATCATCTCGGGGACGATGGCCCGCTGCGAGAACGCGACGAGCGCAACCATGACGACGATGCATGCGGCCCGAGCGATTGCCGCGCGCGATCGCGTCCTGAAAAACTCGGCGGCGGACGTTATGAGCGACGCGGCCCCACACACGTACCCGAGCACCGCGAGCGCGCCCAGCGAGCCGCCGGCGATCGCTGCAAACGTATCGAGATCGCCTCGCAGCAGCCCAAACGCGATCGGCGCAAACACAAACGCAAAACCGGCAAGCGAACCGACCCACACCGCAAGCGCCCAGCGTTCGGTTGTCGCGATAAATCGCCCCATGCGCGGCGCTTCGCAGAAAACGGCGGGTTCCTTGTTTCATCGCTGGGTGCTTTGCGTGCGGCCTCGGTACGGCGCGCTGCGAGTAAACGTGGAGCGCCCCTTGGCGAACGATTGGGGTGCGCCCGGGCAGCCGGCGAGCGTGAGCGTGAACGGGCCGTCGGTCGTCACCGCAAGCGTCGCGTTACAGTCAACCTTTGCGCGCGCCGGGGTTACCGTTGCCGCCGAAATATTCGTCGCGGTAACCGTCAGCATATCGGCGACGGGTTCGACCGGTGGCGTCCCGTACGAGTTCTTAAATCCGGTGTATGCGAGCGCTGGCAGATAGCCGCCGGTAAGCGTGCCCACAACGGGTTGCGCGCCGCTCTGCGGCGAATCCCCGACGCCGTAACCGTGTGAAAAGATGTCGATCGTGCCGGTCGTTTTGGTCGTGTCCCGTTCGACGATGTTCGAGACCCAGTACGCGTGATCGGCCACCACACCATACGTCGGGCTATCCATCGATGGGTTGCGAACGTAGGTGACGTGCGGCGGATTGATGTTGTTGTGCGTTTCGGACCCGATGAAGGCGGCAGCCGGCGCGTATTCGTCGTTGAGCGTCAGCGTCAAATGTTCGGCCGGTGCAAAGAGATCCCACTCGAAATTCAGGCCGTCCGACGCCATGGCTTGCTCTTCTTCGAGCGCGTAGTTGCTTTGGACCAATTCGTCTGCAGATGCGTGCCAACTCAGGATCGGCAAGTTTCGCAGCGACGGGAACATCTGCTTCGTGTCGTTTGCCGTGCCGTCGTCTAGCCCGTCGACCCCGACAAACGTGGGACCGACCGTCGGCTGCATCGACCCAAACAGATCGGGAAACAGAACGCTCAGCTTGAACGTCGCGTACCCGCCCATCGAATAGCCCGTCATCGCCACGTTGTTTTCGTTGATCGGGTAGTTGCGCGCGATGTCGGCCCACGCTTCGTACGCTTCGGCGAGCGCGAGATTGTAGTACCAATTGTCGGGGCCTCGGCCTTCGGTCGTATACACGATCGAACCCCCGTCCCGGCCGCCGAATTGCGACTCGTTGCGCGAGTTCGCATATTGGTTGTAGTTCTCGGACAAGCTGTGCAATAACGGCGTGAGCGAATATCCGCCTGCAGGCGGGCCGCCGGGCGGGACGTAGATCGAGTAAGGCTGCAACGCGCTGCCGAGCTCCGGCCCGCATATCGCGCTCGAGCCGTTGCAACCGGTGTAGTTTCTGCCCTGAAACGGCTCGAAGTGACTGGGAAGAATGCGATTCATGTGACCGCTCGTCGGCACACCTTGCGGTTGCCCGTTCATGTCGTCGTTGACGCCCGCCGCGAGCTTCGTCATATCGACCGTGTCGTAGAGCGACGAGAGATCCCCTGACGCCAGTGCCGTCGCCTGAACGCTATCGCGCCAGTTGGTAAATGAGTTTGTTTGGCCCGGCAGCGTGGCGCCGACCGAAGGTTCCGTGTGCCGGAAGGCTACGTTGAAAAACGCCGGCGGGTTGAGGAGCGTCCCCGCACCACCGGGCGCGGTCGCACTGGAAACCGTCGACGGAAGCAGATACGCGCCGGTTGCAGCGTTCCAGAGACCGGTTGCCTCGGCGACGCGCAACGCAGTATTGCCGCGGGTATCGTAGACGCTGTAGGGCACGAGCACCGTAACCTGACGGCGCGTTTGGTCGACGGTCACGGCCGGCGTTCCGACGACATTCCCGTTTGCGGCATCGATGATATCGCCCGAAGAGCCGTGGACCGTAATGAAGGCCTGCGCCGGTTCCTTCGCATTCGCTCCATGCGGCATCGCGAGCGACGTTGACGACGTGCCGAGGGCGATCGTAAACGCAAAGAGCGTCGGATCGAGCATCGTGTTCAGGGTGATGCGAAACGCCGTCGCGTTCGCCGTCGGCTTCATACGAAATTCTACGAGGTCGGCGGCGTCCGAACCGTACGCCGGATTGGTCGGATACGTATACGTTCCGGTGTATCGAGCGAGCGAGTTCGGATAAAACTCTTCCATGATTTGATTCGCGTCATACACCGTGCCGTTCGCGCCGTGATCGTCGTACAGGAAATCCTGATAGAGATATTCACCTTGGCGATACGCGCTCGCGCCGCTGATGAGAATTGGTGTCGCCGTCCAGATTCCGGTGTTACTGAGCGCGGGTGGAGTCGCGGCCGCCGCGTAGAGGATCGCCGGGCCCGGAGACGGGGCTAAACCGCTTCCCGTTGAGATGGGGCCCGAATTGGGCGTCGGAGCTCCCGTCGGCGTGGAACCCGGCGGATTCGTTGCGCCTCCGCTCGGGGTAGCCGTGCTCCCCGGACTCGGCGTACCAGGCGTGCCGCCCTTCTGGGGCACTCCGAGCGATCCGATGGTTGAGCCCGCGCCGCATCCGCAAAGCAGCGCGGCGACCGCGGCGCTAAAAAGAACCATTCGGATCGATCGAACGGGATGCATCGAATTCCAGCCTTGCTGCAAGGATCTACAACGGAAAGCCGGTCGAACGCGGGGCGACGGTCGAGCCAACGCTTTTCTCGTTAAATATTACTCCCGAATATCCGTTCGGAGCTGCCCACTGCTTCGGCCGGGCTTTGCAGTTGCTCCAGCTGGAGGGAGGCGACCGTGTCTTGAACTGCCCGCTGGTGACGGTTCTCGATGTAACGGGGCCGCTGAGGACGACGCGGCGATGGTCGCTCGCATTTTTCTTCGGCTCCTTCGATGAAATGTCGGTAAACGGACCGCTTCCCGGCCGCGGACGACGCATCGCGATGCTCGCCTCGTCGCTCCTCCTGCTCGCGGCATCGGCCATCGCTCTGCTGCATGCACTCGGCAATCCATTCGAAGCGCCGTTGCACGGTTCGCAACCGGCGGAGACGCGCTGCATGGATTGCCGTGACTTTGCATCTCTCCGGGATATCGCAGCGTTCGTCGGTACCGCCTATTCGGACAACAGCCTTAGCCTATGGGTTCTCGTGGCTATTCTCTGCGGCGGTATCTTGTTTTCGATCTGCCTTGCGCTCGCGGCGTTAACGGTCTCCTTCAGCGGAATCATAGCGGTATTCCGGCCGCCGCCGAAGCTCGCTCAAGCCGGCGTCAGGACAACGTCGCGCCTTGCGTTTACCGCAAAAGGCTTCGTCGCGTTCATGGGCTCGATTGGTCTGTGGTTTCCAACGATCGGGGTGACGGTGCTCGCCGCGATATTCCTTAGCTCGGCGGTGTTGCCCCTAACGACCGTCAAGCACGACGCGGAAACGGCCCTTATGTTTTGGGGCTTGGAGGGCGGCCTGTCGCGCAGCGATGTGCTCGCCGCGATCCTGTTGGTCGTCGACGCGCTCGCTCTGCTCGTCATTTCGTTTGCGGCCCGCCTCACGTGGGCGATCGGGCGCCGCTTCAGCCAGCGCGATGCCCTTCGCTTGCGAGAGCACGACGCGCGACCCCCGCTTTTCTTGATTCGCTCATTTAAGGATCAGTCGATCGCCGTCAAAGGGAGTCTCGATTGGAGGCTGCTGGTCGGCCGCGTCAACACGCGCACCAGTCTCGAGCAGGTCGTGGTCAACTCGTTGTGGCGTTTTGGTCCCGTTCTTACCATAGGGACGCCCGGCGATCGGCTGGCTCCCCTCGGCGCTGCGCGCGAGTACGTCAGCGACGAGCGCTGGCGAGATCGCGTACGCGAGTACCTCGAGTCGTCGCGCGTTATCGTGGTCATGCTCGGAGACACGGACAATCTTGCTTGGGAATGCGAGCGCACCGCCGAGTTCGGTCTTGCGGACCGTGTCCTCGCCGTGATGCCCCCGGTGGACGACGCCGGCATCGCTGCGCGCTGGTCGAGGTTTCGCCGCAACTTCCCGCCGGCGATGAAGGCGGAATTCCCTCAGCTGCCGCCGCGGAGGTACCCGCTGGTCATGGCACTCTCGGAGAACGGTCCGGCCTGTGCCGTGGTCAGCCGATGGCGGGGACAGGATGCGTATGAAGCTGCGGTCGAGGCCGCTTGCGAGTTCATCCCCACCTTTCGCGAGCCGAGCGCTCAGGTGGCCGTTTAGTTTACTTTCGTTCCAGAAATTGCGTGAGGGCCGACATCGTTTCGGCCTGCTGCTCTTCCATGATCCAATGGCCGGCATGCTTGAGCACGATGACCGTGACGTCGGGCGATATCAGCTTCGCCTGCGCGCCGAGCGGCGTGCCGAGCGACTTGTCGCCGCCGATCGAGAGCACCGGGATCGTGAGCTGCACGGTTGCGAGCTTCGCGAAGTCGACGGCCGTCTTGGGAAACGACTCGAAGTAGGCCCAGCCGGCGGCCATGCGTCCGGGCCGGGCGTACGCTGCGGTATATTCGCGACGTTGGGCTTCGGGAATCGAATGTTTTGCGTCGGCCGCGAAGTCGTTCCAATAATAGTCGTAGTAGATGCGCTCGCGACCCGAAACCAGTGCGAGCGGTGTGGGACCGTGGAATCGGAAGTGCCACAGGCCGGGGTTATTGTAGATCGGCTCCCAGCCCGCGACGCCCGGTAAGAACGCATCCATCAGCGCGAGCCGCTCGACTTCAGCCGGGTAGATTGCGGCGTAGGCGTACGCCACCATCAGGCCGATGTCATGACCGACGACGTACACCTTCGAATATCCGAGCGAATGAAGCGCGTCGCGCACGAGTCGCGCCGACGAACTCATATCGATCTCGCCCGTCGGAATCGACGAGTTCCCGATTCCGGGCAGATCCGGAGCAACCACCGTGAACTTCGGCGCGAGCGCAGTCGCGAGTGGCTTCCACATGCGCGAATCCTCGCCGTACCCGTGCAAGAGGACCACCACGGGCCCGTGCCCGCCGACGGTCACGCTCACCATGCCTCCGTTAACCTGAACTTGGCGGGTCGTGAAGCCGGGCCCGAAGTCGACGGGGAAGGCCGATGCCGCTCCGATCGAGGCGGCGAATAAGCCGAGCGCCAGCAGCGTGAGACGAAGCAAAACTTGAGATACGTATCGCATAATACGCTCCTTGAATGTTTGCGAGTGAAAAAGTCTGGACTAGGCTAGGGTGGAGAGCGCGACGCCGGCGATGCGCCTGAGTGCGGCGCGATCCGAAGTCGCTCTCGCGAGCTGTCGCATTCCTTGGATCGTTGCGAGAAAGAAGTTTGCGAGCGCCGCTGGATCCTTGGCGGCTCCAAGCTCGCCTCGATTTTGCCCCGCTCGCAGGGCCGTCTCGAAGATGTGCTCCACCTCGGACTGATTGCGCCGAACGAGCGTCGCAACGTCCTTATCGTCGAGGTTGCGCTCGAGGTTCGCGCTCAGTAACAAACATCCGCGTTCGTGGTCGGCACGCGATTCATCGCAGATCCCGTGCAAAATGGCCCCGAAGCAATCTTGGACGGGGTGTCCCGAGTCGAAGAGCGCTTTCATCGCCGCCTGGGTCGACGTTCGATACTCATCGAGCGCGCTTAGATACAGCGTACGCTTGTCGCCGAAGGTATCGTACAAGCTCTGACGTCCGATGTTCATCCCCGCCATCAGGTCGTCCAGCGACGTCTTCTCGTACCCATTGCGCCAAAACACGTCCACCGCCGCCTTCAATGCCCGATCGGGATCGAATTCTTTACTGCGAGCCACTGTTTTGGACTATACAATCCAGAATACTCGGTGTCAAGCCTCGGGCCATGACGCGGCGCTATGACTCGAGCGTGTCGTCGAAACTCAGTCCGGCCGCCGGCGCCGACGCGCCGATGCGCTTACGGCGGCCGAGCCAGAGATGCGTCGCGCCGTCGCTTCCGCGCGCCAGTCGATAGCGGCGCTCGATCGCGACGCCCTCGCGCGCGAACTCCTCCTGAAACATTGCGGTGCCGGCGGCGAGCAATCGCCCGCGCGGCGCGACGACGTTGCCGCCCGATTCGAACGCTGCCCGAAGCATGCGCGGCTTGCCGCCGCTCGTGCCCGGAACGTACGGCACGTACGGCGCCGCGACTTCCGTGCCGAGCAGATACCGCGCAGCCGCTGCGGACGGCGTCGGCGGCGCGGCTGCGATCTCGCCGCTGCGATCGACGGGCCGTCCGCTCGCACCCGTGACGATCCGCTCGACGCCCCACGCCATCATCGCCGCTTCGTCACGCATCAAGACCACGCGCTCGATCGGATCGCTCGACGAACCGCGTGCGGCGGCGGGAACCAACAGGAGCCGATGCGGCACGACGTCGCCGGTCACGGCGAACATGCGCCATCGTCCGCCGTCTGCGGTTTGCGAGTAGTGCGGCACGTTCGTGGCGATGCCGAACGTATCGTTCACGGTGAGGCTCGCGATCTGTGCGACCGAGGGCGCGGGCACCATCAGCGGTACGACGTACCAATCGTTGCCGTAGACGAGCGCGAACTCGCGCAGCATCAGACGTCCGAGATCGGCCGGCCCCGCTTCGATGTCGCCGAGATCGACGGCGGCGTCTTCGAGTTCCCAAAAGCGGCGTGCCGGCATGCCTTTGAACGAGACCGGCGACGGAACGTACGTGCGCGAAACCGGGGCCGCCGCCGGTGCCGCCGCGCCGAGCCCCGTTGCCGAGCGATCGAAAGTGGTCCACGACAACGGCGCGCCCGTGTAGCGCGCGGCGCCGAACGCGCCTTGGGTGGCCGCCGTGCTCGCGTCGAGCGCGAAGGCGTACTCCATGCGCGTATCGTCCCAAGCGGTGCTCTCGGCCGGTGCCGCGGCGCCGCTCGCCGCAAGCGGCTCCTCGACGAGCGCAGCGTACCATGCGATGAATGCCGCGCAGACCGCACCGACCGACGCGGCGTCGGCCGCTGCGACGGCGGGCGTCGCCGGCGGCTTTCCGCCCGACGAGCGCAAATCGTTTGCGAGCCGAACGCCGTCGGGCGCGCGGCCCGCCATGATGCGAACCGCGCGTGCGGCGGCCGGATCGAGCGCCGCGAGCTCGGCATCCGCGGGCGCCGCGATCGGATACGCCGCCACGTAGCCGGCGACGTAGCTGCCCGCGCTCGCAGCGCGCAGCATGCGCACGAACGCTAGCCCGGCTTCCGCGCTCTGCGCGTAGTCCGTCACCGCGCCGGCCGGCCGCACGCCCTCGCGTTCGACCTGCGCTTCCAACGGCGCCGCCGCCGCGAGCGCGTTCGCGCTCGCGCCGCCGCTCGCGATGCGGTCGAGCGGCGCGATCGGCACCGCGACGTTCGCGGCGATCGGCGATCCGGCATCGTCGCCGAGCATCTCGCCCATCTGCCACTGCCGCGCGAGCAGCCACAACGGATCGAACGTGCGCGCCTCGAGGCCGCTCTCGAGATCCTCGTAGCGGCAGCGCGGCTCCAACCGCGACCAGATCGTAATCGAAGCCATCAGGTCGCCGCCTCGCCGAGTTTTGTGATGATCGGAGCGGTGATGATCGGACGCACGAGCGGCAACGGCGCCGCCAACGTGAGATCGGTCGACACGGTGTCGGCCGGCGTCGCGAGGTTGGTCGCGAAAAATAGTGCGGGCAAGAAGTGGCCGACGCCGGCGAGCGTGTCGGGATCGACGGCGCGCAGGTGCGCGAGATCGATCGCCTCGAGCACCGTCGCTTCGACCGCGGGAACCGTCCATTGCGCCGCACCGTCCGCGGTGACGCCGAGCAGGATCGTTTGCGGAGCGCGCGCGTGCGCGTCGTCGACGTGAAAGCTCACGCCCGTCGTCACCGTCGCGTTCGGAACCGTTTCGAGCCATTCGTCGACGAAGAGCGCCGCTCGCGCGGTGCCGGGATCGCCGCACGCTGCGAGCGACACGCAACTCGCGAGCGCCGTCCCGGCGGCGACGGGCAGCCCGGCCCAACGCGTCGCACCGCTCGGGATCTGCGCGACCGCGAACGCGAACAACGTCTCCGCACCGAGCGCCTCCGCGTTGAGCAGCGGCTCGGCGAGCGCGGCGACGTTCGCTCGCACGCGCGCGGCCTGCGCCACATACGTCGCCGCAGCGGTCGCCTCACCGGCCAGCAGCGTGGCGCTCTGCGCGAAGAGCGGTGCGAACGTCGCGGTCACCGCGGCGGTCAGCGCGGGCACGACGAGAAAGCCGTCGCCGAAGACGAGCGCGAGCCGCGCGAGATCGTGCGCGCAGAGCGCCGCCTCGCTCGCACCCGCTCGCGCGAACCCGCTCTCGAGCGCTGCGAGTTGCACGTCGAGCGCGGCCTTCACGAGCGCGGCCTGCGCCGGCCACGTCGTCGCATCGGGCGACGGCACCGCGCCGCTGACTCCCATCCGCGCGGCGCCATCGAGCGCGGCGTCGAGCGCCGCGTCCGGCGCGTCGAACGCCGCGCGCGCGACTTTGAGTTGCGCTTCCGCGGCGTCGGCCCGTGCCTGCAACTCGGCGGTGTCGATGCCGGGATCGGTCACGCTCGACGGCGCGGCGAAATCGGCCGCCGTCGCAGCGCGTGCGCTCGCCAAGAGTGCGCCGACCGCGCTCGAGGCGGCCAGTAACTCGTCGAGCGAGAGTTGCTCGACCGTCCACGTTTCGGCGCGCTCGAAGTTTAACGCGAGCGTCGCGCCGGCCGGCGTCGCGGCCGGACGCTTTGCAGCGGCGGCACGCGCGAACCGCTGCTCGATCTCGCTCTGTCCCGTCACGCCGGGCGGCCGGCCGGCGAGCGCGAGCACGTCGAGAGCCCCGAGTCCCGTATCGGCGAGCGAGAGGGCCACACTCGCGACGCTCGTGCCGGTCGCGTCGAGGAAGTCGGCGTGCGCGAGCACGCGCGATGGTGCACCGAGTAGCGACGCAGCGAACGCTTCGAGCCGGGGCTCGGCCGCGCCGCGCGCGCTCGCGGGCCAGCCGGTGCCGCCCGCCGGGGCGTCCGGCAAGAACGCGATCAGCCGATGCGCGATCGTCGCACCCGATCGCGGCGTCTGCGTCACCTCGATCGGCGGCGGCGGCACGTCGCCGCGCCCGAGGGCGTCGACCGCGGCGCCGGCACGCGTCGCGTTGCCGCCCGTCAGCTGGTACACGCTTTCGGCGAGCAGCACGTCGGACACGGCATCGAGCGTATCGCCCAACGCTGCGATCTGCGCTTCGAGTGCCGTGCAGTCGCTGGTTCCCGAAGCCGGAAAATTCGCGCTCCCCCACGGGATCGCCGTGTCGCGCAGCAGCGCGAGACCGTCGACGACGGGATCGCCCGCGACGGCGCCCGTGCCGACGAGCGCACGGAAATGTTCGACGTACGCATCGAGCGACGCATCGTGCAACGCGCGTTCGAACCGGTATCCGAGTTCGGCGCCGAGCGGCTGGCCGTCGCGCACCGCTTCGAGCACGGCGAGCGCACCGCGCACGCGCGACGAGGAGAGATCGATCGCGGCGGCGCCGTCACCGTCGGCCTGATGCGAGAGATATCCGCTGCGCAGCACGGCGGCCGCGGTCGCATGACCGAGCGACGGCGCGTGCACGTATCCCCAACTCGGCGGAGCCGTTTTCGGCCGCAGATCCTCGACCCAGCCGTACGCACCGAGGTAGAGCGTCTGCGCGTTGCCCGCGGCTGTGCGCACGGTATCGAGCCGCTGCATCGCGAGCGACGTGAGCCACGCGTCGAGCCGGTACGAACAGCAATCGAGCGTCTCGCGCAGTGAAGAATCGAGCTCGGCGGTCGAGGTCTGCGCGAGCGTGCCGAGCGCATTCCAAAACGCGGAGAACTCCGCGGGCCCGCCCGTTTTATGTGCGTCGAGATACGTGCCGACGGCGCCGGTCGCCGACGTCGAGAGCGCGAGATGATCCCACACGCGCGGCGTCGCGGACGACGGCGAGAGGCCGATGAGTTCCGGCTCG
>Ga0302326_10021445_pt1 | contig 13250 bp, 13 predicted proteins | sample Palsa_T0_3_FD_202264 | JGI IMG/M metagenome (GOLD analysis project Ga0302326, IMG submission 202264) | Peat permafrost microbial communities from Stordalen Mire near Abisko, Sweden - Palsa_T0_3 | ecosystem: Environmental > Terrestrial > Soil > Palsa > Peat permafrost | place: Sweden: Abisko... | reverse complement strand
GTCTTCGGGTGCTGTAAGCCCGTCGTGTCAGGAACCCACCGAAGGCATCCCCGCTTAGCGGGTGTGCCAGTAGGAATCCCCTCCCTTTAGGAGGGGAGGATTTCAATTGACTTTAAGATTCGCAAAATAAGCTTCGGTATCAGAGCCGGTCCGAAGCGCGGCCTGGCCGTGGCTTTCCCAGCTTCAGATCTTTCACAATCAAACACGGCTGATCGCTCCGTTGACATAGAGTTGAGCCTGGCTACCGGCAACCACGATCTTGATCCGGTCCATGCTCCAGCATCAACATCGATGTGGGATTCCCTACATTCCGGGGTTTTCCTCCCGCAGTCGGATTCCTTCAATTCGCTCATTTCGTTTCGTCATTCCCCGGGCTCCGAAATTTCATGCTCGAGTTGCGGAGAGAACTAACGGCGACGTTGAGAGAATACCCAACTCGGCACCGCCGGTTCAGTAAAAGCCAATTTGGTGGTGCCATCGTGATCTGCGCCGGCGTACTCGGTGTAGATCGGGTATCCGCCCGCTTTCCGTCTGGCCGCAATCCGGTCGCGAGCCGAGGAGACAGGAACAACTTCGTCAGAGTCTCCGTGGAAATCCCACAGCGGGGTGGCAACCGAACCAGTACCATCATCGGAAGATTCGCCTCCACAACTGATCACTGCCGCGGCGAAGAAGTTTGGTCGATTCGCCAGCAGATTCCACACTCCCGCGCCTTCCATCGAGTTACCCGCTACGTAGATACGCTGCTCATCAATGGGGAACTCACGGCGCAACGCATCGACGATCTCCATCGCCAACCGATTTCCGTCTCCGAATCCGGGAAGGTCCTTGGCCGGCTGTTGTGAGAAATCGTATCGAATCCATCCCCGGTCGGTCTGCGGTGCGAGGACGTAACACGGAAAACGTTTCTGGTTCCCCGCAACAGCCAGAGGCGTGTGCCAAAAATATTCCCGAAGGCTAGCTGTTTGAGGTTGTCGTCACCCAGTCCGCCGCTGCCATGCAGATACATAACCAAAGGTGCTTTCTGCGTTGTGGCTGGCCGGAACAAGCGATACGGCATCTCCCAGTCGCCCTTGAACGTGCGAGCTTCGAATTTATTCTGGAGTCCCTCCGACTGTTGCCTGAACGCTTCAATCAAAGCCAACCTTTCCGGCGACGTAGGAGTTCCGGGCGCGAGTCGAGGAGCGGCATGACTGTTTGCCGCGGAGGCATTGGGTGCAATCGAACAGTTGAGACCGATCTGCGCTACTGCAAGGCATGTTCCAGCCGAAGCCGAAGTCAATAGGCGGACCGCTTTTCGTCGAGTGATCATCTGAGTTTCCTCCTAAATGTTTGCGGTCTGCTGGGTAAGCCCCAAACATTTAGACGGCCAGGTCCAAAAATCGAAAGCGCGCAGGCGATTGCATGTAAGCAAAAATCAGATTTAGATTGCTGGAGCGTGCGACGGCCCCGAATGGCGCTTAATCACATTGGTCTGACAATTTCGGAGTGAAGGGCCAGCGAGGTGAGGGCATTGAATTAGCCGTCGGCCGGAGATTGTTCCAATCGTTCGCGATAAACATGGCCCTGCCTTCGTAGGCGATAACGAGTCGATCGTTCTATCCAAATTGAAAACCGCCCGCCTACAGATCAGAGAAACTCAACGAGCGCGTCCATGGTCTCCTTGGGTCGCTCTTCCATGAGCCAATGACCGCTACCTTTCAGTTCGATCACCTTGACATCGGTTGCTACACGCTTCATCTGCGGGCCAAGGATGGGGGCGCTGGCCTTTTCGCCGGCGATGGATAAGACAGGCATCATCAAGTGAGTCTGAGCCATTTGCGCGAAGTCTTTTGCGGTGTCGGGCCACGAAGCAAAGTACGCCCACCCTGCTCGCATCCGCCCCGGACGCGAATAAGCAGCCCCGTACGAAGCGCGGTCTGCCAGTGGAAGCGACCGAGCCCCATCTGCAGCCAGGTCATTCCAGAAATATGCGAAGTAAGTTTTCTCCCGGCCCTGGACCAAGGCTTCGGGCGTGGGACCGTGAAACCGAAAATGCCAAAAATTCGGGCTGTCATAGGCCAATTCCCATCCCGGTACTCCGGGTAGAAAGGCGTCCATCACAACGAGCTTTTCGACCTCGCTGGGGAACTGTGCTGCATAGGCGTACGCCACCATCAGACCGATGTCGTGTCCGACGACCCTGGCTTTGCTGATTCCGAGAGATTTCGCGAGCGCATGAATGCGAATCGCTGCGGTTTTCATATCGAGGCCGTCTTTGGGAATGTCGGAATCGCCGATTCCCGGCAGGTCCGGCGCAACCACGGTGAACTTATCCGTGAGCTTCGGAATCAACACCCTCCACATCCGCGAGGTTTGCGTGTAGCCATGGAGAAGGATCACGGCAGGCCCGTGGCCGGCTGTGAGGTAGTGAATCTTGATGCCATCGACCTCGCCGAATCGGGATGCGATCGCATCGGGGCCGGACTTGGTTTGGCTCACTGCTGCAACAGTCGCCGCCAAAAGCAAGCCGAGGAGCACTCCTATTTGTAATCTCAGATCGACCCTCATTGATTCCCTCCTCATGTAACGATCTGTCCGTGGGCCATTGGTTCACGGCCCGCCTGAGTGATTCCAGACTATATAGTCCAGAATGAAGTGTGTCAATCTTATCCAGTTGTAGACTGGAAAAGCTGATCAATGGCCCGACCTAAGGAATTCGATCCCGAGCGCGCTTTAGCCAAAGCGACGAATCTTTTCTGGCGTTTGGGCTATGAAAATACCTCCATGGAAGCGCTCATGAAGGAAATGGGCATCGCTAGACAGAGCCTCTATGACACGTTTGGCGATAAGCGCGCCTTGTACCTGAAGGCCATGGCGCATTACCGGGACCAAACCAATAGCCTGATGGAGAAGCTGCTGAATGAGATTCCGTCCGTCAGAGACGGTTTCGCAAGACTTCTCTACGGACTTGCCGCTGAAACACGGGAACAACATGAACGAGGCTGCCTGTTGTTGAGCGCGAACCTGCAGCGTGACCCGAAAGACGCAGTCGTGAGGGATTTCCTGCGGGATAACCAGGCTAGAGTCGAAGCAATCTTTCTCCAGGCTCTCGCGAGGGCCCAAAAGCAGAAAGAACTGTTACCCAAGGACGAACCTGCTGCTCTGGCGCGCTTCTTTGTAGCCACTATTCAAGGCATGAGAGCAATGGCCAGGCTTAACTCAGACAGGAAAGTTCTGGAACAGATCGCTCGAGTCGCGCTCGCCGTCTTCAACTCTTCGAATACCGGATAATCTGCAGGAAAGGATTTGAGATTCGATCCTAGACGCCCGACAGCGCCGTGAGTAACTGTGCCCCAATTCAATACCGAGAGATTGTCCTTGCTTTTCGGCGAAGCGCCCTAGATCATCAAATCACTATTACCAAAGCCAGGCGAGGGGCCTTCGGAAAAGACCATGAATGAAGGCTTCGTCGAATGCGAGTTCATAGGCAGTGCGAAGAGCGGGGTGCGCGTCCGCGGAGTTCTCAAGGGGCAGGGTGACGCAGGAAACCGGTTCACAGTTAAATGCCTGTGTGAGTCGGCCTTCGTCCTGGCGCTGTCAGACAAGGCTCATTCCGCCGCGAAGCCGGGCTTCGGTGGCGTACTGACACCCGTGACCGGATTGGGCGACGAACTGACCGTCCGCTTGGGCACCGTCGGGATCAATTTCGGGATCGTTTGACGCGGAGAGTATTCCATCTTTTCTGATGCCCGGTTGTGGGCCAGCGGCCAGCCGCCCGAGAAACACCTATATCCAGTAATGATGGGGCCGTCGTAAACGCTCCACTGGAACGGAGCCGTGCCGCCTGTGAGCGTGATCATCTGGCTGTAGGGAGTGCCGACCGATCCGTTCGCCAGCGACTGGACTGGAATTTGCGGATAAAAAGTCGGCGTAAGAAGCTACCTCGGTTCGAGACGGGAAAGTGAAGGTTGGATCAGTTTCGCTTGACGTCATAGCGTTCCCGTGCGTACCTTGCACGAAGTGGCGATCAAGATTGGACAGATTGAAGCGATTTTTCGTTATCCGGTAAAATCCATGCGCGGCGAGCCGCTAGACAACGTTGGGCTAGGCTGGCACGGTCTCGATGGCGATAGGCGACTCGCGTTTCGTCGGTTGGACGAGCGCGGCGGTTTCCCTTGGCTGACTGCAAGCAAGCTCCCCAACCTCATCCTGTTCACACCACGGCGGAGTAAAGACGCAAACGGCGACGCGCTGCCGTCATGCGTTCTTACGCCGGACGGGGAAGAGCTGGCCTTGTTCGGAGAAGCTCTAGCCGCAGAGGTCGGTCGGCGCTACGGTGCCCACGTGGAGATGATGCAGTTGAAGCACGGTATTTTCGACGACGCGACCGTCTCCGTGATCACCTCCGACACGGTTCGCGAGGTCTGCCGACTCGCTGGGAGGGGCGCAGATGTCCGGCGATTTCGTCCGAACATCGTTGTCCGATCCACCCGTGCCGTCCCCTTTGAGGAAGATGAGTGGGTCGGCGGTGTGCTCACTTTCGGTGACGGTGACGATGCACCCGCCGTCGCCGTAACGATGCGAGACGTTCGCTGCGCGATGGTGAACATCGATCCTGACAACGGGAGCCTTGCCCCCGAAGTTCTGAAGGCAGCGGTTCGTGCCAACGAGAACAACGCGGGAATATATGGTACGGTCACGCGCATCGGGCGACTGGCTGTCGGGCAGACTATCTTTCTTCACCCGTCCGAAATTCCTTAGCCTCAAGTTGCGCCGCCAGCGAAGTTCTCGCCAACAAATGGATGCCCACGGCATCGTTCCTGACGGCTAAGTTGTCGATGCCTAGGCACAGGCTGGGTTCAAAGAACCCGAAGGATTGAAGCTGCGAGGGTACGGGAACCTATGCCGATTGTACTTGGATTCGACGTATACGGGACGCTGGTGGACCCATTTGGGACGGAGCGGCAACTGGAGGCCCTGTTCGGAGATCGTGGAAGTGCAATCTGTGCCTTATGGCGTCAAAAGCAGTTGGAGTATTCGTTCAGGCGGGGGTTGATGCGGCGCTACGAGGATTTTGACGTTTGCACCCAACAGGCATTGTCGTTCGCGACCAAGACATTCAAGGTCGAGTTGTCCGACGCAGCGCAGCGACAACTCCTGACTGGCTACCTGAACCTGCCAGTGTTCCGCGATGTCGCACCTGCGTTGGAGACTCTGAAGGCATCGGGTTGCACGCTGCTGGCTTTCTCGAACGGTGTCGAAAGCAGTTTGCGGACGCTGCTGGGCAGGGCTGGCTTGTTGTCCAATTTTGAGGCGGTGGTCAGCGTGGACGACCTCAAAACGTTCAAACCGAATCCTGACGTCTACGCCTATCTCGTGAGTCGCGGCGGTCGTCCCTGTGAAGATACCTGGCTCGTTTCCGCCAATCCGTTCGATGTGATCGGTGCCAAGTCTGCGCACCTAAAAGGCGCATGGGTTAGGCGAAGTCCCGAGGCTGTGTTTGATCCCTGGGAATTCGAGCCAGACATTGTAGTCAGCGATCTGACGGGACTCGCCACTGGGCTGCCGGTCAGCCGTTGATCGTCTTCAGCGCCGCCTCTGACGCAGTGAAAACGCAAGAGCACGCACGACGCATCTCGATCAAGCGATATGCCTCGGACTAAAGCCGCGCTTCCGGGCCGATCATGGGTGGTGCAGGACTTAGGGTGCAATGTTAGGCATGTAACCATGCAGAGTCAACGAGGACGGTACGCCGATGGAATCAGGAACGGGGAAATCCGAGTGGCTTCAGGCTTTCCCAGGCGCCGGCCCGGTGGTCAAAAAGGGTCTCCCGCAACAGCCGCAAGCGAGTGATTCCATGGATGCGAAATCTTCGAACTCGCTAGTCCACCCGGTATACGCATTATAAAAGGGCGCCCCCTTTGAGGTAGGTTTTGAGTGTGAAGTAAAACTCTACCGAAAGGAGCACCCGTATGGAGACTAAGTATAACGGCATGGACATTCACAAGGAAACGATTTCGATTGCGGTGATGAACGGCGAGGGAAGAGTGGTAATGGAGTCGATCATCGAAACCAAGGCGAGCACAATCTTGCAGTGTATCCAGGCGGTACACGGGGACTTGCATGTGACGTTAGAAGAGGGGACCTGGGCGGCTTGGTTGTATGACCTACTGAAGCCACACGTCACGAAGTTAGTCGTGTGACACGGAAAAACGCTCTGCTGAAGGAAGGCAATCTGAGGCAAACCGGACGAATTCCCGATAGAATCTATTTCGCTACAGGCTCGATGAGCTATATAAATCGGAGTTCTCATGCCAAAACTGAAACCAAGTGCCATAGAGCCGCGAACTGAACGGCCGCAAATACCTGGTTACGGCATCACTAAGAGCAAAACCGGAATGTTGCCTTGGAAATGGGCAGTGAAGATGCTTACGGACTCTCGCGAATACTGGATGGTCACAGTACGCCCCGATGGTCGACCCCACGCCATGATCATTTGGGGACTTTGGTTCGACGGTGCGTTCTGGTTCGGTACCGGTAGCAAGACCCAAAAGGCACATAACTTGGTAAAGAATCCGAACTGCATTGTGGGCACTCAAAATGCTGCCGAGGCGGTGATCCTGGAGGGGATTGCGGAATTAATCACAGACGCAGACATACGGCGCAAACTGGAACCAGCATCGCTTAGCAAGTATGGGATGAGCGGAGGCGACGGCTCCGAACCCCTCTATCGTGTGCGACCCCGACGCGCTTTTGGTCTTGTCGAGCAGACTTTCCCGAAAACTGCTACGCGTTGGACATTCGACTGAAAGGTCACTCGCCGCGACAGTCTGTAACGCCCCCCGAGATCATGGCAGAATCAGCAGCAATCGCAGGTGTTCCCGCGCATGGCCTTCCCAACCTTCCCAAATGATAGGCACTAGAACCGCCAAAGCAGCAATCGGGTCTGCCCACTTTACATGCAATGTCGCGACCCGGTCGGGAGCCGGGACTCAGATATGATCGGGATCCTCGGGATCAGGCTCGCGCACCGGCGCGTCAGGATTCTCCAGAGGGCTGGGTGGTTCTTTTATGGGCGCCGGCATCGGCTGGGCCGGCGCGCGGTTGGGGACTGGCAATCTGGTTTCGGACTTTACGTTGAAGGTCATGGCATTCAGATGCCAGAGACGGCCCGAAGGTAGCCGCCGGAGAAAGCTGTCCTCTGGCCTACCTCTAAACTTGTCTTTCGTGTGCCCTTCCTTCCCTCCAACCACCTGCGCATGGCCCAGGGCGGCGACCAGTTAAGAATCCGCCGATGACATTGCCCAGCAACGTCGGAATGAAGAACTGCGTGGTGTAGGTTCCCAGGAGATGGATTTCGCAATAATCAGGAAGCACAACCTGCGCGAAATGCGGACCACGCTAAGGCCGAGGCCGTCCGGCGCAGTTCTTCTTCGCCCTTGACGCCGGATAGTCTCGCAAAACCACATCCGCGCCAATGGCCAAGCGCTCTTCCACCTGCTTCAGCTCGGCTCGTTAGGTGATGGTTGCTTCAGCGGAGGGCAGACCAAGCTTCGCAGCGGAATTGGCTGGCGACCTTAGATTTTGTTGCAGGCGGTGCAATTTTGGATGGTCGCAGAGTTCGAGAAATGCATCCAAAGCGGGGAAAACGGACCAGAGCAGCAGCATGTCCCAGGATTGGACTATCGAAGACGAACAGTGTCAGAGAATCGGCGGAGGGTATGAGGCATTGAAGTTCAGATTTTTACTGTTTCTCTGAATGGAGCCAAGATTTTATCTACACCGATTCAGAGTCCACCCGGGAAAATGGGGGCAACGTGAACGACAACAATGGGAAAGTTGGGAATGGCGAAGAAAACAACGGCAAAGCCGGGAACGGCGCTTCGAAGTTCGACTGGGTGACTGAGCGTTCCTCCTGCTCTCTTCCAAAGGTATTCAATGCCCTCAGAGCGCAAGTGGAGGAGGATGTAAAGACTCGCAACGCACTGCGTCCCAGCTATTCCCCGTACGAGTTTTCCGTGAAGGACGATAACGGCGAGTTTGCGATTCTCTTGAAGGCTCAGGAACTGCAACAGTCAGTAGTTTTCCACCTCGCCGAGCACGCGATTTTAGTGCGGAGTGATAAAAGCAATCCCATGTTTGAGGTGACCGCGACCTTCAGTGACGAAGGGGAGTGCAGGCTGAAAGTGAACGGGGAGGATCGCGACTTTTGGCAGGTACGGCGGCTGGCTCTGGAAGAACTGATGTTTCGAGACCTCTAGGCTGGGGGGGCGTCAAGAGGCTGCCTCACTCTTTCGCGTTCTTTGCAAAAGGGTGGGTGACACGCCATCCATACGGTGTGAACTCCGGGGAACGCAATCAGGTGAGATCTGCCCTTGCGATTTCGGCTGTGCTCACGTTGCTCGAGATAACGGTGCGTTCAATAAGATCCACTGTGCGCTGCCACTCTATCCGTTATGGATCAACCGCGCGCTGAACAATCCCAGCAGTTGCGCGGGGAAGTGGACCAGCTTCCCACCGCGCAACTCTACCTCCAAAAATGACGAGGTGCCGAATCTGTCGACGTTAATTCACCACGAAAGACACATTGCTGTTGCGCGTGCCGTCGGGCGTCGTTACCTCGATCCTGCCGCTGGTGGCGCCGGTGGGCACGGTGGTTGTGATATCGGACGCGGAGACTACGGTAAAAGTGGCCGCCCTGCCATTGAATGTGACCCGGGTCGCCCCGGTCAAGTCCGTTCCCAGGATAGTGACTTTGGCTGCAACCTCGCCGAAGGTAGGCGTCGTGGTCACAAAAGGGCCAAGTCCCGTGGCTGCTTTGAAGAGGGTGCCGCTATCCGCACCATCTCCGCCGGAGCCGCCATCAGTAGTTGAACCGTAGAAGTCTCCGTTCGTGTCTTGCGTCACGCCGCCGAGCGGGTATCGGCCCTCAGCTTCGGTGGAGAAGTCGACTACGTTCGCGAACGTGCCCTCTGAGGTGATTCGGAAGACGCACCCCGTTCCGCACTCACCTCCGTCGCCGTCGTATGTTGTCCCATAGAAGTTGCCGTCGTTGCCTTGAATCAATTGGGATTGGGGGTGATAGCCAACGTCCAAGCTGAAGCTGTGCAGTGTCGTGAGCTTGCCTTTGGGGGTGATCTTGAAGATGGTACCGAGGTTGTTCGTCCCTCCGGCGTAGGTTGTGCCGTAGAAGTTGCCGTCGCTACCTTGAATCACGGCGGCTTCCGGGTTCGAGCCGTCAGGGCAGCCACTCTGCTCACAGAATTCGTAAAGCGTTGTCAAGTCGCCAGCCGCAGTCATTTCGAACACTGTGCCGGAGCCACCTATCTCGCCCTCGTCGCCAGCGCTGGTCGTCCCATAGAAAAGTCCGCTGGAAACCTGGATCAGGCCGTTCGGGGAACTGCCTTCAGAGCCGCCGTGGAAGGTATACAACGTGGTGAGCACACCCTCCGCAGTGATTTTGAAGACCGTGCCATTGCAGCTTCCGCAGTCCGTTCCGCCCCCAGCGGTTACTCCGTAGAAGTCGCCGTTGGAAGCTTGAATCAATCCTGCATAAACATTCGTTCCGTCAGGACAGCCCTGCACCTTGCAAAAACTGTGAAGTGTGGTCAGTTTGCCCTGCGCTGTGAGCTTGAAGACGGTGCCGGAGCCGTAGGCGCCACCGCCCCCCGTTGTCCCGTAAAAGTTGCCATCGGTGCCCTGGAGCAGCGAGTCATAAGGGTAGCTGCCGTCGGTGCAATCGGCCAGGGAGCAAAAGCTGTAAACGATCCTGAACGTGCCCGACGGGGACATTTTGAAGACCTCGCCGTAGCCTTGGTTGGGAGGGTGCTGCACATAAGTAGCGCCACCCCTCAGGGTTGTTCCCCAGAGATTGCCGTCGGTACCCTGGATCATAGACATGTCGGAGGGACTTCCGCCGTTGGTACCGGTGAAATTCACCAAGGTGTCGGGCGGCTTTTGTGCAGGCGAGGCGATCGCCGCCGCGGCACAGAACAGAGCGACGAAGAGCATTTTCGTTAAGCTTTGCAGCCGTTGACACAGCATCGTTTGTTCCATCTCATATCTCCTTTTCATATCTCCTTCTGTTCAGCCTTGGAAGACGATGCGAGTTGTGTTCCTCATCACCGCAACTTATGTCCTTCCATTTCTGGTATACTGGCCGTCGTTTGCAGCCCTTCCCCGCTGCCTGCCGATGGCCTGACATTCCGAGGGATCTGCCCCCATAGCTAAGAAACCTGATCTCCGGTTAGAGCCCGGATCCAGAGCCGGAGAGCTGGCATGAATCCGGTTTCCCCCGCCCGGGATGCAGATATAGCTCTTCGTCGCGCGACCGGACAAGCGGCAAGGCACGTCAGGAAAAGGCAAGGACCGACACTGGCCGTTAATATCGTCTTGTATGGCTGTCGAAGAGCCATCTACGCGAGCAAAAGGGCAGCGACTCGACTCCTGGAAGGCGATCGCCGAGTACCTTGGCCGGGATGTGCGTTCCGTGCAACGCTGGGAGCGAGGCCTGGGATTACCCGTACACCGGGTTTCCGGGGAAAAGGGAGGCGTGGTCTTTGCCTTCACCGGAGAGCTTGAGCGCTGGTTGCAGAGCCGTCCTCGAAGCGGTAGTTCCGACTCCAATGACAGATCGGCCCTGCTGGACGACCCGCTGGCGGAAGTCGAAGCCGCTGCCACATCTCCGCGGCCAGAACGCGAGTCAACCGGCCTTTCCGGATCAAGACCCGGCTTAGCCCGGGCGAGATATGCGGCCGTGATTGCGGCGCTGGTTCTGGTTGTTGCCTGCGTCTCTTATGTCATCGTCTGGAGCGCTTCGCGCCGGACTTCTTCGTACCCGCCAAAGCCGCCGACTTCCCGGATCATGCTGGCCGTCCTACCTTTTATGAACCTCAGCGGCGACCCGGCCCAGGACTACTTCGCCGATGGACTCACCGAGGAAATGATCACCGATCTCGGATGCCTGAATCCGCAAGCCCTGGGTGTGATCGCGCGCACTTCGGCAATGAAATACAAGAACACAAATGAAGACATCGCCCAGATCGGACGTGACCTTGGCGTCACCTACATTCTGGAAGGCAGCGTCCGGCGGGAGGGAAACGAGGCGCGCATCTCCGCCCAGCTCATCCAAGTCAGCGACCAGACCCACGTCTGGGCTCAGAACTACGAGCTACAGGTGAAAGACATTCTCGATGTGCAGCGCGACGTCGCTGCCACCATCGCCGACAAGATCCAGATCAACCTGAACGGCGAGCAATGGACGCGTTTCTCTCACGAGCAGGCGGCAAAACCCGAAGCCTATGACGATTACCTCCGTGGCCGCTATGCCTGGAACCGGCGAAGTGTCGCAGAATATCCCAAGGCAGTCGCCTACTTTAACCGGGCCGTCGCCAAGGATCCGAACTTTGCCCTGGCCTACGCCGGTCTGGCGGATACCTACACCCTGATGTCCTTGAACAGTATGGGATCCAGTCCCCAGTTGCTAGTGCAAGCCAAGGCCGCGTCCCTGAAGGCCTTGGCGCTGGACGACGGTTTAGCGGCCGCGCACACCTCTCTCGCAGCCGTGAAAGTTCTGCTGGATTGGGATTGGGCCGGCGCCGAGAGCGAGTTCCGTCGCGCCCTCGACTTGAATCCGAACTACGCTCCAGCTCACCATTGGTACAGCAGCTTTCTGCTCAGTCCGCTGGGGCGGCACGATGAATCCATCGCCGAACTCACTCGCGCCCAGAACCTCGACCCCTTGTCCCTGATCGTCAATGCCGACATCGGCTACGCCTATTATCTGAAGCGCGACGACAACGCCGCGTTCGCGCAATATCAAAGGGTGGCCGCCATGGACCCAAGCTTTGTACCGGTTCACTTCTATTTGTTTAAGTATTACTACCACGAGCGGAAATACGATGCCGCAGTACAGCAGGAGATGACCGTCCTGCGCTTGTCCGGACGGCCAGACCTCGCACAGAGGGTACAGCAACTGTTTGCCACCGGAGGATTCCGCGAGGTTTCGCTGGAAGGCGCGCTGGCGAAAGCCGGCGGGAACCAGACATCTTTCTACGACGCGGCAGAAATGCACGCCGCCATTGAAGAGAACGCGGCTGCCCTGACGACCCTTGCGCTGTGCTACAAGGCCCGAGAGCCTGGACTGATCTACCTGAAGGTGGATCCAGTATGGGACAATCTGCGCCCCGACCCGCGTTTTCAGGACCTGGAACACCGTATCGGGCTGGATTGACGTCCTCCCTGCCGCAAGCGGCGAGGATTCCTACGGAGTCGGATGTTGGTCCGATCTCTTCGGTGGGTTCCTAACCACAACCGCCTTACTTCAGGGGAGGACAACGAAGAGGCTTCACTGTTGGCCCTGCCCGGCCATAGGTCTTTTGGACGGGGAGGATTTTAGAACGAACGGAAGGAAAAAAAACAAAGGGCCTTATATCCTCGGCTTGAACGCCGAGGCTTTGCGGCCCGACCTGGTAAATGGCCTCCGCCCGCTCTCTCGAGTTCTCTCCGTTCAGACATCCCGATCGCTTGATCGTTCAAGCTCTCATCAGGTACCGCTACGGCTTAGCTGAGCGGTGGAGAGGGAAGGCGTGTCAGGGTAGGGACAAGGCGGTCCAGATCACGCCGAGATCCTGCTTGAATAGAGGGCCATGCCGACGACGGCATCCATTCCCAGCGCGTCGAGGCTATCGATTTCCTGCTGCGTCGTGATGCCGCCGGCGACTACCAGCCGCCGCGACGTGGCTTTCCGGATTGCGCACACGGTCTCCATGGGGATTCCGCTCATTAAGCCTTCCGTATCGATATGGGTGTAGAGAAAAGTTTCGCAGAATGGTTCGAGCTCCCGAATCATGTCAAACGCGGTGACGGCAGTTTCTTTGCGCCAGCCGTCGATCGCAACCCGCCCGCCTCTGGAATCGAGAGCAAATACCAGCGCTGCCGCGCCGAGTACATTCGCCATCGTAGCGGCGAACTGCGTGTTGATCTTGCCGTCCTCCAACAATGAGGAACCAAGAATGACCCTGCGCGCACCCGCTTGCAGAACCTCCCGCGCCGTTTCAAGGCTGCGAATCCCGCCTCCGACCTGGCAGTTCAGGCGCTGCACAATCTGATTCACGATGAGCCGGTTGTCCCCGGCGTGCCGAGCCGCGTCGAGATCGATCACCTGCACGAGCGGATATTTGGAGAAGCGCTCGATCCAATAATCGAAGTCCTCGAACTCCAGGGCTTTCTTCTCGCCCTGCACCAACTGCACAATCTTGCCGCCCATC
>Ga0302326_10021444_pt1 | contig 13250 bp, 11 predicted proteins | sample Palsa_T0_3_FD_202264 | JGI IMG/M metagenome (GOLD analysis project Ga0302326, IMG submission 202264) | Peat permafrost microbial communities from Stordalen Mire near Abisko, Sweden - Palsa_T0_3 | ecosystem: Environmental > Terrestrial > Soil > Palsa > Peat permafrost | place: Sweden: Abisko... | reverse complement strand
GTAATGCCCGGCAAACAGCATGGCAAAGACCCAGGTTATACACCCGACGAAATTATAGATCCAGAACTTTTTCTTATCCATGGCCACAATACCGGCGATGATCGGAGCAAAGGTTCGGACAATGGGCAGGAAGCGGGCAAAGATGATCGCTTCACCGCCATGCTTGTCATAAAACTCTTTGGCCTGATAAAGATGTCTTTTTTTGAAGAGCCAGTTATCCTTGCGGTGAAAAAGGAAGGGGCCGCTCTTATTACCAAACCAATAGCCCAGCGCATTACCAAGAATGCCGCAGATCGAGATCAGCCCCCATAAAACGACCAGATCCAGGAAATCACTACCCGTGCTGTGTTTGAACAGACTGGCAACAAGACTCTGATTGTAGATACCGGCTACGAAAAGCAGACTGTCACCAGGCAGAAAGAAACCGAACATAAGGCCGGTCTCCGCAAAAACAATAAAAAGGAGTACCCACAATCCGCCGTTATTGATGTAAAATTCAGGGCGCAGCAGGTCTCTGAAAGTGATCGTTAAGAGTTCAAGCATAATAGTTTTCTCATTTAAATGTGGAGGAAAGGCGCTTCTAAAAATTAGCGCCTTTCCTCCAAAACGCTAATGTCTGTCCTACCGGGCAAGCTGCCTCCTGCAGCTTAAGGATTTACTGCTGCTTCAACCAGCTCCCCCTCCCATTTGCTCACCACCGCACAAGCGATGCTGTTGCCAAGCACGTTCGTGGCGCTGCGGGCCATATCCAGGATCTGGTCGATGCCCAGCAACAGTAGTAACCCCTGCTGTGGTATATTGTACAGCGACAACGTACCGGCTATCACGACCAGGGCTGCCCGCGGAACCCCCGCCACCCCCTTGCTCGTCAGCATCATCACCAGCAACATGGATACTTCCTGCCCCAGCGTCAGCTGCACCCCATAAGCCTGGGCAATGAACAGCGAGGCAAAAGTCATATACAACATACTGCCATCCAGGTTGAAGGAATAGCCCAGCGGCAATACAAAGCTCACGATCTTTGGCGGACAACCGAAGTTCTCCAGCTCGACGATCAGCCGGGGAAAAGCGGCTTCCGAACTGGCCGTGCTAAAAGCGAGCAGGATCATATCCTTTACCGTCATCGCCAGCTCGATCACCCGCCGCCCGATAAAAACTGAGGCGATCAGCAGCAGCAGCAGCCACAATCCCAATATCGCCAGGTAAAAGCTAAGGATAAATTTCCCGTACGTCACCAACAATTCAGGCCCCTTGATCGCCATCACCGAAGCGATCGCCGCCATGGCGGCGATCGGCGCAAGATACATCACGTAGCCGGTAACCCGCAGGATAATATGCGCAACGGCATCCAGCGCCCTGATGACAATCTTTCCCTTCTCGCCGATAGAGGCGGTCGCAATCCCAAAAAAAACCGCAAATACGACGATCTGAAGGACCTCGTTGTTTGCCAGCGCTTCAAAGATGCTGCGGGGAAAAATATGGGTAATAAACGCTTTAAAAGAGACAGGTGTCTGATCGATCCCCGTGCTGGCGGTAGCCGATGGCAGCGGCAGATTGAGCTCGCTGCCCAGGGACAGGCCGTTCATAATCAAAAGGCCGAGCAGCAAGGACAAAAGAGAGGCGCCCATAAACCAGAGCAGGCTCTTTCCCCCGATCCTGCCCACCGCCTTGATATCTCCCAATTTGGCGATCCCGACGACAAGGGTGGAAAAGACCAATGGCGCGATGATCATCTTGATCAGTCTCAAAAAGATATCCGTCACCACACCCGTCACCCCGGTGAAGCCATCGATCTGGGCTGGGCTGCCGCTAAAATGTACCCATAGCCCCAACAGGACCCCCGCAACCATGGCGATCATAATCCAGACTGTGAGACTGATCTTTGGCATATCTTCCCGGGAATATCCTGCAAACAATCGAAAATTTTTGAATTTGCGGCAAAAAATCTTTTCTAAATGTAATTTTTAGCTTCAAAATTCCCGCCCAGCCCGAAAGAATTGACGTTTGAGTATTAAATATTTGTTTATTTTCGACTCTAATCGCTACACCAACAACTTATCAAAACAAGCTTAATATGAGTTTATTCCGAAAGAAATCATTGTCCATCCTCATGGCCCAGGCGGGGGATTCAGAAAAGGGCTTGAAGCGGACCCTTGGAGTCTGGAGCCTGATAGCCTTAGGAATCGGAGCCATTATCGGCGCCGGGCTGTTCGTTCGGACGGCGGCGGCAGCGGGAGAGCACGCAGGGCCCGCCGTGACAGTCTCCTTTATCATCGCTGCGGTCGGCTGCGCATTTGCCGGCCTTTGTTATGCGGAATTCGCTTCTATTATTCCTATCGCCGGCAGCGCCTATACCTATGCCTATGCTACGATGGGGGAATTGGTCGCCTGGGTCATCGGCTGGGCCCTGATCCTGGAATATGCCCTCGGCGCTGCTACCGTATCCATCTCTTGGAGCGAATATCTGAACAACCTATTACCCGGTGGTTATAAAATACCTTTTGAGTGGTGTCATTCCCCTTTTCAATCGTTCCTGGATGCGTCCGGCTCCATGCATCATGGCATCATCAATATACCGGCCCTCGTCATCCTGTTGGCGCTCACCTTATTACTGATCAAAGGAATGCAGGAATCGGCCGTGGTCAATGGTATTATCGTGTTTATTAAGGTGGCAATCGTACTCGTCTTCATTGCAATAGGCTGGCAATTCATCAAGGGCGGCAACCACACGCCTTACATGATCCCTGCCGATGCCAAACCCGCTCTGCTGCCCGATGGCACGGAATATTCTTATCTCCCCTTTCTAAACCATGGCTGGGGGGGCGTCTTAAGAGGGGCCGCCGTCGTATTCTTTGCATTCATCGGTTTTGATGCCGTCTCCACAGCAGCCCAGGAAGCAAAGAACCCTAAAAAAGACATGCCGATTGGCATTTTAGGCTCACTGGCGATATGTACCATATTATATATACTTTTTTCTTATGTACTCACCGGCGTAGCTCCTTATACCGATTTCGTAAAATCAGGCAAAGAAGCCTCTGTCGCCTATGCGATCCAGACCTATATGCCGCAGTATCACTGGCTATCTACCCTCGTGACGATTGCCATCCTGCTGGGGTTTTCTTCCGTTATCCTGGTCATGCTGATGGGTCAGAGCCGCGTGTTCTACACCATGTCCGCGGATGGACTGCTGCCCAAAGTATTTTCTGATCTGCATCCGAAATTCAGGACGCCGTATAAAAGCAATATAATTCTTTTCGTTTTCGTGGGTTTATTTGCCGGGTTTGTTCCCGAAAGCGTCGCGGGCGACCTGACTTCTATCGGCACCCTCCTGGCTTTCGTGCTGGTCTGTGCGGGTATAATCATCCTGAGAAAGAAAGACCCGGGGCTGGTCCGGCCTTTCAGGACCCCCCTGGTGCCACTGGTGCCTATCCTGGGCATGGTCGTTTGCACGGCCATGATCGTGAGCTTGTGGGGTACCACCTTGCTGAGCGCATTTATCTGGATGCTGATTGGCCTGATCATCTACTTCAGTTACAGCAAAAACAACAGCAAGCTTAAGAGTTGATAGAATATTTTATTTTCAGAAAGCCGTCGCCGAAAGGCGGACGGCTTTTTCGTTATATTTGCCCCCCCAATGGAGCCGGCCTACGGCCGGCTCGACCATTAGGTCAGACATTAGCGCTTTGCGGGAAATGCGCTAACTTTTCTGGAAGCGCATTTTCCCGCACAATTAAAGAAAAGATACTATGGGTCGCATATTTGAAGTAAGGAAGCATACCATGTTCGCCCGGTGGGACCGGATGGCCAAGCAATTCACCCGGATCGGTAAGGAAATCGCCATTGCCGTAAAGACCGGCGGCCCCGATACCGCCACCAATCCCGCCCTGCGCCGCTGCTTTCAGAACGCCAAAAGCGTCAATATGCCAAAAGACAGGGTCGAAGCAGCCATCAAGCGCGCACAAGGCAAGGACATGACCAACTACGAAGAGATCCTCTACGAAGGATACGCCCCCCATGGCGTGGCCCTGCTGGTCGAAACCGCCACCGACAATCACGTAAGGACCGTGGCAAACGTAAAATCGCATTTTAATAAAGGCGGTGGCACCCTGGGGAACAGCGGCAGTGTCAGCTTTCAGTTCAAGAAAATGGGCGTTTTCAAGCTAAAACCCGAGGGGATTAATATGGAAGACCTGGAACTGGAGCTGATCGATCACGGTCTCGAAGAAATGGGCGAAGGGATAGGAGAGAATGATGAACCGGTATTGGTCCTGCGCGCGGCTTTCAGCGATTGGGGACATATGCAGAAGGCCCTCGAAGAAAAACATATTATTCCGATCAGCTCAGAGCTTGAATGGATACCCGGCACCACGGTCGAACTGCCCGAAGACCAGGCCCAGGACGTGCTAAAACTTGTCGACCGGCTTGAACAGGACGAAGACGTCCAGAAAGTCTTTCACAATCTGAAATAACCCCCCGACCCGCGCGCCGGCTTCACGCTTTGCGCCCACGCCACCACGGCGGCCGCTCCGCTCACCTCATTCCCGCCTTTCACCCCATCCCCGCGCGCCGCACCCGCCGCCACTGCGGCCACCCCGCCACGCCCGCCACCCTACTCCGCCATCATCCCGCGCACCACATCGATGATCTGCTCCGCATTGGGCTTGCTGAAATAATCCCCATCGCTGGAATAAGCCGGCCGGTGCGCCTGCGCCGTGATCGTCCTGGGCGCAGTATCGAGCCATTTATACCCCCCCTGCTCCTCCATTACTTTATTAAAGATAAATCCCGCAGCCCCACCCGGCACATCCTCATCGACGATGAGGATCCGGCTCGTCTTCTTTAGGGATTCGAGGATCTGGTGATGAATATCAAAAGGCAGCAGCGTCTGCACATCCAACACCTCACAGCTGATGCCAAAAGCCTCCAGCACCTGCGCCGCTTCCTGCACGATCCTGAGCGTTGCACCATAGGAGACGATGCTGATATCCTCCCCTTCCCGGACAATTTCCGGAACCCCCAGCGGCACCTTGAAATCAAGCAGGTTGGCGGGCAGCTTTTCCTTTAGCCGGTAACCATTCAGACATTCGATCATAATAGCGGGATCCACCCCTTCTAAAAGCGTGTTGTACATCCCGATGGCCTGCACCATATTACGCGGCACACAGACATGCAGCCCCCGGAGGGAGCTCAGGATCACCCCCATGGGTGAGCCGCTATGCCAGATCCCTTCTAGCCGGTGCCCCCTCGTACGGATGATCAGCGGCGCCGTCTGCCGGCCCGCCGTCCGGTATTGGAGACAAGCCAGGTCATCGCTAAGCGGCTGAATGCCATATAACAGATAATCGATATATTGAATTTCAGCGATCGGCCTCAACCCCCGGAAAGCCATCCCAATGCCCTGGCCCATGATCGTCAGCTCCCGGATGCCGGTGTCGAAGATCCGTTCAGCGCCATGTTTGAGCTGAAGACCGGCAAAGCCCTGGTTAACATCCCCGATCTGCCCGAGATCCTCCCCAAAAGCAAGTACCAGCGGATTCTCGGTGAACAGCTGGTCAAAATACCGGTTTAACACCTCATAGCCGTTGATGGCGGGCGCGTCGTCCGCATAGACCGCCTTTACTTCCGGCACCCGAAGGATATTGCGCTCGCCTTCATGATACAGATGCGTATTATAAAGGGCTGCATTCTCTTTTTTCAAACTCTCATAATAAGCCACGGCCGCCCCCCTCGCTCCATCCCCCATTCCTGCCCTGCCGCCACCTTCTACTTTTCCCGCCTGGCCAATGGCCTCATGCAGCGTCTGCAGCACTTCCTTGCGCCCCGGCTCCCGGTTCGCCGCCAGGGTATTAGCCAATTGCCGCAGCGAATCCGCCGAATCCGGACCGTGCTGCGCCATTTCACGGATCAATTCGACGGAACGCGACACCTGCATCCGGATAGGGCCCTGATATTTTTCCCAGGCCAGGTTCCGGCTATCCCGGGTATAATCCTTCGCCGCCACCTCGATCTCGCCCAATTCGTCGTCAGTAGCCAGCGCATTATTGATGATCCATTCTTTCATTTTTTTAATCCCATCCCATTCCCGCTCCCATTCCAGGCGTTCGGGAGATTTATACCGTTCATGGCTGCCGGAGGTAGAATGCCCCTGCGGCTGCGTCACTTCTTCCACATGAAAGACCGCCGGCGTATGCGTCTGACGGACCGACCGGATGCCCGCTTCAAAGACCTCGCACATTCCCGCGTAGTCCCAGGCTTTGACCCGGTAAATATCGACGCCATTCGTCCCTTCCTTCTTCTGAAACCCCTTCAGGACTTCCGAGATCGACCCCTTTGTCGTTTGATACTTGCGTGGTACCGAGATGCCATAACCGTCGTCCCATACAAAAATGGCCAGGGGCACCTGCAGCACACCCGCAGCATTCAGGGTCTCCCAGAAATGTCCTTCACTCGTGGAGGCATCCCCGATCGTACAAAAACAGACTTCGTTTCCATGATTCGACAGCTCGCTGAAAGGCTGCAACACCTCCACTTCCCGGAAAGCTTTGGACGCGTAAGCCAACCCCAGCGCCTTTGGCATCTGCGCCGCACAGGGCGCCAGCCCGGCGGTAAGGTTCTTTCTGTTCACCAGGTCCAGCGTGGCGCCATCCGTATCGATAAAAGGAGTGGCAAAATGGGAATTCATCTGCCGGCCCGCACTATGAGGATCATGGCTGGGGTCCGGATCGGCATATAACTGGGAAAAAAATTCTTCGATCGTGGCCGCACCAGTCGCAAACGCAAATGTCTGATCGCGGTAATAGCCGGCATAAAAATCGCCGGGGCGGAAGAATTTGGCCATGGCCACCTGCGGCACCTCCTTCCCATCACCAAAAATGCCAAATTTCGCCTTGCCGGTCAGAACCTCCTTTCGTCCCAGCAAGCTGGCCTCCCGGCTTTCACAGGCAGAACGGTAGTCTTTTAAAACTGCTTCCCGGAATTTGTCAAAAGACAGCTTTTCCGGATCGAGGACTTCGTCAACAGGAAGTTGATTTTCCATTAGAATTATATTAATTGAATGGCGGCAATAAATCTTGATAAATTTAATTTATTGTCCCCACACCATAAATGTCTATATTTTTCGGCCAAAGGCCTCAAAATATGAACCGGACTCCGTCCGGTTAAGCCATCAAAAGCCGTGTGGCAAAATTAGCATTCTCCCCGCAACTTCCCTTCTATCTCCTTGATTGTTAAAGTGCCGGGAAAGAATCGCCCCAAATATAATTCTTTCCCGGCATTTCTATTTTTCGTCGGTGAACTGCGGCTGAGGCCTTGTTCACAAACCGGCCTCCGGCCGGTTTTGGAAAATCCTGGAAATTTATTGGCAAAGCTGGCGTTTAGTGATTAATTTTATACACTCAATATAAGTTAGCCAAACTATGAAAAAGTTCGCAATTCTGACCGGTCTTTTTATCACCATCCTGTCCACCAGCGCACAGGTCACCGGCACCGCCGTACAGGCTCCCAATACCGCTGCACCGCAACTATCGAACCCCAATGGAACGGCCCTGCCCAGACCAGCGGACATGCTGCAGATAAAAGAAAACAGCCATAATTTTGGCAAGATCCCCCAGGGCCGGCCAGCCACGTATATCTTCGAAATCGTCAATACAGGCGACACCCCGCTCAAGCTGGACAATGTACACGCTTCCTGCGGCTGCACCACGCCCGAATGGAGCCGTGACGCCATCCCGGCCGGAGCAACCGCCCAGATCAAGGTCGGCTACAACGCCTATTCCGAAGGTAGCTTCACCAAGACAGTAACCATTGTATACAATACCAACCAGACAAAGATGTTGACCATTAGCGGAGAAGTCTATAAGGTGCCCCAGACCTCCGCCCCGGAAAATTCATCTGTCCAATTATTAAAACAAGTAAATTGATAAACACATGAAGAAGTTATTTCTGTTTGCCAGCGCCGCCCTTTTGTCCGTAAGCCTTTTCGCCCAGGCGCAGACCCCGGCGCCAACTCAGACCCAGGCCCCGTCTTCGACCAAAAAGGCCGAAGACATGGTAAAATTCAAGGAATTGTCCTACGACTTCGGAAAGATTAAGCAAGGGACTCCCGTAACACATAATTTTGCCTTTACCAATATCAGCAACTCTCCCGTCATCATTGAATCTGCCATTCCTTCCTGCGGCTGCACCACTCCCGTCAAACCGGAAGGCGCTATCCAGCAAGGCAAGGACGACAAGATCCAGGCTGGTTTCAATGCCGCCAATGTTGGCCCTTTCAATAAAAGCATTACCATAAAAGTGGCCGGCGCAGACCTTCCCGTGACACTAAAGATCACCGGCGAAGTGCTGACCGCAGACGCCTACGCAAAATATCAGACCGCCAAGACCAGCACACCCGGTCAATAAGAGTACCCGGCCCCGGCGCTCCTTATCTCCGGGCACTTTAAAATTATCACCATGAGCCTCCCGGTGTTCCGGGAGGCTCTTTCTTTCCTATTTTTGCGCCATGTTATCTATCAGTCAACGCGGACAGCAAATGCCGGCTTCGCCGATCCGGAAACTCGTGCCCTATGCCGAGGCTGCAAAAAAAAGAGGCGTAAAAGTCTTCCACCTGAATATCGGTCAGCCCGATATCGAAACCCCAAAAATGGCCCTGGATGCCGTCCGGCATTTCGATTTCAAAGTGTTGGAATATAGTCACAGCGCAGGCAATGAGAGCTACCGGCGCAAATTGGCCGCATACTATAAAAAAATGGGTATCGATGTGGACTATCAACAGATCATCGTTACCACCGGCGGATCGGAAGCCATCCTTTTCGGTTTTATGAGCTGCCTCGACGCCGGCGACGAAGTGATCATCCCCGAGCCCTTCTATGCCAATTACAACGGGTTCGCCGTCGCAGCCAATGTGGTGGTAAAGCCCCTCACCTCCTATATCGAAAACGGCTTTGCCCTCCCCCCCGTCTCGGAATTTGAAAAGCTGATCACCCCCCGCACCAGGGGTATCGTCATCTGTAACCCAAACAACCCGACAGGTTACCTCTATAGCAAAGAAGAAATGGAAACCCTCAAGGAACTGGTCATCCGGCATAACCTGTACTTGTTCTCCGATGAGGCCTACCGCGACTTTTGCTATAGCGGCACTCACACCAGCGCGATGAACCTGAAGGGAGCGGAAAACAACGTGCTGATGATGGATACCATCTCCAAACGATACAGCGCCTGCGGAGGCCGGATCGGGGCGCTCGTGACCCGCAACCAGGCAGTGCTCGATACCGTCATGAAATTCGCACAAGCCAGGTTAAGCCCCCCCTCCTTTGCCCAGATCCTGGGAGAAGCCGCCACAGACCTGCCAGCCGATTACTTCGATGCTACCAGGGCAGAATACCTGAAGAGAAGGGACGTGCTCGTCGAACGGCTCAACCGCATCCCGGGCGTATATTGCCCCAACCCCGGCGGCGCCTTTTATGCAATGGCCAGTCTGCCGGTAGACGACACCGATACCTTCTGTCAATGGCTGCTGGAATCTTTCTCCTACAAAAATCAGACGGTGATGCTGGCCCCCGCCGGCGGATTCTATGGCACCCCGGGACTCGGAAAAAAAGAAGTGCGGCTCGCCTACGTGCTAAATGCGGATGATCTCAACAAGGCCATGGATTGCCTCGAACAAGCCCTGAAAGAATATCCGGGCGCAAAATGACCCCATCCGGACGCCAGACAACCCCTCCCCGGCGCAGTATAACTCCACCCCGCAAGCCTTGCCCATAATAAAACAAATTAAAATAAATAATCATTTATTAATCGTTTTATTGAAATATTCGAATTTTAGGATCAAATAGGACAAAAATGGTCTTATAAACCCTCATAAATCATATTAATAATAACTACATATTTTATTTTCCGGCCTTCCACGAAAAAAAATCCAAAAAGTTTGTAAAATAATTTCCAATTATCAGTTTTATCTCCGATCTTGCACTTAGAAAATCGGGCGAAAAGGAAAGTGCATAAAAGGATTTAGCAAGACAACGATTTTTTAACTATTTGGTATTATTCAGTTGCGCTTCGAGTTTTATCTTTGTGACCGCTGAAAAGCAACAACAACATCGATCTTTCAAGATTTTTCATATGGCAAGCAATCGTTAGACGGCCTTCTGTTTCCACAGAGGGCCTTTTTTTTGCCCCTCCTTTTCCCTTGACCGCTCCGCCATTCCTTATTCCTCGTCCTCCTCTCCTTCCGCATTCTTCGTTCATCCCCGCCACAGCATCCTTTCTTCCCACCACATCTCCATCTCGCCGCATTTCATCCCTGATTGTGCTTTTTTTCCCGCAAATTTTCTCTATTTTTGCAACCCAATTTACAGCGCCACCTACCCGGCCACCTGTAAACCAGGACCCCCGGCGCGATAGCTCAGTTGGTTAGAGCACAGGATTCATAACCCTGAGGTCTCGGGTTCAAATCCCGATCGCGCTACATCCGGTACTTTCACCGAAATTTTGAGAGGGTTGTTCTGCAAAGAGCAGCCCTTTTTCTTTAATAATCAACTCGTTATGAGCTAAGGCGGGATGGAGGAAGGGTGTTCTAAATGCCTCCCCTACCGTATGTGAGACCACCTTTGAACACCTCCCGCAGGATACTATGTTTTTGAAAAACGGTTGCCCTCTTAAAAATCGCCTTCAAATCTAACAATTCAGGAATCAGGCGTACCGCCCTGTTTAATTTCTCATCATCCGGTTTATTCAATTCTATTATCTCAGCCTCAAGGATCGACTTCCGGACGCTGAACTTTTTGAACCACTTTTTATAGGTCGCGTTTTCAATCTGGTCATTCATCATCTTGTCCTCCAATCCCTCAATTTTGGCCTCAATGGTATTTAGCTCCTCCACCCTGCTTTTGGCGAGATTTTTCCTGCTCCCCAAAAAATCCGCTAATTTTTCCTTGACATGCCCGACCAGGTAGTCAACCTGCAATTGACTAAAACTGAGCAGGTCCAGGATCTGCTCGAATTTATCGTGGAGTTTCTCCCCGGGGATATTAATATTACTGCATTGGGTACACCGGTAATACAGATAATACTTATTCTTTCCTTTACTGTACCCGGCAGTCATACTCGCCCCACAGGAATGCCGTAAAATCCCTCTTAAGGGTACATCGTCTTTGGGAAGACTTTTTAATGCCGGTTTATTACCCAATATTTCCTGGCAGCGCCAAAAATCGACCGCAGTAACGATAGGCGTATGAATTCCTTTTACATAGCGCTCGGGTCCGGAAATACTTTCAGGCACTTTTACCAGCCCGGCATAAATACAATTCTCCAATAGTCTCCTGATCGCGCTTTTACTTATCCCAGGATAACCCAAAGATTTTACATTCTTATGAATTTGGCTGATCGGATGGCCCAAAAGAAAATCAAAAAAAATCTTCCTTATAATAGTCGCCTCTTCTTCGTTAACCAGTATTACACCCTTCCGACCTTCCGCTTTTTGATTGTAATATCCATAAGGCGCCCTGTTGACGAAGCGCCCGCCTTCTAAGGCCGTTCTAATCCCTCTCGACGTTCTTTGCCGGATTCTCAACAGCTCGTTATTGGCCATCAAATATTTGAAAGCTCTATTTAAAAACACATCCGGATCGTTCGTATCCAGATCAGGAGATTCATTCGTCGCTACCACTTTAATCTTGAATCTGCTCTCCAAAGACTTTATTTTCATGAGCGCCTCCGGCAGATTCCGACTGAACCTATCGTGGTCCATCACGATCAAATAATTCACTCCCCCTTTATGCTTCTTAATAAAACTTTCCAGCGCGATATAGTTCGGGCGATCAAAATTATAGCTGCTTTGTCCGTTGTCTTTAAAAACAGCCAACAGTTCAATATTATTTCGCTTGCAATATTCATTGATGCTGGATTCCTGATATTCTAATGAATATCTTGATTGATCCCGCATGCTTAGCCGGAGGTAGCCGATCGCATTCATGAAATTTCTTTTACTATTATTTCAGCAATTATTGAAGCCAGCAAGTCCAATAACCTTTTCTCCTCCTCACTCATCACCGTTTCATCGGTCTTTGAACAGATCATAAATTTACCATTATATTTCGCAAAATATCTCTTTCAATCACAGTTTATCTTTGCACCATCCTTGCGTAATATCATCCCAAATAACTCCGCTCCCAGCCTACAAATATGGTAAAGGGCCTGGAATTTTTTGGTAAGGGTAACGGTTACCCTATCCGAAATATCTCGACCATACTATTCCCGCACTTGTGATCCAAAATGATCCTTTTTACCGGCCATTTACTTATGCGTATTTAGCGTAAGTCACATTTCGTCATAACATTTATTTTTATCAAATAGCGGATTAGAGGAAAATGAAAAAGTGAAGAATGCAGAAAGCTCGTAAAAAGAATGGTACTACGTGGAGACGAGAACCCTATCCTATCCCTCCAGCCCATAGCCGCGGCCCTCCTCTCCCATACATTTCATTGAATCATTATTAGTAAATAAGTAAATCAAAATATTATGGCAGATTTCAAAAGAAGAACCCTGAAACTAAGTACAGGGAAACAAATCAAATTGTTCGGTAATAGCATTGCAATCGGAAAGTCGCTTGCTATTGGCGAAGGTTATGCTCCCAATATTTTCTCTTGCATAGAACAGGAAACCGAGGACAAACCTGCCGTGGAAAAGGCCAAAGAAGCACAGGAAAACAAACAGGACAAAACAAACCTGGAAAAGAAAAAAGGCCCTACGGTTTCAAATCCTCATCATCTGACAGAAGTGGAAATCGTCGAACTGGCGGATTACAATATCCGTCTTTGGATGGATTTAAAAGATAATGTTCGTCAGTATGGAGTGACCAGTCCTAAAATTTTCAACCTAGATTCTTTACTTTAAAAGAAAGAAAGCCCTGGGAGTGGAATATCATTTAAAATAAAACAGGGGTGTGCAGAATCCATAGGAACATCCCCTGTTTTCTTAAGACTTCCAATCCAAAAGCCAATCAAATTAAAATCGCCAATTTCCACGCTGTAAATGCAGAAAGGCAGTCCGACACAGAACATGGGCGACAATAACCGCTCAATTGCCGTTTTAAACGCCCGAGGTTACCCTGTAATAAGCGCAGTGACCATTTATCAACGCTCGAAAACATTGGCCCTTTTTGAGACCAAAAACGCTTTATATCCGCTTGCCCCCGCCCAGATGTACAATTGTTTTACAAACAATTGGATTCTGGCCCCAAATGCCTTCAGTGT
>Ga0302326_10021436_pt1 | contig 13252 bp, 9 predicted proteins | sample Palsa_T0_3_FD_202264 | JGI IMG/M metagenome (GOLD analysis project Ga0302326, IMG submission 202264) | Peat permafrost microbial communities from Stordalen Mire near Abisko, Sweden - Palsa_T0_3 | ecosystem: Environmental > Terrestrial > Soil > Palsa > Peat permafrost | place: Sweden: Abisko... | reverse complement strand
GCTGTCGCCGGTGGATTATTCGGTTGGGGTTGCGCCTGTGGTTGGGCCTGGGGCGCGGGTTCTTGCGCTGGCAGCGCCTGTTGCGACGGTGCCGCGCCCCCTGGCTGCTCGGGTTGCGCAGACGGCTGTGGCGGCGGAGCCTGCTGCTGCGGCGGCGGTTCAGGCTGGGTCCCAAACTGCCCGCGGCGCTCCTGAATCGTGGGGCCCAGCGCTCCACTTCCTTGCAGTTGGCCCCTTCCCGCATAGATCACGTGGTCCTTGTGCGACGTGAACTCCACCAGTCGCGGCGTGATCATGATCACCATCTGGGTGTATTGAGTTTGCGTGTCGGTAGCGGCGCCGGCGATGGGAATCTGACTGACCCCTGGCTCGCCGTTCACCGACGTTGTCACCTGCGGAGAGGTGTACCCCGCCACCACCGCAGTCTCGTCAATCCTCATCCTCACGGTCTGATGGATCTCTTGGTTGTCCACCACCGGTATGTTATTGATGCTCTGGCCCGCCAGGCTGCTCAGCGTGTACTCGAGTTGCAGTGAGACTTCGTCGTTCCCGTGCAGCCGGGGAGTGGCCTTCACCTTAAGCCCGATATCGATGTACTCCGCGTTCGGGAACTGGGTACCCTCCCCCCCGGTGGAAGCCCCGAATAACGCCGCGGAATCCAGAACGATCGCTGCGGAATTCGATCCAAAGTTCGAGACTGCCACGTCCGGCAAACCGTCGCCGTTAAAATCGGCGGTCGCCGCCGAATTAGGACTCGTCTGCAACGGAAGTTCGAGCGGCGACGCAAACGTCCCGCCGCCCGTGCCGATCAAGACGGCCAGGGAGTTATCGCCTTGCGCGGTCACCGCCATGTCGGGCAGCCCGTCCTCGTTGAAATCGGCAATCGCGATCGACGTTGGATTTGTTCCGGCCGCGTAGTCGAATCGCGGCGCCGTCGCCGTGCCGAAAGTGCCGTTGCCGTTGCCTAAGAAAACGGAAACGCTGTTGATCACGGAATTGTTGCTGAGCGCGGCCGTCCCGCTGTCGGCGACCACCAGATCGAGGATCTCGTCCCCGTTCACATCGGCCGACGCTACGTACACGGGTGTAACCCCGGTCGCGTAAGCGATGCCGCTGAAGAATGTGCCGTCTCCTCGGCCGAGAAAGACCTCCAAGGTGTTATCACTCGAATTTGTGATGGCCAGATCGATGAGCGCATTGGAACTCGAATCGAAGGCTGCAGCCACGATCGAAGTTGGTTTCGCGCCAGTTGCGATCAGTGTCGGCGTGCTGAACGTCCCATCTCCCTTGCCAAGGTAAATGCCGATCGTGTTGTCGCCCTGATTCACCACCGCCAAATCGGATATTCCGTCGTTGTTGAAATCGGCTACCGCGATCGAGCTCGGCAGATTCCCGGTCGCCACCGTCGTAGGCGCCTGAAATGTTCCGTCGCCATTGCCCAGCAGGATGCTCAGTGATTTAGCGTTTTGGTTCGCCACGACAATGTCCACGTTCGTGGATGGGTCGGTGCTGATGTTTTGATGGAAGTTCCCGGTGGCGATCCACACGGGACCGGCGCCTACCGCGACCGTCGTGGGCAAATTGAACGTTCCGTCGCCCACGCCGAGAAAGATGGAAAGCGTTCCGTCGGTGAAGTTCGCCACGATCAAGTCTTGAAACCCATCTCCGTTTAAGTCGGCGGTGGCGACGTAATCCGGATTTGCGCCCGTTGTCAGGAACGAAATAGACAGATTGGATGGCGAGGCCCCGCCCACGATGCTCGTCTCAGCGCTGCTTCCCAGGCTTGAAGAATATTGCGCGAGCGAGACCGGATAACGTTCTCCGAGAAAAAATGTCGCCGGTCGCCCATCCTCCGCTCGCAGAAGCATTTTTCGCCCGGAGCGTACCGTTGACAGGAAGTCCGAAAAGTTCAGCGCGACGTTGGGCAGCGTGTAAAGATAAGTCGTAATACCGCCTCCAAACGCCAGGAACGCCGGCAAGGTGGAGGTACCGAATATCTGGGTGATGACGGTCGTAATGGACGTGGTGCCGTCGGTTAATTCCCGCGCCACCTCCGACGGAATCGAATATATCTGGGCGGTCTGCGGGCCCACGATTCCCAAATCTCGCTCGCGATTCTTGTCGATCTCGAGTACTTCGATTTCGAGCACCAATTCCGGGACGGGCCTCTCCAGTTCGTCAATAATTCCCGTCGCGACGGCCATGGCTTGCGGCGGCGCTCGCATCGTAATCGTGCGGCTCTTGCTATCCAAGTCCGTGCGCGTGATTCCGGCAACTTCCCGGATCAGTCTGGTGAGTTCGGTCATTTCTTCAGGTGTTTCGGAATTGGGGAGCAACACGGTTCGCACGATGGACACATCGTAATCTTTTCGCTTCTGCGCCGTATCCTGCGCGACGAAAAACAGATGCTTCGTCAGCGGCCGCCAGAACGTTCCGGTGGCTTCGCTCATGATTCTCATCACCGTGGCGAAGTCCGCATCTTGCACGTCAAATCGCACCGGCACCTGTCGTAGGCCCACGTCGAAAGCGGCCTCGACGCCGAACCTCTTGGCGATGTCTTGGTAAGCGGTCTGCGTCTGCCCTTGGATATGGAAACTTTGCGTCCCCGGCAGATGGTCGAGCTGCACGGGCTGGGCGAGTTGGCGCTCCGCAGGTTGCTGCGGCCCGCGCTTCGGTCTCAGCGCTTCCATTTGAGCCAGCCGTTCCGCCAGAACCTGGTTTGATGGATCAAGCTCTCTCGCTTCGCGCAGCGCTCGCAGCGCCGCCGTCAGGTCGCCCGACACCGCCGCCTTCTCCGCCGCATCAATTTTCATTTCAACGATATGCCCCTTCGCAATCGCCTGGTGCAGGCCATATTCCGGAACGTTGGCGTCGAAGTTGATCGCATCGGAGTACGCGTCGAAAGCGGCCTGCCAATCAGGCAACGCCTCGGCCTTCAACCCGCGTTTGTAGGCTTCCTTGGCCTTTTTCTGATCGGCCTTGGAAGCCGGAGACGAGTTCTTTGGCGCCAGGGCAGGATTCGCGGGCGGGTTTGGCGTCTTCTTGGCGGATGGCGGCCGCACGGTTGGCATCGTTTCGTCTTGTTGCTGTGGCACAGTGAAGGCGTATCCAGCAGGGCTGTCGACGCAACTCAGAGTCAGGAGGGTGGCGAGAAGGAGAGCAAGCGCGCTGGGCCCTTGTCTCCGCGCACATTCAGCCTTCGATTTTTTCTTTGAGCGCCGCAATGAAGGCATAAGTAGTGAGATGGTATTCTATAGTAAAGGTGAGCAGGGACGCCGAAGAGGTTGAATTTGCTTGATTTCGCGCGGGGCTCGGGTTACACTCGAATTTCCAGTTGATACTCGTTTTCAACTGAACACCTATGCTCTCTGCTCTTCTTCTTTCTCTTCGTGAGGGTGTCGAAGCCGCCCTCGTGGTCGGCATCGTCCTCGTCTATTTGAATCGCACTGGCCGCAGAGCGCTGAACAGCTACGTGTGGGCAGGCGTAGCGCTTGCCCTGGCCGCGAGCTTCGTGGCAGCCGTGCTGTTGCAGCGCTGGCAGGTCAGCGAAGACGGTTTCGAGGGCCTTTTGATGCTGGTCGCATCGGCCCTCGTGGTGTCCATGATTATCTGGATGAACCGGGCGGCGCGCCACTTAAAGTCGCAAATCGAACAGCGCGTCGAAGCCTACGCTCAAAAATCAACGAGGGTCGCGGGTTGGGCCATTGGGTCATTCGTTTTCATGATGGTGGTGCGCGAAGGCGCAGAACTGATCCTGATTCTACGCGCGGTCGAACTATCGAGCGCCGGAGTGCAGGTCTGGATCGGTACGGCGATTGGCATCGCCATCGCTGTCGCGGTCGGTTTGTTTTTTTTCCAGGGGACTCTGCGCATTCCGCTGCACCGGTTTTTCAAGGCAACCAGCGCGATCTTGATGGTGGTTGCGTTTCAGCTCGCGCTGACGGGTGTCCACGAATTGAGCGAAGCGATGTGGATCCCCTCGAGCAGAACGGAAATGGCCACCATCGGTCCCATCGTCCGGAACGAAGTTTTCTTTTTCGTCATAATTCTTGGCGCGGCAGCGCTCGTCGTGTTGCGCGAATGGTTCAGCTCCCAGGCTCCTGCCGCGGATGCTCAGGGGAATTCGGCGGATCGCCGCATGCGCGAACACGCGTTTCGCCGCCAACGGATGTGGAGTTTCGCCGCCGCGCTCCTTTGCATTGCCGTGGTGGTTTCCTTCGCCGGCGAATACGTTTACGGCAAAGTTGCGGCCGCTCCCGCGCCGTCGAAGCCCCTCGTGGCGCAGGACAACCTGGTGCGAATTCCGCTTACCGACCTGACGGATTCGAGTTTGCATTTTTATTCCGCCGACGTGAACGGTACCGTCATCCGTTTTCTGGTCATTCACAAACAGAATGGTGATTACGCCACGGCTCTCGATGCCTGCCAGATATGTGGCCCCTCCGGCTACCGGCAGGAAGGCCAAAGTATCATTTGCCGCACCTGCGGGGCCGCGATTTATATTCCTTCCATCGGAGAATCTGGAGGCTGTAATCCCATCGGCGTGAAATCCCGCGTGGAAGGGGGCGCAGTCGTCGTGGATCTTTCCGCGATTGGCGAAGCGGCCTCGAAGATACACTCCTGACGCGATGTTCGCCCGCCTGGTAACAGAGTCGTTCACACGCAATCCCCGGCGCAAGCTGTTGACGGCCGCGGCCCTCGTCGTCGGCATGGCCGTAGCCACTGCCACGCTCACGATTGCTCTCGAGGTCGGCGATCGCCTGGCCCATGAATTCCGCAGCTTCGGCGCCAATCTTCTCGTAACTCCCCAGTCCGATACACTTCCCGTCGAGATTGGCGGCGTGGACTATCGTCCCGTGGACGAAGGGGCGTATCTGGAGGAAGCGGACCTCGGCAAGCTGAAAACGATTTTCTGGCGCCACAACATCGAGGGCTTCACTCCGTTCCTCGATGTTCCGGCTTTTGTTTCACAAACGGGCGGACCCGCGACGGTCGTAGGCACCTGGTACGAGCACGATGTGCCGGTGCCCGACGGAACCGTGTTCCGGACCGGCGTGAGCGTCACGCATCCCTGGTGGAAGATCGACGGGCGCTGGTTTCGCGACGGCGCCGATGAATCTGTGATTGGATCTGCGCTGGCCGCAAAACATCCCGCCGAGCTGAGCATCGGGAGGCGCATCACCGTTACCCAAAATGAAGGTGGTGGCTACTCACGTAGCCTCCTAATTACGGGGATCGTTTCGACCGGCGATGCGGAAGATAACGCGGCGCTTGTGCCGCTTTCCATCGCGCAAAATCTCTCCGCTCGCCCGGGGCAGTTTCGTGCGCTTTTCGTAAGCGCCTTGACAAAACCCGCCGACGCGCTGGCCGAACGCGGCGAAATGGCGCAGTACGATAAGAACATTCAGTTGACGCCGACCGAATACGACCGCTGGTTCTGTTCACCTTATATCTCTTCGATCAGCTTTCAGATTAAGTCCGTGCTGCCGGGAACCGACGTGCGGGCGATTCGTCGCGTTGCCGAGACCGAGGGGCGCGTTTTGTCGCGCGTTAGCACGTTACTGTGGATCGTCACGCTCGCTGCGTTGCTTGCCGCCGCGCTCGCCGTCGCGGCTACTTCCGCGACCACCGTCCTCGAGCGCAAGACTGAAATTGGCGTCATGAAAGCGCTGGGCGCGAATAACCTCACGGTTACGGGGCTTTTCCTCATCGAGCAAGTGACCCTGGCCATTTTCGGTGGCGCGATCGGTTTCGTTTTCGGCGCCGCGCTCGCACACGTTCTGGGGACGAGCGTTTTCGGCACGCCGGCTTCTCCGCGATTGATCCTGGTTCCTGTTGTGCTGGGTTTGGCTGCAATCGTTGCTCTATTGGGTAGCTTAATTCCGTTGCGGCGCGCCGCGGGTATGCAGCCTGCGCTCATTTTGCGGGGCGAGTAGTGTTCTGGCGCTTGGTCTTTCAACTTTTACGCGGCAGTCGCGCTCGCCTCACCGTCGCGATCCTCGCGCTCGTTAGCGGCGCTGCGGTCATCTCCGGTTTGCTGAATCTGGATTTTGGCGTCGAGTACCAACTCACCCAGCAATTTCGGGCGCTCGGAGCCAACATCGTGGTTACTCCACAACCCGCCGAATCCGCGCCCGAGTCCGCGTTAACGAATCCGGCTCTGATGCATGAAGGCGTTGTTCTGAGTCACCTGCAACAAATCGCCTCGCCGAATATTTCATATGCGCCGTTCGCATATGTTGTGGCGCGTTCCCAAGGTACCGCGGTCGTCGCGGTGGGGACGTGGCTCGACGAGCTACGGATCCTCAATCCGACGTGGAAACTGCAGGGGAATTGGATTTCCGCGCGCAACGACCAAACGCGCTGCCTGGTGGGGAGAAATGCCGCGACGCAACTGCATCTGACCATGGGCAGCCCGCTGCAATTACAATATTTGACGCGTCATTCGGAATGCACAGTCGCCGGGATCGTAAACTCCGGCGCTGCGGACGACGACCAAATTTTCATGAGCCTTCAGGCTCTACAGACCCTTGCGGATTTGCCGGGGAAGATCAGCGTCGCCCAACTGAGCGTGAGCGGAAATCCGAAATTGATTGCAGGTGTGGCAAGCCAACTGAGCGCAGCGCTGCCGCAACTCCAGGTCCGCCCGATTCGCGAAGTTACGGACGCCGAGGGAGCATTGCTGGGCCGTATTCGCTTGTTGATCGTTTCCATGATAATTCTCATCCTGGTTCTCACCGCGCTGTGCGTCTTGGCAACGATGGCGGCGCTGGCGATGGAGCGCCGAGCGGATATAGGACTCATGAAAGCGCTTGGTGGCTCGATCTCCCGCATCGTGGGCTTCTTTGTTGCCGAAGTGGGAGTATTGGGGGCCGCCGGGGGACTGATTGGCGCTTTGTTGGGCGCTGCGCTTTCCTATTGGATGGGTCTTCGGGTCTTCGGCGCGGCCATACCTCCGCGATGGGAGGTTTTTCCGCTGACGATTGTCTTGATGACGATCGTGGCCATGGCTGGCGCATTGCCTTTACGCATGCTGGGCGAAGTGAAACCGGCGATCATCTTGCGCGGGGAATAGAAATTCGTGTCCACGGTCGTACAAATCGAAAACCTGCGTAAAGATTTCGGCAGAGTGTGCGCGCTCGACGGGGTGTCATTCGAAATCGAGGAAGGCGAGTGGATCGCCATTATGGGACCTTCCGGCTCCGGCAAGACCACGCTCATTAATATTCTTGGCGGCCTGGATACTCCGACCTCGGGCCGGGCCATCGTGGATGGCGTCGACGTGGGCAGATTGGATGAAAGCGGCCTTACACGATTTCGCGCCGAAAAGATTGGCTTTGTATTCCAGCAATTTCACCTGGTGTCGTATCTCACGGCGGTCGAGAACGTGATGCTGGCGCAGTATTTCCACAGTACGACGGATGAAAAAGAGGCGCGGCAAGCCTTGGAGCGAGTCGGCCTCGGCGACCGTCTGGAGCACGTGCCGTCGCAATTGTCAGGCGGCGAGCAGCAACGCGTCGCCGTCGCGCGCGCCTTAATCAATCATCCCAAGTTGATTCTCGCGGATGAGCCGACCGGAAATCTGGACGAGGCGAACGAAAAAATCGTGATCGATTTGCTGCGCGAGCTGCATGCCGAACGGCGCACCATTTTGATGGTCACGCACGCGCCGTCGATCGGTTCTCTCGCCGACCGGCGCATCGATTTCTCGCACGGCCGCCTCGCGCCTTCGATGGCTTCGCTTGCCTCCGAACGCCCCTGAAGCGACCGCTCCACTCCGGGAAATTGGAAATATGGCACACTATGAAGTAGTTGATTTTACGGTACGAAGGGCGCGCGGTCGCGTGCAAGGTCTCGCAGCAGGGTCAAAATGCCAATTCCGCTCGACATCAGGAAAAAGCCGCTAAGCCTGAAGGTGCATCTATCCACGGGAGAGGGCGTCGATATCACCTGGGCGGACCAGCACACCAGCCACTACAATTTTCCATACCTGCGCGACTCCTGCCCCTGCGCGATGTGCAACGACGAGCGCGAGAAAAAAGCGAAGTCCGGCCCCGAGGCCGCCACCTTCACTGCTCTGCCCATGTTCAAGCCTCGGGTGACGGCCAAGGCCGCCAGCCCGGTGGGCAATTACGCGATTCAGATTCAATTTTCGGACAGTCACGCGACGGGTATTTTCAGTTTCAGCCATCTTCGTGAAATTTGCCCGTGCGAAGCCTGCGCTCAGGAATTTCGTAAGGCCATGGCCGAAAAAGCCGGGTAATTAGAAAGCCGGAGGATGGCTTGCGCATTCGCGCGATTCGTCTCAGGCTTCCATTCCGCCGCCGTTTCAACGTATAGTTCTTACCCGCACCTAATTTAGTTTATGGCATCGAACTCAACAGGTCCTACATTCACGCCAGGCCGTACACGTCCCGTCGCAAAGGTCCTCGTGGCCACTACGGCCATGCTGGCGTTTATTTCTTTCTGGCGGGCCGCCGCCATCGTTCTGAACGATCTGGCCTCGTCCGCCTATTACGCGGGCGGTGAGGCGGAGCAGTTCATCGGCAAGACCGCGCCCTGGTTCATTCTGGGCATTATGCTGTTTTCCTACGCGGTGCGCGCCGTGTACGTGGAAAGCTGCAGCATGTTCGTGCGCGGCGGCGTGTATCGCGTGGTCAAGGAAGCCCTGGGTGGAACGCTGGCCAAGTTTTCCGTCTCTGCCCTGATGTTCGATTACGTGCTCACCGGCCCAATCAGCGGCGTTTCGGCGGGCCAATATCTTGTCGGCGTCATCAACGAGCTCTTCGCTTTTGCTCACCTTCCGTTGCACATGAACGTAAACGCCACGGCTGCCTCGGTGGCCATCCTGATCACTCTTTATTTCTGGTGGGAAAATATCAAGGGCGTGCCGGAATCCAGCGGCAAGGCTCTCCGCATCATGGAGCTGACGACCATCATGGTCGTGATGCTGATCGCCTGGTGCGCCTACACGCTTTGGGCCCATACCGGCTGGCACCTGCCCCCGTGGCCCACCGCGCAGAACATGAAGCTGGACAAGAGTTCGCTCGGATGGCTGGACCGTTATCATTGGGCGCACACGGTCACGCTGATCATCATCTTCGTGGGCCTGGGACATTCGGTGCTAGCGATGAGCGGCGAAGAATCTCTCGCGCAGGTGTACCGCGAAATCGAGCATCCCAAGCTTAAGAACCTGAAAAAAGCCGGCCTCGTTATTTTTATTTACAGCCTGGTGTTTACCTCGCTCGTATCCTTCTTCGCCGTAATGATCATTCCCGACAACGTGCGGGGCAACTTCACCGAAAACCTGATTGGCGGCCTGGCGATGCACCTGGCCGGAAGTTATAACCTCCGCTTGGCGTTCCACGTGTTTGTGGTCGTGGTAGGTACCTTGATTCTTGCGGGGGCCGTGAACACCGCCATCGTGGGCTCGAACGGCGTGCTTAACCGCGTCTCGGAGGATGGTGTCCTCACCGAGTGGTTCCGCCATCCACACGCTCGATTTGGCACGACGCACCGGCTGATCAACATGGTCGTGGCGTTTCAGATCGTGACCATCATCATCAGCCGCGGCGACGTTACGTTTCTCGGTAACTTGTACGCGTTTGGTGTGATTTGGAGCTTTTCGATGAAGGGTGTCGCGGTGCTGGTCCTCCGCTACACGCATCCGCAAGACCGTGAATACCGGGTGCCGATGAACCCCGTTATTTTTGGCAAGGAAATCCCGATCGGCTTGGGCCTGATCACTCTGACGCTGCTGGCCATTGCGATCATCAATTTGTTTACCAAGCCTTCGGCGACGATTGCCGGAATCACGTTTACCGTCCTGCTCTTCTGCATCTTCGAATATTCCGAGCACCGCATGCGCGTGAAAGCAGCGGGCGCGACCCATGTGGAGCTGGACCAATTCAATCTCGCGCAAGAAGCAGAACTTACCCCCACGAGCGTGGGCGTCGCGCCGGGTAGCATTCTTGTTCCGGTCAGCACGTACTACTCGCTATATCATCTTGAAGCCGCGTTGCGGCGCGTGCGTCAGAAACAGGCCGAAATTGTGGTGCTGCACGTGCGCTTGCTGCGCCGCGCTGCATCGGGCGAATACGAATTGGCGCCCGATCAGCTTTTCAGCACCATCGAGCAGCTGCTCTTTACCAAGGTGCTCGCGCTGGCCGAAAAGGAAGGCAAGCCGGTGCGCCTAGCTGTGGCCGCCGCGAACGATCTCTGGGAAGGCATCCTGCGCACCGCGATGAATTTGCAGTCGAGTACGATTGTGGCGGGAAGTTCGTCCAAAATGCCCGTCATCGAACAGGCCAGGGCGATCGGCCTGACCTGGGAGCGCATGCCGGAGCCGCGGCCGCGCGTGACGCTGGAAATCTTCACGCCCTCAGGCCAGGAGCAGATTTTCTATCTCGGCCCACACGCCCCAAGGCTCACGCCAAACGAAATCGATCTATTGCATCGCATCTGGCTGCAGTTGAGCGACAGGCTGCCGGGCGAGGAGATCCATCACCACGACATCGTGCATTTCGCCCTGGGCGAGGTCGAGCGGGAAATGGATGAAGGCCAACAAGACGCAGTGCTCGAAAGGCTACGCCTGCACGTCCACTCGATTCAGGGCAATCGCCTGGCCTCTTCGGACGAGCCCAAGAAACTGCCGGGGACGTAGCCTTAAGCCTCTCGATGAAAACTCTATTCGCGGCGGCGTTCTGCCCTCAAGGCCGGAACTCAGCGATTTGCGTTAGGTCGCACGAAGTGAAAAAATCGCGCCCAGCAATCCTCGCAGAACCAACACCGCTCCCGCGATTCCCAGCAGCAAGGGCGCCAAGCGGAGGGGAAACATGGGCATCACCACGATCGACAGCCCTACGAGCACGAGCGAAGCCGCGCGCGTCCTGGACTGGTAGAGGCTCAGGCCAGGCTCGGGCTTGATTCCGGCTCGAATACCCCAATAGACAAGGAACGCTCCCAGCGCGATCCAGGGCGCGGGCTGGGTTGGAAGCCCCACCCGTCCCGAGGTGGCGAGCATAATCAAGAGAGCTCCGAGCACGAGCACGATGATCTCACTCAGCAACCGAAAAGGATTGAGCACGGCCACCATATTTCGTTTTTCACCCAGCGAGGATTATCCGGCAGAGTTGCAGCGCGCGCAAAGGGACTTGGAAGATGACGAAACGAGCGTGCCCCAACCTGACCTTGTTTTCGTGGGATGATACAATCTGGTATTCAGTACTGCATCGTTGCAAGCTCGGCAATCATCCAATCGGCGAGGTAGAGATCAGTGCATAAGGTCATCATCATTGGGAGCGGGTGCGCCGGATTGACGGCGGCGATTTATGCGGCGCGCGCGGACCTGAGTCCGGTTGTGCTGGATGGCTACGAGCCCGGCGGCCAGCTCGCTTTGACCACCATGGTCGAGAATTTCCCCGGATTTCCCGATGGCATTCTGGGCCCCGAACTCGTGGAAAATGCCCGCAAACAGGCCCAGCGCTTTGGCACGGAATTTCGGGCCGGCGCGGTCTCCGCGGTTGACCTGAGCGCCCGCCCCTTCAAAATCACGGCGGGCAACGAAACCTACGAAACCGAAACGCTCATCGTCGCAGCCGGAGCGTCCGCGCGCATGCTCGGCATCGAATCCGAAAAACATCTACTCGGTCACGGGGTGTCCACCTGCGCCACTTGCGATGGATTTTTCTTCCGCGGAAAGGACATCATTGTTGTCGGCGGCGGCGACACGGCCATGGAAGAAGCCACTTTTCTCACGAAGTTTGCCAGGACGGTTACGTTGCTTCATCGCCGCAACGAATTCCGCGCCACGAGAATCATGCTCGACCGCGCGCATGCCAACGAGAAGATACGTTTTATGACCCCCTACGTGATCGAAGAAGTCCACGACGTGGACAAGAAAAACGTCGAGAAGGTTCGCGTGCGCAACGTCGAAACCCAAGAAACTCAGGAGCTCGAGACGTCCGGGGTCTTCGTCGCGATTGGCCATGATCCCAACACGAAAGTCTTCAAGGGCCAGCTCGATATGGACAACGACGGCTATCTCATCACCCACGACGGGCCAAAAACGAACGTCAGCGGCGTCTTCGCGGCAGGTGACGTGCAGGATCATAACTACCGGCAAGCTATTACCGCCGCAGGTTCCGGCTGCATGGCTGCGATTGAAGCGGAACGGTTCCTATCCGGGCACAAGGGCTGACGCGTCGCGAAAGTTTCCGGCATACTTTTGGAATCGATGCCACCAGGCTCTGATCATCTTGCCCAACAGTCCAACAAACCGGCTTACTGATGCGCGAATTGCTGTTACGGCTTTCCGAAAATAAACGCCTCGCTCCGTTCATTATGCACAACGGGGTGAGCCGCCGCGTGGCGCGGCGCTTTGTCGCCGGCCAAACCCTGGATGATGCCATCGTTGCAGCCGGGGAAGTGAATCGCGCTTTACAACTCGCCAGCCTCGATTTGCTTGGCGAAAATGTTTCCGACGAAACCGGAGCGCGCAGCGCCGCGGCGGGTTATCGCGCGATTTTCGATCGCATCGCTCGCGAACGCCTGGATGCTAACGTTTCGCTGAAACTGACTCAGCTCGGCCTCGATTTGAGCGAGGATCTCTGCCAGGAGCTTCTCGAAGGGATCGTCGAGCACGCCTCCGCGCTGGGGAATTTCGTGCGAATCGATATGGAAGGATCGGCCTACACGCAGCGCACTGTCGAGATGACGAAAAGAGTTCGGGCGGAATATTCGGCCGTGGGCACGGTAATGCAGGCGTACCTTCACCGCGCAGAGCAGGACGTGAGAGATTTACTCGCGGCCGGATGCCGCATGCGCCTCTGCAAAGGCGCGTACAAGGAACCTGCCGAAGTTGCCTTTGCTGAGAAATCCGACGTCGACGCGAACTACGTCAAGCTGATGAAATTGCTTCTTCCTAGTGGCATCTATCATGGGATCGCCACGCATGACCCCGCGATGATTCAGGCCACGAAGAATTTCGCACGCGAAAATAATATCACCAGCGACAAATTCGAATTTCAGATGCTCTACGGGATCCGCACGGATCTCCAGAATCAGCTCGTCCGCGAAGGCTTTCGCGTCCGCGTATACATCCCATTCGGAACGGATTGGTTTCCGTATTTCATGCGCCGGCTGGCCGAGCGTCCGGCGAACGTGACGTTCTTCTTGCGCAACCTGCTGCCGCGATTATCGAATGGCGCAAAGACGTAAAGGCTTAGACGCGATTGCATTTCCGTCTGGCCCA
>Ga0302326_10021434_pt1 | contig 13253 bp, 11 predicted proteins | sample Palsa_T0_3_FD_202264 | JGI IMG/M metagenome (GOLD analysis project Ga0302326, IMG submission 202264) | Peat permafrost microbial communities from Stordalen Mire near Abisko, Sweden - Palsa_T0_3 | ecosystem: Environmental > Terrestrial > Soil > Palsa > Peat permafrost | place: Sweden: Abisko... | reverse complement strand
TTTGACGGCGGGTGACAGCGCCACGCCCTCGACCTCGATCGCCGCGTGCAACGCAAGTTCGCCGATCGATGCGAGCGGCAAGGGTGCGCTGGAACTCACGACGAGCGCGGCGGTGCAAACGGGGCTCGCACTTTTCACCACGCCGCTCTCGACCACAACCGGCTTGCAAATAACGTTCACCGACGCAGCCTTCAACGGTACCGGCGGGAACGGCATGGCTCTCGTCCTGACCGACGCCTCTGCGGCACTGCCGACCGCGGCGGGTGGTTCGGGGCAGGCGCTCGGTTATGAACCCGGTGGGGGCGCGGGTATCGCGAACGCGTATCTCGGCGTCGGGCTCGATGAGTACGGACAGTTCAGTCAGGGCGGGGGCGGGCCGGGCAAGGTACCCGAGTCGATCGCGGTTCGCGGCGCCGCCTCTACGAGCTATCAATATATTGCCGGAAGCGGCCCGCTCGGGTTCTCGCTCGACTCGCCTAGCTCGACGACCCGGCCCGCGTCGGCTCCGACCGTTCGCGTCACGCTGCTCGCGAGCGGTGCGCTTACGGTCGAGATCGATCGCCACAACGGCAGTGGATTCAGAACGTACCTGACGACGTCGATCGTCGGCGTTTCGAGTCAACCGGTCGTTCCGCCGCTCGTGTATCTCGGGTTCTCGGCTTCGACCGGCGACGCGTACGAACTGCATCAGATCCAACAGCTCTCGGTGCGCGTGTTGCCCGCGTCGCCGACGACGTTCTCGCCGGCGCAAATTACCAATCTCGCCGCCTGGTACGACGCCGGCGATTCGATCACGATGTCGTACGCCGGCCAAGGCGTGAGCGCGTGGCAGGACCGCAGCGGCAACGGCAACGTCCTCGCGCAAACATCGGCCGCCGCGCTGCCGGGCTACATCACCGGAATCAACCGCCTCGGCAGCCTTTCGTTCGCAGGCGCGGGCCAATTCCTGCAGACCAACGGAAGCACGTTCTCGAGCGACCTGTTCAACGAGTCGACCGTCTTCGTCGTCACGAACCAAAACGCGAGCGCGACGGCGGGGAACGTGCTGTGGAGCGGTACGTATCCGGGCGGACCCGATTATAGTTTGCGCCTTTTAGACGGCGGCGCCACTCGTTTCGATTTCGGCAACGCGAGTGCGGGCCGGTTGAGCGCGAACGACCTTCCGTCGGGGCCGGCTATCTGGACCGCGGCGGGCTCCGTTTCCGCAAGCACGCAGCTCTTGCGCAAGAACGGCAACACGCTGGCCAGCGGCACGGGTCCGGGCGCGAGCACGAGCGGAAGCTATCCGCTAATCGTCGGCGCTGCGACGAGCGGCGCAAACCCGTACACGGGCGAAATTGCCGAGGTTCTCGTCTACAACCGTTTCCTGACCGCGGCCGAACAAGCATCGGCTGAAGGCTATCTCGCCTGCAAGTGGGGGCTGCAGAACCGCCTTCCGGCCTCGCATCCTTACCATAACGTTTGCCCGCAGAGCGGAACGTACCGCTCACTTCCGGTTGCGCCGCTGCCGTCCGGCGCGCTGCCGAACCCGCCGGCGCTGACGAGCAAGAACGGCCAGTTGATCTTCAACGTCACGGCGACCCAGAACGCGACGACCGGATATCCGCAGCTCGTCTACAACGGATCGACGACGCCGCCGACGTTGCGGCTACTTCCCGGCGACACGCTGCTCGTCAACATTACGAACAACATGCCGGTGCCGTCGCAAAGTGCGGGTTACCTCAATGACGTGAGCCTGCACTATCACGGCCTGCAAGTCAGCCCGAACGCTCCCGCCGACGATTCGATCGACATGATCGCGATGCCGGGACAAGCGCTTCACTATCGCGTGCCGATTCCGCTCGATCATCCGCCGGGCTTGTACTGGTACCACTCGCACGCGCACGGCGAAGCGGAACGTCAGACGCTGGCCGGCATGTCCGGTGCGCTCATCATCGACGGCATCTCGTCGTACACGCCCGCGGTCGCGAACCTGCCCGAGCGCATCATCATCGCGCGCGAGACGGAACCTTCCGGCGGCGCGCTCCCCGCGGCCAATCGCAAGCAGCTCTTAGCGATGCGCTGGGCGATGACGCACGGGCCGCACCGGTCCTCGATGCCGGGCATGGACATGCGGATGGACGAGCCGATGAAGTCGATGTCGATGAACCTTCCCGAGGTGAAGCGAACCACGACGCGCGGCGCGCAAGTCAACCCGTATATCGATCGCGATCTTCATTACCGCACATTCCGCCGTTCGCTGGTAGCCGACACGCACTGCACCGGGTCGGAAACGGCGCCAACGGTCTGGACGCTCAACGGCGCGACGCAGCCTTCGATCGGCATTCGTCCGGGCGAACAGCAGTTCTGGCGCGTCGTCAATGCCGGTGCCGACTCGTATCTCGATATCGCGGTCGACAACGCGACCTTGCAACTCGTTGCGCTCGACGGCGTGCCGCTCTCGGCCGGCGTCAACGCACCCTCCTCGCTGACGGTGAGCGACTACGTGCTACCGCCGGCCAGCCGCGCGGAGTTCATCGTGACGGGTCCGCCTTCGGGGTCGGCCGCGTACTTCCGCACCCTGTGCTTCGATCAAGGTTCCGCGGGGCCGGCGAACCCGGCGGCGATCCTCGCAACGATCGACCCGACGTCATCGCCGACCGATCAGTCCCGTCATAGGCAGCGCGTCTCACCGCGTGCGCGGCGCTACCACTTCCACAGCGTTCGCTTCATCACGACGCAGCCGGTCGCACGGCAGCAAACCCTGTACTACGGCGATCAGGACACGATCAACGGCCAGACCTACGATCCCTCCGGTACGCCGCTCTTCTACGCGCAGAGCGGAACGGTCGAAGAGTGGACGATCGTCAACAACTCATCGCAAGTGCACACGTTCCACATGCACCAGGTGCACTTCGTCGTAGCCAACGTCAACGGCGTCGCGCCCGCGCAGCAGTTTGTCCTCGACAACGTCAACATTCCCGCGGCGACGGCGAACGGTCCGGGCTCCGTGCAAGTCTTGCTCGACTTCACGGATCCGACGATCATCGGCACGTTCTTGGTTCACTGCCATATCCTCTCGCACGAGGACGGCGGGATGATGGCCAAGATCCGTGTCGGCACGGCGGCGCCAATGTCGCTCGGCTCGTCGTCGGTGACGTTCGCGTCGCCGGGCGCGGCATCGCAGAACGTGACCATCACGGGGGGACAAGCGCCGTACACCGTCTCGGGCTGCTCGGGGGTTGCGACCGGTTCGATCTCCGGCACGACGCTGACCGTGAGCCCCTCGGGCGCCGGGAACTGTACGATGGTCGTCGAGGATTCTACCGGCTTAACCGCGTCGCTTCAAGTGACGGTGAATACGCCCGCGTCGATCGTGCTCAACCCGACGAGCGTCGGATTTGCGAATCCGGCTGCCACGCCGGCTGCGGTTGCGATCTCGGGCGGCGTCGCGCCTTACGGCGCGAGCGGCTGCACCGGAACCGCAACGTCCTCGGTCAGCGGCTCGACGCTCACCGTCACACCGGAAGCGGCGGGATCGTGCACGATCGACGTGACGGATTCCGCATCGGATTCGATCGACTTGCCGGTTTCCGTCAATGGATACTCGGGCGCCGCCGCGGCCGACAACGTCACGTTCCATCAAAACCCGATGCGAACGGGCTGGTACCAATCCGAAACGACGCTCAACACCACGAACGTGGCGAGCGCGAACTTCGGCCTGGTAAAGACGCTCTCTGCCCCGTCCGGCAGCCCCGCGTTCGGCAAAGTCTACGCGCAGCCGCTGTACGTGACGAGCGAGCGGGCCTCCGACGGGAACCTTCACAACTTGGTCATCGTTGCGACGGCAACGGACCAAGTCTACGCCTTCGACGACCAAACCTACGCCGTCGTCTGGCACTCGAGTTTCACCAATACAGCGAACGGTATCACGCAGCAAAGCTACACCAGCACGGGGTGCGGCGATGTTAACCCCGACATCGGCATCACCGGAACACCGGTGATCGACCGCAGCGCGGACCGCATGTACGTCGTCGTTCCGACGGATGAAAACGGAACGTTCCACATGCGCCTCCACGCGCTCGCGCTCGGCAGCGGTGCGGATGCGGTCACTCCCGTCGAAGTCACCGCCACCGCGACGCTCTCCGGCGGTGGCACGGCGACCACGAATCCCGAGTACAACTTCCAGCGCGGCGCGCTGCTCGAGGCCAATGGGACGATTTACGTTCCGCTCAGTTCACACTGCGACTACGATTCGTCGTCGGTACATGGCTGGGTCTTGGGCTACAATTCGACGACCCTGGCGGCCGCCGGCACAGTGCTCGACACGACCAATCAAAACATCGGCGAAGGTTTCCTTGGCGCGGTGTGGATGAGCGGCTTCGGGCCCGCCGCGGACTCGCAAGGTAACGTCTACTTCGCTACCGGCAACGGACCGATCAACGGCACGGCGGACTTTGGGATGTCCGTGCTGCAAGTCCCCGGCAGCCTCGTCGTGTCCGGATCGCCGAATTACTTTAGCCCCGTAGGAGCTCCTGTCGACTCGCAGTCGGATGCAGATTTGGGTGCGGGCGGCGTCGTGCTCTTCCCGAACGTCTCGGGCACCTACCCGCACCTGCTGATCGGAGGCGGGAAGTGCGGCTCGGGCAGTTCGAATGGTGGCACGCAAGGGTGCCAAAAGTACATCCTCAACCGGGATGCGCTAGGCGGCGTCACGACCGGCGACACGGGCGCGCTCTGGCATGCAGATACGGGCGGCGGCATGTTCGGCGGCGAGGCGTTCTTCCAAGACACGAATGGCGCCTCATACGTGGTATTCGGCGGCGGTTCGCCGATCACGACGTATCTGCTCAACCTCTCGCCTGTCTCGCTTTCATCGTATGCGTCGGCAAGCGTCGGGTGCCTCGAGTGCCGCGATTCCGGATCGCAACCGGTCGTATCGTCGCAAGGGACGAACCCGGGAACGGCGATCGTCTGGGCGCTCAAAACGCCGGGCGGCAGCGGGGGCAACATCTCGCTCTACGCGTTCGATGCCCTCAAGATGACCGTGCTCTTCGACGGCGTCGCGGGCGATTGGACCGTCGGCTCCGGGGCAAGCTACATCGCGGGGGCTCTCGTCTCGCCGACGATCGCGAACGGCAAAGTGTACGTACCGACCGACGGCAGCGTCGCCGTGTTTGGAATAAAGTAATGAAACGTACCGCTCTCCCAGCACTCGCTCTTGCGCTCGCGCTGCTCGTTAGCGCCGCCGCGAACGCGCAGCTCACTTCCGAGAGCCGGCCCCACGCGGAATCGATTCGGCCGGGAACCGTAACATCCGCGCCGGCCGGGCGACCGCATATGATAGTGGGCACGATCTTGCGGGTTACGGGCGCGAATCTCGTCGTCGCGCTGCGCACGCACCGCTTGCTGCACGTCGACGCGTCGACCGCAATCGCAAGCGGCCGGTACTCCGAACCGCTCTTCGCCGGCAAGTTCGTCATCATCGAGGGAAACTACGGCCGCGAAGGTACGCTGTTCGCAACCTCAATTACGCGCCTCCCTCGCATCGACTCGGAGTCCCCGCAAGACCGCTAGCCCGGCCGCCGCGAGCGTGCGCGGGAGCGGAGCGTCCCAATAGGCAATCTCGTTGGCCGATGGGCATGGTTGCCTAACGATGGCAAGATGGGGAGTTCCGATTCGATGATTCGCCGCACATGGATGGTGAGTGCCGCTGCTGCGGCCGTCGCTACGGGGCTTGCGGGCCCCCTCGAAGCGCAGGACCTGACGCCGCTCGACGTGGCCTATGCGGGCTCGATGGGCTCGATGATGGAGGGTCCGATCAAGGCCGCAGCCGCGACGATGGGCATCGACATGCATGGTCGCGCACAAGGCTCGGACGCCCTCGCTCAATTGATCGTGGGCGGCAGCATTACGCCCGACGTGTTCGTGCCGGTGACGCCCGGTCCGATGATGACGGTGCTCAAAGCCGGAAAAGCAACGACGGCCGCGCCGATCGCGCGCACCGAGATGGTCATCGCGTATAGCCCGAAGAGCAAGTATGCGCAGGCGTTCGACGATGCCGCCGCCGGTAAACACGGCGCCATGCCGTGGTGGCAGATCCTGCAGCAGTCCGACATCCGCTTCGGGCGCACCGATCCCGCGACCGATCCGCAGGGCCGCAACATCATCTTCACGCTCCGGCTCGCCGAAGCGTTCTACAAGCAGCCGGGTCTCGCGCAAAAGATCCTCGGCGACACGCTCAACGCGGCGCAGATCTTCGGCGAGCCGACGGTCGAAGCACGCTTACAAAGCGGAGAACTCGACGCGGCATCCGCGTACAAGATCCAGCCGGGTCCGTTCAACCTTCCGTACGTTCATCTTCCGCACGAGATCAATCTCGGAGATTTGAGCATGCAGAGCGCGTATGCGCAGACCTCGCTCGATCTGGGGGGCAAGACCTATCACCCGCAAGCGCTCGCATATTTCGCAGCCGTCATAACGGGCTCGGCACATCCCGACGGAGCGCAAGCGTTCGTCGACTGGCTCGCCGGCGGCGCCCAGCCGATCTTTGCGAAGTACTTCTACGATCCACCGGCGGGTATGGCCGCGTTGCATGCATAGCGCGGTAGCGCTCGCGACATTCCTCGTCGCCCAGATGGCATCGCCGGCGCCCGCGGTCGCGCCGGTCGCGCTGCCCATACATATTACCATCGACGCGAGCGCACTCCAGGGTCTTCCTCGGCAAGCGGTTTCGGTCACCGCGGAAGACGGTAAGCCCGCGAAGTACGAAGGCGTCGCCATACGCGATTTGCTAACGAAAGCCGGGCTGCCGCAAGGTCACGCGATTCGCGGCGATGCGTTGCGCGACGTCGTGGTGGTCGGCGCGACGGACGGATATCGCGTGGTGTTCGCGCTTGCGGAACTCGACCCCGACTTCACAGGCCGCCTCGTCCTGATCGCCGATACGCAAGACGGGGCGCCGCTGGCCGCGCACGAAGGTCCCTATCAGCTGATCGTTCCCGGCGACAAGCACGTATCGCGCTGGGTGCGTAGCGTCAACGCTGTCGATATCGAAAGGATACCCTAACGCGCATGAAGATCAGTGCACGCAACCAGATCGCGGGGACGGTTAAGACGACGAACCTCGGCGCGGTGATGGCCGAGGTCGTGGTCGACGTGAACGCGGTGGAGATCGTCGCTGCGATCACGCGCGGTTCAGTGGAGTCGCTCGACATCAAGCCGGGCGATAAGGTGATCGTCGTGATCAAATCGACCGAGGTAATGATCGCTAAGGAGTGAGCAAGCGCATCGCCGCGGCGCTCTTTGGGCTCGCGCTCCTGTACCCGCTCATCGGCCTCTTCGCGCCGGTCGGACCGTGGCATTGGGACGGCGCGGCGATTCTCGACGCGGTTCGCGTTTCGCTCTCGCTCACGGCGCTTGCGATGGTCATCGTCGTCGCGGCCGGAACGCCGATGGCGCTGTACATCGCGCACGCGCCGGCCGGCGAGCGTCTCCTTTGGCAAGGGGTGCTGCTGATCTCGGTGCTTCTTCCACCACTCGCGCTCGGTATTTTGATCTCCCTTGCCTTCGGTCCGCACGCCCTTGGTCCGCTGCTCGCGCACACGGGGATGCGGCTCACGAACACGCCCCTCGCGTTCGTCGTCACGCAAGTCTACGTGAGCATGGGGTATTACGTGCTCGGCGCGGTGGCGGCGCTCGACGGCGTACCGCGCGCGCTCGAAACGCAAGCGCGGCTCTTGGGGCACGATTCGTGGGCCGTTTTTCGACGCGTAACGTTCCCGCTCGCGCGGCTCGGCTTTGCGGTTGCGCTCAGCCTCGCATGGGTCCGCGCGCTGACGGAGTTCGGCGCGGTCGTCGTGACCGCGTACTATCCGGCGGGCATGCCGGTCGCGATTTGGACGGGCCTGGAGAACTTCGGTTTGCCCGCGGTCATGCCGCTACTCGTCGTCTTTCTCGCCGTCGCGTTGCCGCTTCCATGGCTCGCGCAAGTGCTCGCACAGCGAAGGCCGAGCGGTGCTTGACGCGCGCGTCATCAAGCGTCGCGCGCGCTTCACCGTCGATATCGCGCTCCGCGTCGCAAGCGGCGAAGCGTGCGGGTTGTTCGGCGCATCGGGCGCCGGCAAGAGCACGGTGCTCGCATGCATCGCGGGCGTCGAGAAGCCCGACGGCGGACAGATCCGCATCGGCGAGCTTGACGTCACACCGGAGCTTCCGCTCCATCGGCGCCCGATCGGATACCTGACGCAGGACGCGAATCTCTTCCCGCATCTCAGCGTCGCGGACAACGTGCGGTTCGGACTGCGCAACGGAGCGCGCGAGAGCGGTGACGCATGGGTCGCCGAACTGCGCGATCGCCTGCGCATCGATGCGATCTGGCGCGAGCCGGCACGCGCCATCTCAGGCGGTCAGGCGCGGCGCGTTGCGTTCGCGCGTATGCTCGCGCGCAAACCCGAACTCGTCTTACTCGACGAACCGTTCTCGGGTCTCGACCGCGGGCTCGTGCGCGACCTCGTCGCGGCGATTGCGACATGGCAACGCGAACTCGGGTTTACCATGGTCGTCGTCGACCACGTCGCTGAGATCCTCGAGCGGCTCTGCGCACGGGCCGTCGTCATTGAGGAAGGTCGCGCGGTACAAGAAGGCTCGTGGGGCGAACTCCGCGCCGCCCCCGCGACCGCGCTCGTGGGCGAACTGCTCGCCCCGCTCTAGCGCAGCGTCAGCCTTCCTGGCTGATGAAGATGTTGCCGTCGCTCGAGTGCACGTCGAGCCGGCCGTCGCCCCCACCAAGACGGACCGTACGCGACGACGGCTTGTCGTTATCCGAGTCTTCGTCGGATTTCGTCGTGGCGGGCGCTGCCGAAGCGAGGCCCGACACGCCGATGGTTCCGTCCCCGGTCTGAGCGTTGACGACCGTGTCGGCGCTCGCCGTGAACCCGAGCGTTACGGGGCCGTCGGCGCTTTCGATCATGCCGTCGCCGATTTGCAATCCCGTACCGTCGACGCTACCGTCCTCCGTCTTGACATCGACCCGGGGAGCTGCGACTTCGTGAAGCGAGATCGAACCGTCCGACGAGGCGACGTCGAGCACCGGCGCGTGGTAATCGTCAACCGCGATGCTTCCCTCGCCCACACTGCTGATCGAGGCCTCGGCGCGCAAGCCGCTCACCTCGATGTTACCCGCCTTCACGACCGTCACGCGCGTATCGGGGGGCACGATGACCGTTACGCGACGGTTGTCTCCGGTCGTCCAGCTGGGATCGCCGCTCGTGGCGACGCTAACCGTATCGCCTTCCTCACGCGCCGTAATCGGCGAGGTGGTACGGAAGACGCCGAAATCCGAGCTCTTGCTGACGGAAACGTCAAACTGCGAGGAGTCTCCCGCACGGACGGTCAGGTCGGCGTAGCCGATGTCCACGGTGAGCGCCGGATTCGATCCGGCGTCAAAAATCTTGTGCGCCCCGCCTTCTGCTAGGCCCGAGCGGACGGATTGCGATGGCCCCGTCGCATGCCATGATGCCGGCCGGTCGCCAACGACGGCGTACACCATCTCTCCGACGAGTGCGACCTCGACCACCACTAGGACAGCTATGAGCCCCGAGCGAGTAATCATGCCCCTTATACGGCCCGACTACCCGTGGAGTTTCGCTCGTCTGCCTTAGTGCTAGGGGCCGCTTGAAGGGACGTAGCCGGAAATCGTGCGCGGTCGTCAGAGGGGCTGCTCCTTCGGGCCGGTAGCGGCGGATTTGGGTAGACCCTCCGCAGGCCAGAGATTTGGGAGGTTGGAGTGACTACAACAGTTCAGAACGATCGGGTGGCGAGTGCGGCCGAGACCGCGGCGATGCCCGGGGTTGTCGACCGGGAAAGCTGGCAAGCGCAGATCGACTCTCTGCGGATTATCGAGAAGGCACATACTCGCGAGGGCGGCGCGATCGCCGCGGCTCGCAGACGCCTGCCTATGGTAGAAGTCGATGGAAAAACGAGACTCATCGGCGCAAACGGACCCGTCCCCCTGCTCGAGACGTTCGAGGGACGTCCGCAGTTGATCGCTTACTACAATATGTGGTTCGAAGGCGAAACCGCGGCAGAACAGTGCGAGGGCTGTACGTTTTGCAATGGACAAGTGCGCGAACTCGCGTACTTGAACGCGCGCGGCATCACGTACGCGACCTTCTGCTGGGGCCCGCACGAGGAAAGCGTTCGTTATCGCGACTTCATGGGCTGGGACGTACCGTGGTATTCGGTCGGAGACTCAGCCGACGTCTTGCGCGCAGGACGCACGTACAACCGGTTCATGCTCGTCTGTTATCTTAGGCGCGGCGACCGCGTCTTCGAAACGTATTGGACGACGGGGCGAGGAGCCGAAATCATGGCTCCGACCTTAGGGCTGTTCGACTTAACCGCTTACGGCCGGCAAGAGGACTGGGAAATCTCTCCCGAGGGTTGGCCCAAACCACTGGAAACCGAAAGCTCCTGGCGCACAAACGGACGCCCTACCGCGCAGTGGCCACGCATCGAGGCCGGACGCTCGGACGACTTGAAGCCCGCGCCGCGCTAAGCTCGCGACGCATCACAGCTTGAGGCCCCCAGCGGGAAGGTCGTCGTACCGATCTGCAAAACCGACGGAGACTAATATGGCAATCGAGCTGGATCACCTCATTCTCCCCGTCAACGATCGGGCGCGTAGCATCGATTTTTACACAAATGTAATTGGCCTCCAACGTGATCCCGAAAGCGGCTCGTTCTCGGTAATGCGCGTCACCCCGAACCTGCAACTTCTCCTTGCAGCGTGGGGGACTCGAGGCGGCCAACACTTGGCGTTTGCGATGTCAAAGGCGGAGTTTGACGCCATATTCGAGCGCATTGTCAACTCCGGTATTGCCTTCGGCGATCGCTTCGATGCCGTCGGCAACGCGCACGGGCCTAGTGACGAAGACGGCGCGCGCGGAATCGGCAAAGCGCTCTATTTTTTCGACCCGGACCAGCATTTGATCGAGATACGGCATTACAACCCCGACTCATAGTAGCCGGCCTTCGAGTTCTCGGCTTAGGATTTCTCGGGCGGTGCCGAGAAGGGCCCGCGTGTGACGACGACTGCCGTTTCGTGCGTTCTTTGCGGGCGCACGTTTGAGACGCCGTTTTGTACGCATTGCGGGCTCGATGCGGCGGGTCACTTCGCGCCGGTCGCGATCGATCCCGAGGCGGCGGATTTGGAGAAACGGGTCAATCCGGGCGCCGCGCTCTGCGCGGGGCTGTGGCCATTTAGCCACGGAGCCGCGGCGCTCGGAGTGCTCTACTGGGTGTCGATGGCCGTCTTGCCTCCGGTCCCGCTCGGGATCATGATCTATCTGTTCTTCAACGGCAATCGCATCGCGCTGCAGCGGAGGCGCTATGCTTCGGCTGCGCAGTTCAGAGAAGTAGAAAGGAAGTGGGCAGTCGCGGGGATTGGGGTCGGCCCGTTGCTGCTGGCGATCATCTTCATCGCGGCGGCGGTGCTCTTCAACAACGTCGTCGTTGCGCAACGCAACGCATACAATCAGTGCATGCAAACCACGGCGGATGCGACGAAGTGTTCGGTTCCGTGATGGGAAGCAAGGCTCATCTCTGCGAGGCTTGCGGGGCGCAAGCCGACCACCGCTACTGCCCGAACTGCGGGCGCGACGTCCGCTTCGGCCCGCACAGCTGGCAAGACGGAATCTATCTTGGCCGAGGCGCCGCACTCTACCGTCGCACCCCACGCGAGGTCTTCGAGCTGCTGCCGCTGCTCATCGCGCCGTTCAGGCACTTGGACGCGATCACGCCGGCGACGTGGCGGCTCGTTGTCCTCATCGTGATACTCGGCGTGATGCCCGTAGCGGGCCTCTCCATTTTCCCGAGCGGGCAACTTGCGTTTTGGATTATCGGGCTTTACTTTTCATTCGTTTGGGCGTTACTTTTCGGAGCGCTCCTCGCTCCTTCCACGACGAATTTGCGCCTCGAACTCACTGCTTACTTCGGCACGGCGTTTATTGCAGTTCCGTTGCTGTATGTTGCTCTCGCCCTGAATCTCCAAGCGCTTCGGACACCCTTCCTCACCGATCACGTTTCGCTCGCGTCGATCGTCGCATACATTTCGTTCGTCGGCATTCCCGAAGAACTCACGAAGGCGCTCGTGCTCTTTGCACTTTGGCGCTGGACGCGGTTGCCGGGGCTGCGTACGTTCATTTTGTATGGGTTGCTCTCGGGACTCGGGTTCGGCATCGCGGAGGGGATTCATTATCAAGAAGGCCTCAATCTCACCGAGGCGCAGAAGGCTTCAGATTTCGCGGGCTATTACTTCGTCAACGTGCTCAGGCTAACGACGCTGCCGCTGCTGCATGCCGTGTGGACCGGTATTGCCGCGTTCCTCATCTGGTTCGCAGCGCGCGTTCCGCCGCTCCGCGCGGGCTTCATCGTGCTCGCGATCTTGATCCCGGCGACCTATCACGGCACGTATGACGCGCTCACCGACACGATGCCGTGGGTCAGCCTTCTCGTCGCGACCATCAGCATCGTCGCCTTGGCGATCTACACGGCCCAAGCGGAACAGCTCCAGGCGTGGCTCGACATAAGCCTACGGGAAAATAAACCGGCCGAAGCGCTCAAACCGTAGACACCGGCGACCGGGATTCGCGTGACAATCGTTTAACTGATTACAACGCGATCGCGACCTGACTCTTTTGCCGCGTAGAGTGCTTTGTCGATCCTTTGTAAGAACTCTTCGCCGCTTTCCGCGGGAGCGAATTCTGCTACTCCGAAGCTGGCGGTCATCGCTTCGTGCAACGGTTCGATGCGCGACGAAGCGAGCGCCTCTCGCAGTCGCTCGGCGGTAGCAGCGCCTTCGGCGAGGGCCGTGTGCGGCATCAGCAAGACGAACTCTTCACCGCCGTAGCGAGCCGCAACGTCGCTCGGACGGATGTTTTTCGCGAGGATACGGCCGAACGCCGCGAGCACATTGTCACCCGCCTCGTGGCCGTAGGTGTCGTTGACGCGCTTGAAGTGGTCGAGGTCCACCATCAAGGCGGCGAGTTTGTCACCCGTACGCCGGGCCCGGGCGGTTTCCAACGCCATTGCCTGTTCGAGCCGCCGGCGGTTGCCCACGCCCGTGAGTTGATCGGTTAATGAGAGCGCGACAATCTCGGCCTCACGTTGCCGCAACCGAAGATTGGTCTGCGCGAGCTCGAGTTGAGCTTTGGCGTACTCTCTGTTGAGCTCCAAAAAGCTGTCGTTTAGCCGCTCGAGTTCTTCGACGTCGT
>Ga0302326_10021433_pt1 | contig 13254 bp, 10 predicted proteins | sample Palsa_T0_3_FD_202264 | JGI IMG/M metagenome (GOLD analysis project Ga0302326, IMG submission 202264) | Peat permafrost microbial communities from Stordalen Mire near Abisko, Sweden - Palsa_T0_3 | ecosystem: Environmental > Terrestrial > Soil > Palsa > Peat permafrost | place: Sweden: Abisko... | reverse complement strand
TCGGCGATGGTGGAAGCGGCGTTATCGTTCATGGGGGCATGGTGGGATCCAATGCGTGTGGACTATGCCATCCGCACCCTGGATACCTGGTACAAAGGCGACGGAGCTTACGGTGATGGGCCGGCCCTTCATTGGGATTACTACAACAGCTTTGTGATCCATCCCATGCTGTTGCATATCCTCGACACGATGGCGAAGTCCTCTTCGTCCTGGGACTCCTATCGACCGGTGATGCTGCAGCGCGCTCGCCGCTATGCGGCGATTCAGGAAAGGATGATCAGCCCCGAAGCGACCTTTCCACCCATCGGCCGTTCGCTATGCTACCGCTTCGGCGCCTTTCATCTTCTTGCCGAGATGGCCCTGCGGCAGCAACTACCCGAGGGCGTCTCTCCCCAGCAGGTGCGGTCTGCACTCACTGCCGTGATGCGCCGCATGGTGGACGCACCCGGCACGTTCGATGATCAGGGATGGCTGCGCGTGGGCTTTTACGGGCATCAGCCATCGATTGCCGAACCGTATATCTCTACCGGAAGTTGCTATCTCTGCTCGGCCGCCTGGCTCCCCCTGGGATTACCCGCGACCGATCCATTCTGGGCTTCACCCCCCGCACCCTGGACAGCAAAACGAATCTGGGCCGGCGATGACGTTGCACCCGACCACGCGCTCGCAGAAAAGCCATAGTCGAACCGGCACGGCCTCACAGGCTGCGGAAAAATTCGGGACCGAGCAGAAAAGACGTACCCGTTCGACAAGCTCAGGGAAGGCTCTCAGGGGCTAAAGAGGCTGCGTGAGAACTTCCCGTTGTGTCGTCCCTTCGGGACTCGATTTGCGTGAAATCCTTCCCGGCACTTCCGTGCCGGGCCACAGATTGTCCCGTCCCTTCGGGACTGATTGCGTCGGGTGACCTGTGGTTCTTTTCTACCCCCTTAAAAGCCCGACGTATTCTCAATTATTTACTGCCCGACTAAAGTCGTGCCCTGATACAGAAGCGAGTTTTTCCGCAGCCTGCTCAGCCGTCCCGTACGGCAGGTCTCTTTCCCGACCACGATTGGAATTCATAATCGGGGTTTGCTCGCAACGCAAAACAACATGAAATACCCTGATGCGCGCGCAACCCATCGACTTAGTGCGCACGTTTTCCAAACCCACCCGGCCAGAAACTACTTGCTGAAGATAGCCTTCGGGCACATCGCATGAACGCCCACGCTGCCGTCCACCAGCTGTGTTATATCGACATCGACCGCCACGCTGGTCAGCATATAAGCGTCGTCCCGGCTCAAGTGCTTCTGTTCCACCAGAAAGTTGATCATGTCCCGCACCGCCAACGTGGTGGCTTCCTTCAAGTCCGGACTAAACCCCATGCTGATATAGCTGGTGGGCGTTTCCGCTCTCGGCCACAGCAGATGCTGATCCTTGTGTACAACGAACCGGAACGTTCCCGTGAGGAAGGTTTCCATAGCCGTGATGTCGACCTCACCGTTGCCCTGTCCAGCGTGGCCATCGCCAACCTCAAACAGCGCGCCCTTCGCGTGGACCGGGATGTAAAGCGTCGTGCCCGCCACCAGCTCCTTGTTATCCATATTGCCCGCATGCATCCAAGGCGGCGCGCTGTCGATGCGGCCTGCGGAGGGCGGAGGCGCATCGCCCATGCTGCCAAAGAACGGACGCAGCGGAATCTCGATGCCCGGCCCGAAGTGGCCAATCATCTTCGTACGATCCAGAGGAATGATCTTGGTCCGGCCGTAAGGATAATCATTGGGCAGGAACCCACGCCCAGCGCCAAATCCGTTGCAGGCCCACGGCGTATCGATGTCAATCTTCAGAATCTGCACTTCCAGCACGTCACCAGGTTCCGCCTCGGCGATGTCGACCGGCCCGGTAAGAATGTGGCCGCCTGGCCCTTTGTCCTTCACCTCGCGATAAATGGGCGCGTTATAGGGAGGAATATCAGCAGCCGCAACACCCTCTTTCATCACCCGGTCATCAGGGCCGCAGGTAGAAAGCGTCTGGATGCGTACCGTATCTCCGGAGTGAACCGTAAGCACCGGTTTGGCCTCAGCCCAGTAATAGCCCCAGGCAACGGTGGAAGGCGAAGCAGGGAGCGTAGCAGTAGGTGTCTGTCCGGCGGCAATGGCTGCGCACGCGAACGATGTCGCCGCAGCGAGAAAATACTTCATCGATGGCTCCCTATGGAGTGACGAGTCCCGGCTTGCAATCAAGGTCAGAACTGAATTTTTGCAGCTAGCTGAATAATACGCGGCGCCACCGACGTGCTTTGGATGGAGCCAAAGCTTGCCGGGCCGTAGGCCACTGCTGGATCGGCATACTGCACGTGGTTGAATGCGTTGAAAAACTCGCCCCGGAAATCCAGGGTCCGTTTCTCCGAGCTGCCAAGTTTGAAGATGCGTGAGAGAGTAAGGTCGGTGTTGTTCTGCTCCGGACCACGCACCACGCCGGCGCTGCTGTTGCCGTAGTCTGTTCCGCCATCAAGGGCAGGAGCGGGACAAAACGCGGAGGTGTTGAAGTAGCTGTTGAGCCGGCTGCGCAGGCCGCCTCGCGTTTCAATCTGGCTGTTGAGCACGCCGGGGCAAAGCTGCGCACGCGACGTGCTGACGGAACCATAAATCGAGCCTCCAAGCGAGTCGGTAATCGTGAGCCGGTCTCCACTTTGGATGGTAGTCACGCCTGAAACTGCCCACCCGTTGACGGCTTGCCGCAACATGAGGTTGCCATCGTGCAGCAGAGGCAGTTCCCAGCGATAGGCGAGAGCTACGCGGTTGGTGCGATCAAACCCGGCCGGTCCCCAGCGCTGGTGGCGATCGTCGGAATTGTTGCTGTCGCCGCTGCCGCCTTCAAAGACCGCGTTGTAGCCCAGCCCTTGCACATCGGTCATGGCCTTGCTCCAGGTATAGGCCGCCTGCAGCAGAAACCCGTGGCTCATCTGCCGCCGCAGGTTCACCTGCATGCTGTGATACATCGAGAAACCGTAAGACTCGATGCGCGTCAGGCCTCCCGGGGAAAAACCAGTATAGGGCACACGCTCCGAGGCATTGGCCACCGTGTTGGTCGTAATGCCGTTGACCGGTGCGGCGGCGCTGGCGAGCAGAGCCTCGTTGATATTGCGGCCTTCGAGCAAACGGGTGCCGCGTGTCCCGACATACGCAAGGTCGAAGACGGTCGATGGCGACAACTGCTGTTGCACATCGAGATTGTACTGCTGCGTTATGGGCGAATCGTAGTTGCTAGCAATGATGTCCGCACCCAGTTCCGAGGTCGGCGTGCGCAGCGGGAAAGATCCAGGCACGGGCGCGGGGTTGTAGGGGTTCTGGAAGGTAGCATCCGTGTTGCCTGCTCCCAACAGTTGGCGGATAGCCACAAAGGGTGGACCCGTCAAGACCTGCAGCGTCGCATTGCCGTTGGGGCGGGTGTAGTAAACACCGTAGCCTCCGCGGATCGCAGTCTTTCCCGACGACGTGGGTGTCCAGGCAAAACCGAAGCGAGGTCCGAAGTTGTGCAGAGGCAGATCCTGGCTGGTGACCGAGTTGCCGGAGAGACGCGTAACCCCGGTGGGCACGCTCCCTGGATAATTCGACGGCACGACCCATCCCGCGTACGTGCCGGCATCGGTGGCGGGCGTGGCCGCCAGCAGTTGCGGAAAGGCGCTGCTCAGGCGGCCGTGCGCTTCGCCAATGTTGCTGTTGATCTCCCAGCGCAGGCCGAAGTTGAGCGTGAGGTTGGGTCGCACCTTGAAGTCATCCTGAACGAACGAGGCCATATCGTAAGCGCGGAAGTATTTCGTAAGATTGCCGGCGATGCCATAGCTCAGGAAGATATTGCTGTTCCCGCTGCCATTCTGCGTGCCGCTTTGCCCCAGCAGAAAGTCGGAGAAGGTAAGAAACAAAATCTCGCCGCGGCGCGGGCCATCATCGGCAAAATCAAACTGCTGCCGCTCAAACTCGTAACCGGCGCGGACGTTGTGACGCCCATGCGACCAGGAGATTTGATCGGCCGCCTGGTACGTGTTCACCACCGAATCGGAAAAATCATTGAAGCCGCCACCCAGGCTGAACAGCCCCGAGATGATAGTAACCGGCAGGTAGGGAAAGCCGGGATCGCCGGGTGTGATGCCGAGCGAGCTGTCGGTAATCTTGCTTTGGCTCTGCAGCACGCCGGTATTGCGGATGAAGGCGACCAGGCCCTCATTCAGAAAACTGGGGGTCAACGTGGAGGTAAGTTTGAGCAACGCCACATCGTTGGTGAACTGCGTGTTCAGCGCAAAGCCCGGAGGGCACCCAGGACTGCAACTGCTGAACGGAACTTCCTGCGGGTCGCGGGAGTAGAAGAAACGCTGGCTCAAGCGGTGCTTGTCTGAGATCTGGTAGTCGGTATTCACCAGCGCGTGATCCTCGGTGAATTGCCCGGGGATGCTGTAGGAAGAAAATCCAAACGCTGTGCCCGCCGTGGTGGTGTTGGGCGTGGGAATAAGATAGCCGCCGGTGCTGTTCTTGAGGCTGAGCAGCGCAAGCGATACCGGGCTAATATTCGCACCGTTGCAGGCTACCTGGGTGCCCCCGTAGGCGGTGGGCTGGTTGCAGAAGATGCTGCCGATGGCCGCGGCCGACCGATCGTTGGTGAGTGCCGGCAGGGTATTGCTGGAGAACGAATTTGAGCTAAGGCCATTAATCTGCCGCGTTCCCTGGTAGGACCCGAAAAAGAAAAACCGGTCGCGCAGAATGGGACCGCCGATCGCCCCACCAAACTGGTTCTGTTTCATATCCGGGCGTGGCAAACCCTGGGCGATGAGAAAGGCATCGTTGGCATTCAGCTTGTTATTGCGGAAGAATTCCCAGGCCGATCCATGGAACTCGTTGCTTCCAGTCTTCGTGATGACTTCCACATTGGCGCCGGCGTCCCGTCCGAACCCCGCATCGTACATCGTCGTCTGGATCTTGAACTCTTCGATGGCATCCGGGTTGGGAATGGGAATGCCCCCCTGCTGCACGAAGTCGCCTCCCCGGCCGCTGCCGAAGTTGTTGATGTCCGCGCCGTCCATGGCGAAATTGTTGCTGATGTTGCTGGCGCCGTTCACGTAGACATCGATCGTCCCGCGGCCCAGCTGAGAAGCGTCATTCACGTTTCCCGCGACACCCGGCGAAAGGGTAAGAATCTGCGTGTAGTTGCGCTCGGTGAGGGGCAGGGTCTGAATGGTAGAGCCTTCGACCGTAGTGCCGAGCGTCGCATTTTCTGTCTGCAGAGCCGCGGCCGTGGCCATCACCTGAACCGTTTCCTGCTGCTGGCCTGGAGACAGCGCCAGATTCACCGTGCTCGTTTCTGTAACCGTGACCGTGATGTCCTCCGGTACGCCGGTCTTGAAGCCGTTCGCCGAGAAGCGCAGCGCATACGCGCCGGGGGGAAGCAGATTGAAACGGTAATTCCCGGTCTGGTCGGTCGTGGCGGTGGTCTGTGCTCCCGTTGCCCGCGAGGTCAAAGCAACGCTCGCCCCGGTGATCACCGCTCCCCCGATATCCGTGAGCCGCCCGGCAATCGAACCAGTCGTCTGGGTTTGCGCTAGAACCACTCCTGGTAACAGAAACGAACAAGTCAGAAGAAAGGAAATCAGGAGGCTCGAAATACGCCCTTCATTGCGCCGCATATACTCTCCAGAAGAAAGTTCGATAGGAGCCCGGGGATGATGGCCCACGACCGTGGTAGAGAACGTGGGGGCCGACCGTTCTGGGATACGGACGAAGCTGTGGCTCAGCTTGAGAAAGCTCCGGTATTCCCAGCTTGAAAGGTTGCAGGACCGTTAAGGCGTAGTGCGATATTGGACTTCAGGCGAATTTGAAACAATCAGGCGATACCCTGATTTCGGCAAAATGATCCCCTAGTAACCCTTAGTGGTATCTTGCGGGAAACCATTGCTGTGGAGGGGACGGACTTTACTGGCTGCGGAAAAACCTTGGACGAAGGGCACGGCTTCACAGGCTGCGGAAAAACTTGATTTCAGGGTAGGCCGGGGATTTATCCCCGGCATAAACCTTGTCATCTTTGTGGCCTTTAGGCCGAATGGTTCTGCTGGATTTATGTACGGGCTGAAGAGTCTGCGTGAGAACTAAAAGAAAACCGCAGATCTCTTTGGCCCGCTGAGGGACGTGTTCTGCCCAACGTGCAGCATAAAAGCGTACCTCAGCGGCTAAAGCCGTCTCCTGATCAAGGTATTTTCGGCACGGCTGAAGCCGTGCCCTTCGTACAGAGACGCTTTTTCCATTCAGCTTTTTAGCTGTTGCCCCCGAATCAACAGTTCGTACAGAATGCGCCATAGTAGGTTCTTAAAGCCCGTACCCACCTCCCCGGGCCTCGGCGTTGAATTTTTCCGCCGCCTGTTCAGCCGTGCCGTAAATGATCGAGCATACGTCGGGCTCTAGAGCCCGCGTGAGAACTGTTCTCGAAAATATCGATAGACCCAAGTCTGCGGAAATGCGCGCGTTTCAGATAGCCACTGCCTGATACAAAACCGATCAGCGTCGATCTTAAGCAGTAAGCGGTGCTCCGGCGTACAACCAAGATTGCTGCGATGGGGTCTCATGTCGACGCACTTCGACTGGGCGCGCGGGTACAACACCGTTCGTAAACGTGCCCGTTACCTTTGCGTTAGGCTTCTCACGGTTTTCCGGGTAGCCGAGCTGAGGTGGGAGCGTGGGGGTTCTCCGGAACCGGAATATGGTTTTATCCGAGTGAAGTGAGCGGGATATTTTGTAAAGCTTGCGCAGCCCTTCGGCTTCCTGGTCCACCAGCCTTTCCCTGACGGCGGCGCGGTGCTCGATCATGTAGGCGCGAACGCGGGGCTTGGCTTTGGTATAGGCGGCGGGTTTCGGGGTTGAGGCCGACGGCTTGTGCGGCACGGCGGTCCGTCATGGTTCCGGAAAGGATCAGGTGAGCAAAGGCCATTTCCTGATCGGTGATGGGATCGGTGACAGTATTTTTGGGCATAGGTAGTCTCGTTCCTTGGTTTGGTGGTTTATCGGGGGGTCACAACGAATTTGTTTTGGGGATATGTTCGTGACACAGAGGGGTTGAAGCAGGCTGGCGAAAAATGCCGGCTTTGAGAAGAAAGCAGCCCTCAGCGGCTAAAGCCGGTTTCATTGCATAGCAGTTATGGACGGCCTAAAGGCCGTCCCCTTCAGAGAGGCGAGTTTTTCAGCAGCCTTTGAAGCCACGGTAGGCCGCTCGTGGCTGGTGTTGGTTAATTTTTGACAGGGATAGGGTGTGGAACCGGACAGCGGTGAAACTATCCTTCGCTCACGCGGAAGGCCGAAACTACCGGCAACTGCCGGCCAAGGCGCGGTTGCGTGAGAAGCCGTCGCCTGCCGATATCGCCGGGATGCTTTTTTTCGGCACAGAAGTACAAGCCCAAAGGTCACTCGGGTTTGGTGTGCGGGTTGGCAGCGGGATGAAATGGGTGCAAACCGGGTTTTGTGGGTGCCCCGGCTTGATGCTGGCGTTGGCGTCGTCCAGGCGGTTGTAGGGACGCCACGGCCGGCGGGTTGGTGGTCTCGTGGGCACTCTGGGAGCGTCGATTGACTACCTCCCATAAATATGGGAGCCTGAGAGGGTGAAGACCACCCTTGAGATTCCTGACCCCGTCTTTCGCAGCGCCAAATCGGTGGCCGCCCAGCGAGGCATCCCGCTGCGCGCCTTTGTCACCGAAGCTGTCGAGGAGAAGCTTGCGGCTAGCTTGAAAAGAGAAGAAAAACCCTGGGTGAGGCTTGCTGGAGGTCTGAAACACCTCCACAATGAGACGGTGCGTATCAATCGGATCATTAAGAGTGAGTTCCAGAAGATTGAGCCCGAGGATTGGGAGTGATCCTCGACACCAACGCACTCTCTGCGGTGGCGGATGATGAGCCGGCGGTGGTTCGCGTCTATCGCCAGGCTGCGAGCATGGAGCTGCCCGTGATTGTGCTCGGCGAATATCGTTTCGGTATCGGGCGATCGCGACGGCGCGGTGAGTACGAGAAGTGGCTGCGAGAGCTCATCGGGGCAACACGCGTCCTTGTGGTAGAGGAAGAGACCTCACGGCATTATGCCGGGATTCGAGCAGCACTCAAAAAGGCTGGTCGCCCTATCCCCTCAAACGATCTCTGGATCGCTGCACTCTGCCGGCAACACCGTCTACCACTCCTAAGCCAAGACCAACACTTTGATGCGGTCGAAGGGCTCGAACGCGTCGGATGGTAGTTGAAACGCTTGCGCAGTGTTAGCAAATGCATTTTTTCGATATTCATTGAAGGAAAAATCGGTGAGAGGCTGGAAGTTATGCGGTTACTTCCCGTCCCGTCCCCGGGTTGCCCCCGTACAAAAAACTTCAAAAGTACAGAGACAACTGGGACTATATAGAGAAAGCCTGAAATAAAGGCTAAAAAGAAAACGAGAGATGGCAGGGGCTAAAGCCCAATCTCTTACAATTCGTTTACGGCCCGACTAAAGTCGTGCCCTGATACAAAACCAAAGCTCAGCGTCGCAAACCGTATCAGTCGTTTCAAATCGTGGACACCCCCGAATGTTCAAAAAACCATACTCAATGCTGCACTTAGAGCCATCCCCAAACAAACGAACCGGACACTAGGGTAACAGCATACCTATTGCATCAAATGTACGCTCTCGACGGTGAATAGGTATCATCCGTCCGTCCACCTTTTCCTCCACATCGCTAACACCGTGTCAGAGTATCGGTGCCTCCGGGTAAGAAAGCACGTTGATAAAGACGGTTCCATATGGATTTGGCGAAGGAGCTCCAAACTGCCCCGCGGAAATAAAATACGCGTTGTACGGTTCGAACAGGGAGAGATAACTGAAATCAGTACCTTCCGTGGCGCTTGCGATATTCACGACGTTGTATGGATCCCCATAGGTCACAAACGAGGATTCGTACAGCGGCTGGTCCACGTCCTGCTCTACGAAGATGTGGTTGTCACCAGTGCCGCCGTCGAAGGTGGTGATCGGTATGTTTCTTGACAGCATGGATGCGGCCACCTGATCGGATAGTCCCAGTATCTGGGGTGCGGTCGACTGCAGGGTAAGGACGCCGGCATTCGAAATGCCCCAGTAGTAAACCTGCATGTTGCAATTCGGGGTGATGACTGGCGTGAACGCTGCTTGTACAAAGTTATAGGACGGCGTAGAAGTATTCGAGGTCAGTAGTTCAAAGGATTGTCCCGCGGCGACAGCAACGGTTTGCGGCCGTGGAGCACCATAGCATCCTAAGGAAAGGGCATTTTGGGTTTCCACCTGATCCAGCGGCTTCACGCCGTCGCTGTCTATCTCCCAGGTATTGACCCAGAGCCCCTGCTTGCTGTCTCCGGCAGCAGTCACCACCTGGCCGGGACCGATGGCTGCTATGGAGGCCTCGAAAGCGTTGGGTCCCTTACCCACGACGGCCATTGGTGCAGTAAGACCGCCCTCGCCGATCGTCCATGCCTCCACCACCAGGCTCCCCTCCGTCGTCTCGTAAGCCGTGACCACTTCGCTGGAACTGACTGTGGCAATCGACACGTCCTGAGAAGCGGTCGCCGCGGCGGTGCGGTAGACCCGCTGTGAGACAACTCCTCCCGTTCCGACGTTCCAGGTTTGGATGGAGAGGACACCCGCCTTATTTATGTCGGCAGTCACCACCCGGTTTGCATCCAACCCGGTGACGGCAACGCTCACCACGCCTTCATCCTCCGCAATGCCGTGCCTGCTCAGCTTCTCGAGCGAAGATGTTGTGTCCTGCCACGCCAGTACCTCCAGATCCTGGTCTACGTTCGCTTCCGCTACCACTACATACTGCGCCCGGGGGCTCTGCGGCGTGGGCACGGTGGTGGCGATGGCAAATTCGTTCGCCGGTAGCAGGGGTATGGTTGTGCCGTAGAGAATCTTTGGAGGTGGCGGGGTCTGTGCCCAGGCATGAGTGGCGGCTGCGGCGCCCAGGCTCCACACGACGATCTTGATACAGCGAACTCTTTTCATGATAGCTCCCTCATGCGTTTTATCGGCCCAATCCGAGATTCGTGAGGGATCGCAGCGAAGTATAGATAGAGGGTTCGGCGGGCGGATGAGGGAGTTCCAAAATGTGCACGAGAACCTAAGTCAGAACAAAGGCGGGACTGGAAGGTGTGAAGAAATAGGGAAGGGGCCTTTTCGGGGGGACGAACTAACGCCCATCCCAACATCGACAATTCTCTCGGCTTCCCGTCGCGCAAAACTCCCGGAAGACTGCCTTCACTCCTGGTTGCTTTATCTGTCGACCTAACCCCGAAATGCTACTTGTCGCGGAGCCGGAACGACATGCACCCTCTGCAATGTCGTTGACGTACTTCGCCTGGTAGTACATCTGAGAAACTCGCAAACCGCGCGGCTGGGGTGTTATACTTTTATATAATAGAAGCGAGGAGTTCATGCACACTACTAGTCTGCGAAAGGTCGGAGGCTCCGTCATGCTGGCTGTACCTCCTGCGATCCTCGATCTGTTGCACCTGGAGGTTGGGGCAACGGTGGGGCTCGAAGTCGATGGAGAGCGCCTGGTCGTCAAGCCCCACATAAAGCCTCGTTACACCCTGGCGGAATTGCTCGAGGCCTCGGACTATTCCCAGCCACAGCCAGCGGAGGAGCGGGAGTGGATCGATTCACCGTCTGTGGGTGGTGAGTTGATATGAACCGTGGCGATATCTACATGGTGTCGCTTGATCCTACCCAAGGTCATGAACAGCGCGGCCATCGTCTGGTCGTAATTATCTCTCCGACCGCATTCAACAACGCAACCAGGTTGCCGGTGATGCTTCCGATTACAAGCGGCGGTGTATTTGGCCGCCGTATAGGTTTCGCCGTCCCTCTTGCAGGCGTACGCATCACAGGCGTTGTCCGCTGCGACCAGCCGGGTGTGCTCGACATACGGGCCCGGCGTGGCAAGAAAATAGATTCGCTTCCCTCCGAAATCCTCGACGATGTGTTAGCCAAAACCGCGACTCTCTTCCTGTAGCTAGCCCCTCCTAAAGATCGACAATGCCGTTGCGCACCGCGTAGCGCACCAGATCAGAGGTGGAACGGATGGAGAGTTTGCGATTGATGTTGCTGCGGTGCGCTTCCACGGTCTTTACACTTAGCTGCATGGCGACCGCCACGTCCTTGTTGCCTTTGCCTTCGGCCAGAAGCTGAACCACTTGCCGCTCGCGCGTGGTGAGTTGGGGAAGATCCTCTTTCCCAACCGCTTTCGTATTGCGGCTGAGGTACCCCTTGAGCACAACCTCGGCTACATTTGGCGTGAAGAAGGGCTTACCCGCGGATACAGCCTTTACGGCGCTAACCAAATCCTGCTCTGCGTCGCTCTTAAGAACGTAGCCTCGCGCGCCGCTTTCCAGTACCTCGCGAATGGTTTGATCGGTGTTATGGATGGTCAGAAGCACGACTTCGACCCTGGGGAAGGAGCGGCGAATCTCGCGGGTGGCGGTAAGGCCGTTCAGCTCAGGCATCGAAAGGTCAATGACGAGTACGTCCGGTTCGGTCTCCGCCACTGCAGCGACGGCCTCCCGCCCGTTGCTGGCTTCTGCAACCACTTCCCAGCCGGCCTCTGACCCTAGCAAGTCGGCAATGCCGCGCCGCATCAATGGATGATCATCGGCCACTACGATGCGTAACTTACGCACTTGCGCGCACCTCCGCCGGAAGGCATGCGACCACGGCCATTCCGCCGCTCACCGAGCGCACATCGAGATAGCCGCCGAGTTCCTGCAGGCGCTCCCTCATGCCCGCGATTCCAACGCCGCCTTGATGCCGCTCGTCAAAGATGCGATGAGGCAAGCCGCGCGCCCCGCGGTCGACAACGCTGAGTTCGATGGTCGTGGGCCGCCGCGAGAGCCGGATATCGACGACCTTATTGGCGGAATGACAAATCACGTTGCTCAGGCTCTCCTGCACTACGCGGAAGATGACCAGCTCCACCATCTCCGGTAAGCGTCCCAATTGGGGCGAGATTCTGAGGTTGACGCGGATACCGGTGCGCTTGGCAAACCCTTCCGTCAGCCATGAGATGGCAGGCACCAGGCCTGCCTCCTGGAGCAGCGGAGGATGCAGCAGATAGGAGGCGCCCCGGATCTTCTGCGTGCATTGCCGCGCCAGATCCTTGATGTCGTTCACCATTTCCTGCAATTCCAAATCCTGAGCAGGCAGCTTTCTCTGTAATCGGCCCAGGCTCATACTCAGCAGAGCAAGATCCTGCGACGTGGCGTCATGCAACTCGCGCGCAATCCGTCGCTTCTCTTTTTCCTCCAGATGCATGAGCTCGAGCGAGAGCCGGCGCAGTGAGGACTCAGCGCGGGTTCGCTCGGTGATGTCTACATAGAGCCCGTAGACGCCGCGCAGCCTTCCGTCGACGATCAATGGAATACCGTGGATATCCACGTCGATCCATACACCGTCCTTGCGCCGGCGCCGGGACACCATCTGTATCTTTTCTCCGTGCAGGACGGACAGGGTACATCTTCTCGCCTCGGCGAGTCTGTCTTCAAAGGCGATCAGCTCATCGAAGTTCCGGCTCACAATTTCCGCGCGCGTGTAACCGAACATGCGCTCGAATATCGGGTTGCAGTCTAACGCCCGGTGGGAGGAGTCGAGGATGACAATGGCCACCGGATTGTGCTCAATCAGGAGCCGCAGATAGTCTTTGTCAGAATCTGCGTGGCCGCTGGGCGAATCCCCTGGAAGTAATTTCCACTGAGTCTTCATTTGATCTCCACTTCAAAATCCTGCGAAATCAAACAGCCTTGATGTACTTCGGCGGATGGGGCGCTGCGTGGACCCGGTAGATTCTGCCCAGTCTCCTGATGATCAAAGTTTTTGTCGGGAAGGCTTCCACGTTTCCGATGAAGAATCCGTGAAGAGATACCAGATATCAGATTACAGACACCGGGTGAGCGCAGCAAGGAATTTTACGCGCCCGGGAAGAGACCACCGGCGGGCTCGAACCCGTCCTTCGTGTAGGCTGTCCTTTCGCCCCCCACGCGAAAAGAGCCAGGCACAGAGGGGCGTATGGGAGAGTGAAGTAAATGAAGGGAAACATCTCAGGGAGCGCGGCCATCCGACGGATTCTTTCCCCTGCAGTCCTCATAACGGCTGCCTCCATTGCGGCGGCAAAAGTACCCCCTCCCCCTCTATCTCCGCTTGCACTCATGCCCCTACCTAGCTCGATCACGCGCGGCGAAGGAGCCTTTACGGTTACGC
>Ga0302326_10021432_pt1 | contig 13254 bp, 9 predicted proteins | sample Palsa_T0_3_FD_202264 | JGI IMG/M metagenome (GOLD analysis project Ga0302326, IMG submission 202264) | Peat permafrost microbial communities from Stordalen Mire near Abisko, Sweden - Palsa_T0_3 | ecosystem: Environmental > Terrestrial > Soil > Palsa > Peat permafrost | place: Sweden: Abisko... | reverse complement strand
GCTGAGCGATTTGCAGTGGCGCAAGGATTTCCCCGCGAGAATCTTTTGACCGAAGACGCTCGCAAAATCTGGCTTCTCTGGAAAGAAACGAATTCTGATAAAGACTGGTGGGGCATCGGTCCGGGCAGCCCGACTTGGAAGCCGCCTGCGCCCGCTGCTGGTCCGCCACGGAGCAAGCTGCTTCGAGAAATGCGGCAGCTACCGCGCGTCCCCGGGCCCGAAGAAGCGGAACTCAGTGCCAAGCGCGCGCACGCAATTTATTCGTTGGCTGCGGACGTCGGCATTGCTCCCGAACCTCGCTGGGAGGCTGTACAGCACGTAATGTTTCCGCCCACCGGGACCATTCACGTTTCCGCCTTGAATGCGAGGGGTGAGATGTCGGGCGCCACTACCACCTCCGGGCTGGCGTGGAAGCTGTCCGGCCGCCTCGGCGATTCGCCGATCGTTGGCGCCGGTTGTTATACCGATCAGGAGATCGGTTCGGCTGGGGCGACGGGCAGCGGCGAGGAAAACATCCGTGTTGCCGGAGCGCACACCATTGTCGAAGCGATGCGCCAAGGGATGTCCCCGGAGGAGGCGGGCATGGAAGCGCTGCGGCGGATCGTTCGCAACTACGACAACGACATGACGCGCCTGCGCTACGTCGAGATGCATTACTACATCCTGCGGCGTGACGGCGCGTACGCAGGGGTGTCCTTGTGGAATGTTGGTCCTAACGGAAAGCCTCGCGCGTTTGTCGTGCATGACGGCAGCTATCGCGTGGAGCCGATGGTCGCGCTGCTGAAGGGGTCTCCGATTCGTTGGCCGCCCGAATAACGGCGGAAAATTATTGTCCGGTCGCGGGATTGGCGCGCAGAGGGACTCTTGTTTCGCGCCTCGCGCGGAAGACGCGCCATGCAATCACGCCGCTGCCGATCGTGATCAGCGCAACAATCGTCCAGATGACCGGGGCCTCGCTCTCGCCAAAATATTTATTCCAGAGCTGGATTAAATGTCGCCCGTAATGCTGGCCGAGCCAGCCTTCGAGGAAGTAGCGCGTGGCGCGGAAGATCGCGAACGCGATCAGAAATTTCCGTTTGGGCATCTGCAGCGCGCCTGCGGCGATGACAAACGGCGTCAATGGAATGGGAGGTGGAAGCAGCGCGGGTAGGCCGATGCTCAACACGGGATTGCGCTGGACCCAGCCCTTGATGCGGCCAGTGTATTTCTCTGGAACGTAGCGCTTGAGCAGCGCCTCGCCACCTTTCGCTGCCAGCCGATACGACAGGTACGCGCCGCAGATCCCGCCCGCAGTCGCGACGAGGGAGAAGATCCACCACTGCTCCGGCTTGTGCGCCGTTAGGACGATCAGCAGCAGGTCAGTCGACCCGGGCAGCGGCAGTGGAACGACGGAAGCATCCACCATGGCAACAAAAAACAAGCCGACGCCGCCGAGGCCGATGAGCCAATGGAAGAGAGGACTCCGGTGCGTGCCCGTGGCTGCGCGGTGCGCGTGCGTATGCTGCTGCAAAATTCTCATGCCAACCCATTGGACGCCTGGAGAGCGCCTTCAGCTGCAGTTTTGCAGCGGTAATTGTGAAGGTATCAAAATGCCGCGATGCCAGTGATCGATTCTCCGATGATGAGCGCATGAATGTCGTGCGTGCCCTCATACGTCTTCACGCTCTCGAGATTCATCATGTGGCGCATGATCGGATAATCGTCGGCGATGCCGTTGGCACCGAGAATGTCGCGCGCCATGCGGGCGCACTCTAGTGCCATCCACACGTTATTTCGCTTCGCCATGGAGATGTGTTGGTGCTCGACTTTGCCCGCGTCCTTCAGACGGCCGACCTGCAGGCTGAGCAGTTGCGCCTTGGAAATTTCGGTGATCATCCACGCCAGCTTTTCCTGGACCAGCTGGTGTCCGGCAATTGGCATGTCGCGGAATTGCTTGCGCATCTTTGCGTACTGCAGCGCGGTGTCGTAACAGCTCATGGCTGCGCCAATCGCCCCCCAGCCGATGCCATAGCGAGCTTGGTTCAAGCACATCAGCGGACTCTTCAAACCGCCGGATTTCGGCAGCAGATTTTCCGCCGGGACGCGAACATCCTGCAGCGAAAGTCCGGAAGTCACGCTCGCGCGCAGAGACCACTTGCCGTGTACGTCTTGTGCGGAGAACCCCGGACGGTCGGTCTCAACCAGAAAGCCGCGAACACGTCCTTCCTCGTCATCTACCTTGGCCCAGATGACGGCGACGTCGGCGATGGAGCCCGAAGTGATCCACATTTTCTCGCCATTCAAGACGTACTCGCTGCCGTCTTTTTTTGCGCGAGTCCGCATGCCGCCGGGATTGGAGCCGAAGTCCGGCTCCGTCAGACCGAAGCAGCCCAGCTTTTCGCCCTTGGCCATCCCGGGCAGCCAGCGGTCTTTTTGTTCATCGCTGCCGAAGGTGTAAATCGGATACATGACGAGCGCGCTCTGCACGCTGACGAAGCTACGTACGCCTGAGTCGCCGCGCTCCAGCTCCTGCGTCATTAGGCCGTATTCAACATTGGACATGCCGGCGCAGCCATAGCCATGCAGGTTGGCGCCGAAAAATCCGAGCTCGCCCATGGGTTGGATCAGCTCGCGCGGGAAGCGGCCATCGCGGTTGCACTGCTCGATGATCGGCACCAGGTTGTCTTCAATAAACTTGCGCGCGGTGTCGCGCACCAGGCGCTCGTCATCTCTTAACAGGCCGTCAAAGCCCAGAAAATCTACGCCTTGAAACTTGAAGGCCATGTCTTGCTGCTCCCGTGCAGTGGTTCTGCAAACTTTTCAGGCTAGCACAGCGAAACCCGTGGCGTGGAGGCCGCTTTGTTCATATCATTAGCCAGTGTGGGCGTGAATCGGCTGTTTCCGTCGCTTCTAATGATTGCTTTGGCGAGTGCCAGCGCATCTGCGCAGGACGCATCCGGTCCGTTTTCACCAGGCGCGATGCGGAAATCTCCCGTCGAAGTCTTCATCTTTCTTCGCACTGATTGCCCGATTTCGAACCGCTTTGCGCCCGAGGTACAGCGCCTCAGCCAGCAGTTCGCCACGAAGGGCGCGCAGTTCTGGCTGGTCTATCCCGACCGCGCCGAGAGCGCAGCTAACGTCGCGACGAACGCGAAGGATTTTGGCTACAGTCTGCCAGTGTTGCGTGATCCGGATCGTGCGCTGGTCAAGCTGAGCCACGCGTCCATCACTCCGGAAGCGGCGGTCTTCTCACGCGGGAAGCTGGTGTATCACGGTCGCATCGATGATCGTGTCGCCGCGCTCGGCAAGGTCCGTCCCGCCGCGACGACACATGAATTGCAGGCCGCCGTGTCCGCTGCTCTACTTGGACAAACGCCGGCCGTGACCGAGGCACCGGCCATCGGCTGCTACATTTCAGACTTGCAATGAGTCTCCGAGACCAGATGTTCACGGTTTTCGTTTCGCTCGCCGCGGCCCTGCCGCTCGCCGCGCAGAGCTCCACGCCTGCAAAATCTGACACCTATGCGAAGGACATCGCGCCCATTCTTAACGCGCAGTGCGTCGCCTGCCATCACACGGGTGGGCCTGCGCCGTTTCCATTGACGACGTTTGCGGAGGTGCGCAGTCATGCGCATCAGATTGCCGACGTCACCCGCGCCCATTACATGCCGCCTTGGCTGCCAGACACCCAAGTGTCTAAATTCGTCGACCAGTTAGAGCTCTCCGATGTCCAGATCAAGACAATCCAAAGCTGGGTTGGGCAGGGAGCAGCCGCGGGCGACCTAGCCAGCGCGCCGAAGCCGCAGAATTTTCCTGACGGTTGGCAGCTGGGCAAGCCCGACCTGGTGTTGACGACGCCGAAGCCGTGGACGATGCCCGCGTCGAGCGTCGACATCTATCGCAATTTCATTTTCCGCGTGCCGATTGACCAGATGAAATATGTTCGCGCAGTTGAGATTCGTCCCGGCAACACTGGTGCGGTGCATCACGCGAATGTGCTGATCGATCGCAAGGCGTCGCTGCGCAAACGCGATGGCGAGGATGGGCAGCCGGGATTTCCCGGCATGGATGTGGCGCTCGAGTCGGACGCGTTCGATCCCGACAGCCACTTTATTTATTGGAAGCCCGGCGCGGTGGTGTGGTCGGAGCCGGAGGGCCTCAGCTGGGAGCTCGATCCGGGCACCGACCTCATCCTGAACATGCACTTGCAGGCATCGGGCAAAGCAGAACAGGTGCAGCCGTCGCTGGGAATTTATTTTGCCTCTTCGCCGCCGACCCTTCATCCCATGCTGCTGCAACTGGACGCAGATGAGCAGCTCGACATCCCCGCGGGCGACAGCAATTTTGCGGTCCACGACGAGTTCACATTGCCGATTGATGTGGATGTAATCGCGATTTATCCGCATGCCCACTACCTGGGCCACGAGATGAATACGTTTGCGACGCTGCCGGATGGGAAGAAGCAGTGGCTCGTCAAAATTCCGCAGTGGGACCAGAGCTGGCAGGGAATCTATCGCTACAAGGGTTACATTCACCTACCGCGTGGGACTGTAATTTCGATGCAGTACACGTATGACAATTCGGCCGCGAACGTTCGCAACCCGTCGCACCCGCCGCGCCGTGTCACCGTTGGAAATTCTTCGACCGACGAAATGGCGCATGTGTGGTTGCAAGTATTGCCGGTGCCCCCCGAGGTGGACGGACAGGATGCGCGGCTGATTTTGCAGCAGGCAGTGATGCAGCATGTCCTTGAGAAACGGCCGCAGGATTTCAGCGCGCACTTCAATCTCGGCGCTCTTTACCTGGGTCAGGGCAAAGCCGCGGACGCAGAGAAACAGTTCGCGCTTGCCCTGGCTGCGCGCCCCAACGACGCGGCGACATTGAATAGTCTTGGCGCCGCGATCGAAGCGCAGGGTCGGACTGCCGAAGCAGTGGAATTATTTCGCAAGTCTATCGCCGCCGATCCCAGTTACGTGAATGCACATTTCAATCTCGCCATGGCACTGGGCAGCTCGGGGGATTTTAACGGTGCAATCGCGGAGTTCCAGCGCGTGCTGACGTCGCACCCTGATGACAGTGGCGCGGAAGCAAATCTCGGCGCAGCTTATGCCCAGATCAATGACTGGAAGAATGCGGAGATGCATCTGCGCCGCGCGCTTGCACTGGATCCGCAGAACAAGACGGCTGAGGAAAATCTGGCCATCGTGCTACAAAATCTCCCAGGTCACTGAGCACACTTCAGGCCAGGTATTCCTTCAGGAAGGGGTCATCGGAGTGGACGAGGTCATGCGTGGTGCCATCGAAGACAACCTTGCCATCGTTGAGGACGAGGAACGAAGTGTTGGGATCGAGCCCATTGTCTGCAATGGGCTGCATGCTTTTTTTCTCCGCGTCGTAATGATGGGTCGCCATGACGAAGGCGTCTTGCAGCCGGTGCGTGACCAGCATGGCGGTGGTTCCATAAAAATCCCGCTGCTTGACGACTAATTCGATGATGGTCGTCGACGTGATCGGATCGAGCCCCCCGGTGGGAGAATCGTAGAGCAGCAGGTCGGGCTTGGTGATGATGGCGCGCGCGATGGCGACGCGCCGGCGCATACCGCCTGAGAGCTCCGATGGAAATTTCTGCAGCGTGTGCTCGAGCTCGACGAAGCGCAGTGCCTCTTCGACACGCGCAGTGCATTCTTCCGGCGAAACGTTTTCCTCTTCCAGGCGATAGGCGACGTTGTCTTCGACATCGAGCGAGTCGAACAAAGCGCTCTCCTGAAAAACCATGCCGACGCGCCGCCGCAATACCAGCAACTCGTCCTCGGTCAGCTTGGCGATATCCTGGCCGAAAAGCATAATGCGGCCGGTGTCCGGCTTGAGCAGTCCATTCGCCATCTTCAGCAGCACGCTCTTGCCGACTCCGGCTGGGCCGAGAAGAATGCGCGTCTCCCCGCGGTTGACCACGAACGAAACGTTTTGCAGCACGGGGTGATCTTCGAAGTAAATGCCTACGTCCTCAAATACGAGCACCTGCTCGGGAACGTCGGAGTGCGCCGGTTGCTCGGGAGTCAGCGTCGCGGTTTCTGGCATGGCGAGTCCTCAGCGTCCAAAGATTCCGATCAGGATGCGGCTGATGATGAAGTCCGACGCGATGATGCAGACCGAAGCAACGACGACAGCCTGCGTGGTAGCTTTGCCGACGCCTCTCGTTCCGCCGGTCGTGTTCATGCCGAAGAAGCAGCCGACGGTAGAGATGATGAATCCGAAGAAAACCGGCTTCAGCAACCCCTGAATGATGTCGGGATACTGCAGCGTCTGGTAGGCGTTGTGAAAATATTGCGAGGCGTCGAGGCCGAGCATTGAGATGGAAACTGCACCGCCGCCGGCGATTCCGACCAGGTCAGAAATAATCGTCAGGAAAAAAGACATCACAATCGTTGCGATGACGCGAGGGGTGACCAGCTTCTTGACCGGGTCGGTGCCGAGCGCGCGCATGGCATCGATCTGCTCGCTCACTTTCATGGAGCCGAGTTCGCTGGCCATGCCAGAGGCGTTGCGGCCGGTCAGCATTAGTCCGGTCAGCACCGGGCCCAGCTCCTTGATCATCGACAAGCTGACCAGCTCACCGGTAACAGCCTTGGCGCCGAACTGCGCTAGGGTCGAAGCCGATTGCAGGGCGAGCACACCGCCGGTGAAGAATCCGGTGAGGATGACGATGGGCAGCGACCCAACGCCGATTGAATCAGACTGCGTGATGAGGTCGGCGCCGTAAAAAGGCTTCCGGAAGAGATTGCCAAATGCCTGCACCGAGAGCAGGGTGTACTCCTGCATGGTGAGCACGCGTTTTTTTGCAAACTCTACAGGAGAGGTAAATGCCATGAAGGTCTCGGAGCGCCCAACCGCGGCGCATCTCATCACTCTAACAAACCGGGGCGCGCCTGCCTGATTTTGCCTGAGATTGGCGGGCGGCCGCAGGCGTGCCGTATGCTAACGGTTCGGGAGATTCGTCATCAGTATGAGGTCCGCTCGCCTGCTCTTAATGATCGCTGCTGCCAGCCTGGCGCTGCTTGCCGGCTGCGGCTCTTCGGGCGTCGCCGTGGTGCGGATCATCCACGTCGCGCCGGGCACGGGATCGATTGACGCATTCGTCAGCGACACACAGGTGGCGACGACGCTCACGTACGGGTCGGCGACCCAATACATCTCGGTCCCTGATGGCAGCCACACGGTTGAGCTGACTGCAGCGGGGCAGGACAACACTTCGTTGTACAAGCAGGTTGTGGCTGTTTACGCAAATACTTATCTCACGATTTTTGCGGTCAACCCGGCGGCATCGATCTCAGAACTGGTTCTTACCGACAATGACACCCAGCCTGATTCCGGCGACTTCAAGTTGCGGGTCGTGCATGTCTCCCCGTCCGCGAATCCGGTGGACGTGTACGTCACGGCGCCGTCGACGTCCATCACCAATGTGCCGGCGACTTTCAGAAATCTCCCCTATCAGACCGCCGAGGCCTATCTCCAGTTGGGTGCGGGAAGTTATGAAGTGCGCTTCACCAACGCCGGCACGAAGACTGTAATCGCGGACACGGCGGCATTTACTCCGAACGTCGGCGACATCTATACAGTTGCTCTGGCGGATGCGCCTGTGGGAGGAACGCCGTACCAGGCTTACGTTTACACCGACGCTGAGTTTTCCAACAACAACCCGCCGACCCAATGAGCTGGATCAGGCGTCGCGCTGGCGCTTGCGAATCTCGATCGTCAGCCGCTTGATCTTCTGGTTCAACGTGGACAACGGGATGTGGAAGCGCTCGGCGGCCTCGGTCTGATTCCAGTTGCAGCGCTCCAGCATGTCGGTGATGATGCGCCGCTCGACCACTTCGAGAATGTCGAACAGGGAAGCATCGGGGCGATGCTCCAGCAAATTGGATGTGTACTTGCGTCCTGTCAGCTGGTCGGGCAGCTGGTCGCTGGTGATGACACCGGAGGACGACAGCACGACGGCGCGCTCGATTGCGTTTTCCAATTCGCGGACATTGCCAGGCCACTCGTAATCCATCAGCACGCGCATCGCGTCCTGCGCGACGGTACGCGACGGCATGTTGTTTTCCTTGGTGAAGTACTCAAGGAAGTGGCTGACCAGCAGCGGAATGTCCTCGCGACGCGAGCGCAGCGGCGGCAGGTCGACGGTGATGACGTTGAGGCGGTAAAAAAGGTCTTCGCGGAATTTGCCGGACTGGACGGCTTCGCGCAGGTCGACATTGGTAGCGGCGATGATGCGAACGTCCACCTGAATTTCATGTAACCCGCCGAGTTGCATAAAGCGCCGGTCCTGCAGGACGCGCAGGATTTTCGCCTGCGTGTCAAGGGCCATCGTCGCAATTTCGTCGAGGAACAGGGTGCCGCCGTTGGCGACCTCGAACAAGCCTTTCTTGGCTGCGACTGCCGAGGTGAAGGCGCCCTTGGTGTGGCCGAACAAAGTCGATTCGAGCAGGTCCGTCGGCATCGCGCCGGTGTGGATAGGTACGAAGGGACGGTCGCGTCGCGGCGAGTTGGCGTGAATGGCCTTGGCGATAATCTCTTTGCCGGTCCCGCTTTCTCCCTGGATCAAAATCGTGGCGCGACTAGGCGCAATCTGTGCGACCAGGTCGAAGATGCGCAGCATGGCGTCGGATTTGCCGATGATGTTTTCGAAGTTGTAGCGCTGGTGCAGCGCACGGCGGAGCTGCTCATTTTCCTGTTCGACACGGGCGCGGCCAACGGCGGCGCGGATATCGGCGAGAAGTTTCTCGTTGTCCCATGGCTTTTGTACGAAATTGGCCGCGCCGGTGCGAATCGCCTCGACGACGTTGGCCACCGAGCCGTAGGCCGTGATCATGATGACGGGCAGACTGGGCAGGCGCTCGTGGATGTCGTGCAGAATCTCGATGCCATCGCGGCCGGGCAGCGCGAGGTCCAGCAGCACAAGATCGTACACCTGCTGCTCGAGCCGACGCAGACCCTCTTCGCCATCGCCAGCCAGCTCGATGGTAAAGCCTTCGAGCTCGAGCAGGGTTTGGAGTGATTCGCGAATACTCGCCTCGTCGTCGATGACGAGGATGCGCATGCGATTACCCTCTGCGGCGGTGCGTGGAGGTTCAGCTTGCGCGATAACTGCTTCAGGCATGTACAGACTTCCTTATCAGGGGGAATTCAAGTTGGAATGTGGTGCCGCGGCCGGGCTCGCTCCACGCGTGAATTTTTCCGGCATGCTCCTGGATGATGCCGTAGGAGACGCTCAGTCCGAGGCCGGTGCCGCGCCGTTCGCCCTCGCGCGGAGAGGTCTTGGTGGTGAAGAACGGGTCGTAGATGCGCTGCAGGTTTTCGCGGGTGATGCCGGAGCCGGTATCTGTAATTCGAATGGTTACAAATCCATTGCTGATGGTTTCAATTCGCAGGATGCCACCATCGGGCATGGCATCCTTTGCGTTCAGGAACAGGTTCAGGAAGACTTGTTGCAGCTTTCCCTGGTTACCGCGGACGTGCGGCGGCTCAGGTTGCAGCTTCAGGTCAACCTCAATACGGGCCTTTTTGAACTGATGGTCGAGCAGGACGAGGGTTTCGCGCAGCAGCTGGTTGACGTCGAGGTCGCGGAACTCGGCGACGCTGGTCCGCGAGAAATTGAGCAGGCCATTGGTGATTTCCGAAGCTCGGAAGGTTTGCTGCGTGATCTTGTCCAACAGGCTGGTCAGGCGCTCATCGCCGCGCACCTGCTTGGCCAGCATCTGCGTGTAGCTGGAAATTACAGCCAGCGGCGTATTCACTTCATGGGCTACGCCGGCCGCGAGCAATCCGATCGAGGACAACTTTTCTGACTGCGCGAGTTGGCCCTCCAGATGCGTGCGCTCGGTGATGTCGTCGACCAGAATGATGCGGCCGACGGTTTCAAGATCGCGCGACAGCAGCGGCGCAATCGCCATGTTGACGGTGCGGACCTCGTTCGCCGGAGTGTGCAGTCGGAACTTGTACAGGTTGTGAACGCCGGGAAAATCGCGGACACGATTGAACTCTGTCACGAACTCGGCAGGGAAGAGCTGCTGCAGCGGTTTGCCGAGGACCTCGACGCGGGACTTCGCGTACATGACTTCCATCTGTGCGTTCCAGCTTTCGACGCGGTCCTCGAGATCGACCGCGAGGATGCCGACGTTGATCGACTCAACGATGTTTTCGTTGAATTCCTTCAGGCGCTCGTACTCATCAATTTGCTCGGCCAGCTTGGCATACAGCTGCGCGTTCTGGATGGCGATGCCGATGTAGTTGGCCAGCGATTCCAGCAGCTCCATGTCTTCGCTGCTCAGAAAGTCTCCGCCCACGGTACGACCAAGTCCAAGAACGGCGATGGTCTTCTTCTGCACTTTGCAGGGCAGGAAATAGTTCAGGTCGAGCAGGCGCAGCGCGAGCTGTTCGGTGGGCGCGAGGCGAATGGCGGAGTCGGTGTTCTCGAAAAACAAGTGGCCACCCACTTCCGATGCCGCGATAAAGCCGAGGTTCATTTGCGTGGCCGCAATTTCTGCAGGCATGCCGTGGGACTCGACCAATCTGTAACCGCTGGCAGTGTTGTCGGCGAGAAAGACGGCGATGCGGGAGACCAGCAGCGTGCGCGACAGCCGGTCGGTGACGGAGCGGAGCACGGCCTCGAGATCGGTCTCCGAGCTCAAGCCGCGGCCAAACTCGATCAACGTGGTGCGGTAGTCGTACTGCTTGCGGTCGAAGAGCTGATCCACTCGGGCTTGAATGAGACGCCGCAGCGGCTCAAAGACCTGCGCGGTGACGACGATGGTGATGACCAGTCCCCAGGTACCGAAATTCGGCAGCCTCTTGTGGACAATCTCGGCCAGGATGCCGACGACGCCAAAATATGCACCGACCAACGCGCCAGTAGCCAGCGTGTAGCTGACGCCGCGCTTGAAGATCAGGTCCACGTCCATCAGCCGGTAGCGAACGATGGCATAGCTGAAGGTCAGCGGCAGGAAGACCAGGAAAAGCCCGGCAGCACGGCCCAGCCACGCGGGGAAGTTCCAATCCGCGAGATAGGGGATGACGTAAAAAATTGTGAACGGTACGACCGCCAGCAGCGTTCCGCGCATGAGCCACTTGAGCTGCTGGCGCCGCAGCGGCGTATTTTCTCGCCGTGAGTCGACGAACAGCACGACCGCGGCCAGCACGTAGTAAAGCGCGAGGTAGCCAACGCTGATCTGGTCCAGGCGATGGTGCAGGAGCTCGGTGGCAACCCACCAATTGATGGCGGCGACATGCAGCGCGACCAGCAGCACACCCGGCAGATAAATGAGCGCGATCCACCAGCGGCGACGGTGCTTGCGCTCGGCGTCGTCGGGAAAGGTCGCGGCGAAATGCAGGAACAGTGCGGGCTGCAGCGCCCAAGCGACCGTGTTGCTCCAGTAAATGATCCAATCGAACTCGTTCAGCTTGCCGGTGTAGCGGAAAGCATAGAGCACGAACGACGCGAGACAGAACAGATAAAAATGCAGCGCGCGAGGCGCAGTCCACCGTCGCAGCAATACGTAGAGACCGATGAAGAGATAGACCAGCGCGATGAGCCGGGAGGCAACATACTCAGAGTGGTCGGCCGGCTCGAGAATGACCTGCAGATCAAGACGAACGCCGTTGCGGACAAGGCTATAGGTCGCGCCGCGGTAGGTGCCGGTGCGGAACATCTGCTGGACGGCATCGGCGAAGCGTGGCGTGGGATCGCCATTGATGGCGGTGAGCTGGTCACCGGTCTTGATGCCGGCGCGTTCGGCGGGGGATTCGGCGGGCACTCTCTCGGCGTGCAGGCCGGTGGCGGAGTAGGCCGACTCGACCCACCAGACTCCGTCCGTGGGTTGCTCAAAACTGTGCTCTTTTTGAAAATTGATGAATGCAAACACGCAAGCCGCGACTGTCAACAGTGCCAGAGGGAGCACCGAAGTTCGCGACTGCATTTCTTTCAGCATCCTCACCTTTCGCCCTGCCTCAGGTTTGGGGCAGAACAACACTTATTGCGGCAGCAAGTGGGCTGCCAGCCTCGACGAACTCTTCGCGACCCGGCTCGGCCTAGTCAAAAGCCCATAGTTTGTAACACTTTGACATAAAAATTCCCGCTGGGCCGTAAGGCTTTCGGGTCTGCCATAACTCCTGTAAATGGCAGGATATACCAAAAATCATAGATCATATCTTGCTGAATTGATAGCCGTAACAGTACATTTTTGGTGCTTTTAGCAGTTTTCCCACTTTCACACTTGACCCCCCGTTGAGAATCCGTTGAAGTAGAAACATGACTTCTTCTACTCCGCCGGACTCCGCGGAGCAGGTTTTTGGCCGAGAATCCGAGTACCTCATCAACACCTACCCCCGCTTGCCCCTGGTCGTCGATCGCGGCCAAGGTGTTTACCTTTGGGACACGGACGGCCGCCGCTACTTAGACTTGATGTCCGGCCTTGGGGTGAGCGCGCTGGGGCACGCGCATCCACGTTTAGTGGCGGCGCTGACCAGTCAGGCCTCGCAGGTGCTGCATCTTTCGAACCTGTACTCGCACCGCTGCCAGGGAGAATTGGCAGAGAAGCTTTGCCACCTGAGCGGAATGAGTGCCGCCTTTTTTTCCACCGGCGGTGCTGAGGCGGTGGAGGGAGCGCTGAAGCTAGCGCGCTCCTGGGCACAGCAGAATTTTTTGCAGGGTCAATCGCAGTCAAAGACGGGATTCGTCGCGCTGGAGCAGTCCTATCACGGGCGCTCGTTCGGCGCACTGAGTGTAACCGGGCAGCCGCGCTATCGCGAGAGCTTTGGTCCGGCGCTCACCGGCGTTCGCTTTGCCCGCCGCAATGACGTAGCTTCGTTGGACGCAGTGATGGATGAATCCATCTGCGCCATCATCGTCGAACCCATCATGGGCGAAGGCGGAGTGCACGAGTGCTCCGACGGATTTTTGCGTGAGGCTCGCCGGCTGGCGGATCAGCACCACGCTCTGTTAATTTTCGATGAGATTCAATGCGGTCTGGGCCGGACGGGCAGCTGGTTCGCGTTCGAAAAATCCGGCGTTCGTCCGGATGTTCTCGTCATCGGCAAGCCGCTAGGTGGTGGACTTCCGCTGAGCGCGTTCCTGGTGGCACCGGGCAAAAATCTTCGCCGCACTTTAACGGCCGGCCAGCACGGCAGCACCTTGGGCGGCAGTCCGATTGCATGCAGGCTGGCGCTGGAGTTTCTCGCCATCGTCGAGGAAGAGGCGCTGCTGGAGCAAATCCGCGACAC
>Ga0302326_10021431_pt1 | contig 13255 bp, 10 predicted proteins | sample Palsa_T0_3_FD_202264 | JGI IMG/M metagenome (GOLD analysis project Ga0302326, IMG submission 202264) | Peat permafrost microbial communities from Stordalen Mire near Abisko, Sweden - Palsa_T0_3 | ecosystem: Environmental > Terrestrial > Soil > Palsa > Peat permafrost | place: Sweden: Abisko... | reverse complement strand
GCCATGATGCCGAACGTCCAGACCGGGAACGCGAACAGGATCGTGCGGTAGGAGAGCCTGTCGAGGATCAGCGCCTTGGGCAGGTGGAGCATGATCCCCGTGGTCCTGGACGGGTGGCCGGCCGCGACCCGGCGCTCGTGCCGGTCGGCCAGCAGGTACATCACAGTGGTGACGGCGCCGACGATGTACAGGCCGGTCGCGACGATCATCGCCGTCACGTGAATGGCGATCCAGTAGGACTGCAACGCGGGAACGAGGGCCCCGGCCGGGGTATAGATGACGGTCAGGGCCAGGCCGAGCGCGAACACGACCGGGATCAGCACGAACAGGCCGATGTAATACGCCTTGTACCGGAGCGATATGGCGAGGAGCACGATGACCGCCATGCAGGTGATCGCCGTGATGAACTCGTACATGTTGCCCCAGGGCACCCGGTGCTCCGCGAGGCCACGGGTAAGGATCCCGGCAATATGAGCGATCAGCCCGGCGCTGGTTAGGACGAGCGCCGAGCGTATCCAGAATCCAGGTCGCGGCGAGGCGGCCGATGTAAAGGTCGCCTGGGGCGAGCCAGCGTCGGCGCCGTCCCGCAGGCGGACGGCCGGGCCGCCCGATGGCAGGGCCCCGGCCTTGCCCGCCCCGGCGCCGACCAGTTCAGTCACTCTGGCGGGCGCTGGCTCCGGCGCGCGTATTCTCCCGAAGGCGAAGTCGCAGGCGTAGGCGAGCATCGCGAGCGCGTAGAGGACGACGGTGGCCAGCAGGAGATGCTCGCTGACCTGAGCCAACCCGGTGTTGATAGGCATCAGAGCCTCACTCCCCCTCGTCGTGGCCGAGGGCTGATTCGTTGTCGGCTGGGGCTGATTCGTTGTCGGCTGGGGCTGATTCGTTGTCGGCTGGGGCTGATTCGTTGTCGGCTGGGGCGGACAGGTAGTTGAGGGCCGGGCGGTCGTCCGGCGCGGCTGGCTGCGGTCTGCGGGCGGACGGGATGGGGCCCGGTGGATCTTCGTCATCGGAGGGATCGCCGGCATCGCCCGCACCGTCCCCGAAGGAGGCACTCTCGCTGCTGCCCCCATCGCCGGCTTGCCCCGCGCCGGCCATGCCCGCCGGCTGGCTTCCACCGTGCGAAGCCATCATCTCAGCGGTCAGCGCGGCGAACTCCGTCTCGAAGCCGCCTGCGGCATCGGACCTGGCCAGGCCGCCGATGTCCACGACAGTGCTGCCGTCAGGCGCGGCGTGCGCGCGCACGAATACCCGGCGGCGCCGTACGGAGAACGACAGCAGCAGCCCGGCGATCGCGATGATCCCGGAGATGAGCGCGGGCACCTGGCCGGGATCGTAGGTGATGGCCAGGCTCGCCCATTGCCGGTACCCGGTAAAGGTGAGCGTCCCCGCGTGGCCCGGAAGCTTGATCGACTGGCCGGGAGCGAGCGGCCGCGGCGCCACCGATAGCCGCCGCAGGTGGGCGAGGTCCAGCTGGTAGACCGACTGCGACGGTCCGCTGTTCAGGCCGAGGTTGCCGGCGTAGGAGACCAGGCTCACCCTGGGCAGCAGGGCCGCGGGGAAGGCCGATTGCAGCCGGCCGTTGACATCGACGGCGGTCGGCAGGAACACGCCGGCGAAGCCGAGCTGATCCGGGTCGGCGTCGGGCACCTTGATGACACCCTCGGAGGTAAGCCCTCTTTGCTCGACCGGGATGAACGGCACCGGGCTGTCGAAGACCACCCGGCCGGCCCCGTCGGTGACCCGGAACACCGGAGCGTAGCCGTGGCCGATCAGGTACACCCGCACGCCGTCCACGCTGAGCGGGTGGTTGACGCGTATTAGGTAACCGTGTGACGGGGCGCCCGGGCGATCGGTGTAGCTAACCGACGCGTCGAACGAGGATGGCTGGCCCCGCAGCGTGCCCGAGGTGATGTAGTGCGCCGTGAATTTGTCCAGCGTTACCGTGAAGGGCTGCAGGTCCCCCGGCGTTACCAGGCGTCCTGGCCGGAACTGGTCCAGCGCGGTCGGCGTGTTTGCGAACGACTGGCCGGCGATCAGCAGCCGGTCGGCCTTGTAGCCGAAGATCCCGCCGATTCCGACCGACCCGAGCAGCGCGAGCAGCGCGATGTGGAACAGGAGATTACCGACCTCCCGCAGATAGCCTTTCTCGGCAGCCACCCAGCCTTCTGCGTTACGCATCCGGAACCGCTTGCCCGATAGCAGGCTGGCCGCGGATCCGACTGCCTCGGCGGGGGTAAGCGAGGTGCGGTAACTGGCTGACATCGGAAGCCGGGAGAGGTTGCGCGGGGCGCGCGGTGGCAGCTGCCGCGCCGAGCCGACCAGCCGGAACGTCCGCGGCAGCACGCAGCCGGCCAGCGACACGAAGAGCAGCAGGTAAATCGCCGAGAACCAGGGCGCTCCGAAGACGCTGAACAGGGAAAGCCTGGCAAGGATCGGGGCCAGCGCCGGATGCGCGGTGTAGTACTGCGCCACCGCGGCCGGGTCGATTCCCTCTTGCGGGATCACCGAGCCCGGCACGCTCGCCACGGCGAGCAGGAAAAGCAGTATCAGCGCGGTGCGCATCGAGGTGAGCTGCCGCCAGGCCCATCGCAGCCAGCCCGTCACGGCGGGCCTGAGGCCGCCGGAGGAGGCCGGTCGGGCCTTCGAGGATGACGGCGGTGCGGATGACGGCGGTGCGGATGACGGCGGGCCGGCGTCCGGGGACGGCGCAGCAGCGGCGCGCACGTCCTGCTCGCTGCCTGAGCCCGGCGGCACGCGCACATCGGTCATCGGGTCACCACCCGTGATCGCGAGATCATGAGGCCCCCGCCGCCACGCTGGCGATCAGCCTGCCCAGCGTGGAGTAGGTCGCCTCCCCGACGATCCGCGCCGCGATCCGCCCGGTCCGGTCCATCACCAGGGTGGTCGGAATCCCGGCCGGCGGGACAGTGCTCCGGAAGGCGAGCGCTATCTCGTCGGAGGGGTCGTTAAGGCTGGGGTAGCTGATCAGGAAGGTGTGCTGAAATGCCTTGGCGGCCACCGGGCTGTCCTGGATGTCCACGCCGATGAACCGGACGCCACTCGACCGGAAGCGCCTCGCGAGAGCCTCCAGGGCCGGTGCCTCCGCCCGGCAAGGCCCGCACCAGGAGCCCCAGAAATTCAGCACCACGACGTCGCCGCGGTAGCTGGACAGGCTGAGCCGCCGGCCGCCCAGCGTGGTGCCCGTGATGTCCGGCGCGACCGGGCGCGATCCGCTTGCGTACACCGTGGTGGCATAGCTGCCGGCGACGAAGCTGGTCCCGTTGCTGGCCGCCGTGTCCTGTCCGATCGCGCCACCCGAGCAGCCGGCGATGGCGAGCCCGATCACTGCGGAAAGCGCGGCTACCGCGGCGCCGTCCGGCTGACGCAAGAAGCATGCCAGCCGGGCCCGGGCCGGGTGAGCCGCACGACGCGGGAAGCGCGGCAGGCGGAACACAGGGTGATCTCCTACAGGCAGTAGTATCGCGGCCCCTATTGTGCCGGACCCCTGACCTGGCCAGCACACGGGGCCGGCGTTTCCGCACTGGGCCGGCCCTGCGGCTGGCGGGATTCAGCGTCGTTGGGACTCCACTGTCGCTGTATCTGCAGTGCAGTCCCAACGACGCTCATCGAAGCCCTGGCCGGGAAGCCCTGGCCGGGAAGCCCTGGCCGGGAAGCCCTGGCCGGGACAGGTCACGCGCCGGCTATCCGGCTCCGCCCATGGCCTGCGGGCTCCGCATAGGTCACGCCAGTCAGCTTGCCGCCGGCATAGCTGAGGCTTGTCACGCTGGCCAGCGCGCACTGCCGCCGGGCCGGGTGATGCCAGAGCCGCCGGCCTTCGGCCCACCTGCGGGTCACCCAGATCGGCAGCTGATGACTGACGCAGACGGCCTCGTGCCCGCGCGCCGCCTGGGCCGCGTCGCCCACCGCGGCGAGCATTCTCGCCACGACATCCCGGTAGGGCTCGCCCCACGAGGGACGCGCCGGGTTCACCAGATAGCGCCAGTGCTGGGGACGGCGCAGGGCGCCGTCGCCGATGCCGAAGGTCATCCCCTCGAAATGGTTCCACGGCTCGATCAGCCGTTCATCGGTCACCGCCGGCAGGCCGAATTGTGCCTCCATCGGCTCGGCTGTTTCCCTGGCCCGCTCTAGCGGCGAGGTTCTCAGCACGGTCACGTCGCGGCCGGCCAGGAAATCGGCAGCTGCCTTGGCCATCAGCCTGCCGTCCTCAGACAGCTGATATCCCGGGATGCGGCCGTACAGGACACCGCGGGGGTTGGCCACCTCGCCGTGACGCACTAGGTGGACGACGCCGCGATCAGGCGGCAGGTGAATCTCAGGCATGGCTAGCACAGCTTACCGGCACGACCGCGTAAGGCCCGGGGTCATCAGCCGGCGCCGCAGCCGGCCAGCCCGCCGCGCCGGCCTGCCGGCGCTCAGCCCGCCGGCCGACGCCCAGCCCGCCAGCCCGGCGGCCCAGCCCGCCAGCCCGCACCGCGCCCGCCAGCAGGCGCTCAGCCGGTCAGCCGGCGCTCAGCCGGCTAGCGTGGTCTCAGCATGTGGTTGCGCCTAGGGTTCCGCGCCTTGCCCGCCCCGCTGATCACAATCAGGGCCAGGCGGGCTGGACCGAGCGGCGCCGGGAACCTGCGGCAGGCGGGGCACAGCCCGCCGGCGGGCGAACACCTCACGGGATAGAAGCCTCGAGGGCTCTGCTAGCCGCGCCCGGAAGGGCCTGAACCGGCAGGAGCCGCCCCGTGAGTCCGACCGCCATCGCCTTGATCCTCGTCGCCGCCCTTGCGCACGCCACCTGGAACCTGCTCAGCAAGCAGGCATCAGCGGCCGGTGCCGTCTCGTTCATCTGGCTGGTGTCCGCCGCCGCCACGGGGGGATACGCGCCGGTCATCGCCATTGCCGTGATCATCGGGCAGCCCCGGCTGACCGGGCCGTGCTGGCTGTTCATGGCAGGGACGGGCCTGCTGCAGGCCGGCTATTTCCTCTTCCTGCAGAACGGCTACCGGCTCGGGGATCTCTCGCTCGTCTACCCGGTCGGGCGCGGCACCGGCGCGCTGCTCGCCGCGCTGGCCGGGGTCGTCATACTCGGCGAGCGCCCCGGGCCGGTGGCCGTCGCCGGGATTGGCTGCGTCGTTGCTGGCATTATCCTCATCGCGCTTCCCGGCGCGACCGGCAGCACCGCGCCGGCCCGGGCCGCTCCGGGCAGCGCCGCTCCGGGCAGCGCCGCTCTGGGCAGCGCCGCTCCGGGCAGCGCCGCTCTGGGCAGCGCCGATCCGGGCAGCGCCGCTCCGGCCCGGGCCGCAGTCGGCGCGCGCGCTAGGAAGGGCCCGTCCATGGCTGGCCCGACTGCGTTCGCGCTACTGACCGGCACCTTCATCGCCTCCTACACGCTGTGGGACAAGTTCGCGGTCACCTCGCTGCGGACGCCGCCGCTGCTGCAGGGGTACGCGGCCTTCCCGGTCATGGCACTGCTGTTCGCCCCGCTGGCGCGCCGGGCAGGCGGCCGGACTGCCCTGGTCTGGCGCGCCTACCGGGCGCAGGTGATCGGCGCCGCGGTGCTCGCGCCGCTCGCCTACATCCTGGTGCTGATCGCGCTGAGCTTCACCGCGGTCAGCGCGGTCGCGCCGGCCCGGGAGGTCAGCGTCCTGTTCGGGGTGCTGCTCGGCCGCAGGCTGCTGGGTGAGGGCAGCCTGCCGCGCAGGCTCGCGGCAGCGGCAGCGATCGTGGCCGGCATCGTGGCCATCGCGGTCGGCTGAGCCGGCCTCAGGACCCGGCCCCAGGGCAGGCACCAGGGCCGGCGTCAGCGCAGCGCGGCCGCGGCGGCCCTGGCCGCGGCCGGCAGCGCGCTGGCGACCCGGCTGACCGCGGCATCGTCGTGCGCAGCGGACAGGAACCATGCCTCGTACGGCGACGGCGGCAGGTAGACGCCCTGATCGAGCATGGCGTGAAAGAACGCGGCGTAGGCGGGCACCGACTGGCCGCGCGCCTCGCCGAAGTCGCGCACCGGGGTATCGATCCCGAGGAAGAAGGAGAACAGGCTCCCGGCCTCCTGCAGCCGGAACGGCACTCCCTCGGCGGCCAGCGCGTCGGCGGCGAGCTTGGCGATGGCAGCGGCGGCCTCGTCGACCCTCGCGTAGACCTCTGCCGTGCAGGCCCGCAGGGTGGCGAGCCCTGCGGCGGTCGCCAGCGGATTGCCGGACAGCGTGCCCGCCTGGTAGACGGGGCCCTCGGGCGCCAGCCTGTCCATCAGGGCCGCGCGCCCGCCGAACGCGGCCGCGGGCAGCCCGCCGCCCATCACCTTCCCGAATGTCATCAGGTCGGCGCCGACGCCCTCACGGCCGTACCAGCCGGAGCGGGTGACGCGGAAGCCGGTCAGCACCTCGTCCATGATCAGCAAGGCCCCGTGCTCCCGGCAGAGCAGCGCGAGCAGGTCGTTGAACCCCACCGCGGGCGGAACCACCCCCATGTTGGCGGGGCACGCCTCGGTGATCACGCAGGCGATCTGCCCGCCATGCTCGGCGAAGGCCTGCCGCACGGCCTCGGTGTCGTTGTAGGGCAGCACCAGGGTGTCGGCGGCCACCGCGCCGGTCACCCCCGGCGAGTCAGGCAGCGCGAACGTGGCCACCCCGGATCCGGCCGCGGCCAGCAGCGCGTCGACGTGACCGTGGTAGCAGCCGGCGAACTTGACCACCAGCCGCCGGCCGGTGCAGCCGCGGGCCAGCCGCAGGGCGGACATGGTGGCCTCAGTGCCCGAGCTGACCAGCCGGACCTTCTCGACCGGGGCGCGCCGGAGCAGTTCCTCGGCCAGCTCGACCTCACCGGGCGTCGCCGTGCCGAACGAGGTCCCTTCGCGCGCCGCGGCCGTCACGGCGCTGATCACCGCCGGATGCGCATGCCCGAGGATCATCGGCCCCCAGGAGCACACCAGGTCCACGTACTCGCGGCCATCGACGTCGGTGAGGTACGCGCCGCGGCCGGACGCCATGAACACCGGGATCCCGCCGACCGCGCCGAACGCGCGCACCGGCGAGTTCACCCCGCCCGGCGTGACGGCGCGGGCGCGGGCGAAAAGCCCGGCAGATCGCTCTCCCCCGCTCATCCCGCGGCCCTCCCGCTCATCCGGCGGCTCCGTCGCAGGCGTCAGCGAGGAACTCCAGCAGCCGGAGCCCGTCGGGCAGCGGATGGTCCGCGGGGCGGCGCAGCCACCGCGCCGTGCCGGCCTCGCCGTAGCGCGACGGCGGGGCGAGCACGTAGCTATCCCTGCAGTGCCAGCGCAGCCCGGTCACCTGCGCCACGGTCTCGGGCTCGCAGTCAAGATGACAGGACCACCATTCGTCCTCGTCGGCGGGAGCTCCCCGGGTCCGCACGAAGAACAGCGCCCGGTTTCCGGCGCTCACCGCCACCGGGCCGGGTCGGGTTCCCGACTCCCGCATCAGGTCAAGGGCCGCCGTTCCCACCGGCTCCGGCACGTCGAGCACGTCAAACACCCGCCCGGTCGCCAGGATGACGTTCGCCTCCGGCTGGGCGGCCCACAGGCCGGACACCGCCCCGGGATCGGCCGTCGCCTCCACTTGCCAGGCGGCGGACATCGGATGGGCGCCGGGCGCCGGGCAGCCCATCCGGTCGCATGAGCAGGCACGGCCAGTGCCGGCGCCGCGCGCGCGGCCGGGCGGATGGGCGCCAGCGCACACCGGCCAGCCCATCGCCGCGTAGCTGACAGCCGCGCCGGCCATCCGCTCCACGGCCCTGCGCCGCCCCCGGCGCAGCAGGGTGTCCACCATCAGCTCTACTCCCGCCCCGGCCCGCTTGCGTTCGGCACCGATCGTGCCCGGCTGTCCGCGCTGACGCCAGCGCTACCGCCGCGTAACGTCATTATGCGCGAACGGAAAGTGCATGGTGACCGTTGCGCCCAGGCTGGGCCGATGAGCGGTCATGCCAGGCGCCGTGCCGCCTCGGTCGCCCAGTAGGACAAGATGATGCTGGCGCCGGCCCGCCGGATCGCGGTGAGGGTCTCGATGATCACCCGGTCCCGGTCCAGCCAGCCGCGGGCCGCCGCCGCCTCCACCATCGCGTACTCCCCGCTGACCTGGTACGCGGCCACCGGCACGTGCACGGTCTGGGCGACCAGGCTGATGATGTCGAGGTAAGCGAGGGCCGGCTTGATCATGACGATGTCGGCGCCTTCGTCGATGTCCAGCAGCACCTCCCGCAGCGCCTCCCGGGCGTCAGCGGGATCCTGCTGGTAGGAGGCCCGGTCGCCGAACTGCGGCGCGCATTCGGCCGCCTCGCGGAACGGCCCGTAAAAGGCCGACGCGTACTTCGCCGAGTAGGCGCAGATCGCGATGCCGTCGTGGCCTGCCTGGTCAAGCGCGGCCCTGATCGCGGCGACCTGGCCGTCCATCATGCCGCTCGGCGCCACCACCGCCGCGCCCGCCTCGGCCTGCGCGACCGCGATCGACGCGTACCGCAGCAGGGTCGCGTCGTTGTCAACCTCGCCGGACGGCGTCAGCACCCCGCAGTGGCCGTGGTCGGTGTACTCGTCCAGGCACAGGTCGGCCATGAGCACCGCGGCGTCGCCGACGTCGGCGGCCAGGTCAGCCAGGGCCAGCTGGACGATCCCGGCCGGGTCGTCGGCAGCCGACCCGCGGGCGTCCTTGACTGCCGGGATGCCGAAGAGGATCAGCCCGCCGACCCCGGCGTCAACGGCGTCCGCCGCCGCCTTCCGCAGGCTGTCCCTGGTGTGCTGCACGACGCCGGGCATCGAGCTGACGGGCTGCGGCTCGCTGATCCCCTCCTTGACGAAAAGCGGCAGCACCAGGTCGGCGGGGCGCACGCTGACGGGCGCCACCAGGCGCCGGATCGCCGCGCTGCGGCGGAGCCTGCGAGGGCGGGCTGCCGGATACCGGGCGCTCATCAGGCGGTCCTCACCGGATCCGGCGGCGGGCTCCGCGGCGTCGCTCGCTTGGCTTGCGGACGAGCTCCCCTGCTTCCAGGGCGGCGTTCCGCAGGCCGGCGCCGTACTCAGCCAGGGCGTCGACCAGCGCAGTGACCGAGGGCACCGGCGCGATCACGTCCACCCGGAGCCCGAACTCGGCGGCGGTCTTGGCGGTCTGCGGCCCGATCACCGCGATCACCGTCACCGCGTGCGGCTTGCCGGCGATCCCGATCAGGTTGCGCACGGTGGAGGACGAGGTGAACAGGACCGCGTCGAAGCCGCCGCCCTTGATGGCCTCGCGGATGGGCGCGGGCGGCGGCGCCGCCCGGACGGTCCGGTAGGCGGTGACGTCCTCGGCCTCCCAGCCAAGATCGGTGAGCCGGGCGACCAGGTTCTCGGTGGCGATGTCGGCCCGCGGCAGCAGCACCCGGTTGATCGGGTCGAGCACGTCGTCGTAGGCCGGCCAGACGGCGGCCAGCCCTTCACCGGACTGCTCGCCGTCGGGCACCAGGTCCGCCGTGATGCCGAAATCACGCAGTGCAGCAGCGGTCTGCTCGCCGACCGCGGCCACCTTCACGCCGGCGAACGCGCGCGCGTCCAGGCCGTATTCCTCGAATTTCTCCCGCACCGCGCGGACGGCGTTGACCGAGGTGAACGCTATCCACTGGTAACGGCCGGTGACCAGGCCCTTCACGGCGCGGTCCATCTGCTGCGGCGTCCGGGGCGGCTCGACGGCGATGGTCGGCACCTGCTCGGGCACCGCGCCGTGCGCGCGCAGCCGGTCGGATACCGTCTCCGCCTGCTCCTTCGTCCGCGGCACCAGTACCCGCCAGCCGAACAGCGGCTTCGTCTCGAACCAGGACAGCCCGTGCTGCGCGGTGATGCCCTCCCCGACGACGGCGATGGCCGGCCCGCTGGAGGTCAGCAGGCTGATCCCGGCGGCCTTGAGGTCCGCTGACACCGAGCCGAGGGTGGTGACGACCGTCTGCTGGTCGGTGGTGGTGCCGTTCCAGGTTATGGCGAACGGGGTCCGCTCCTTCCAGCCGGCCGCCATCAGCACCTTGGCGAGATCGGCCAGGCCAGCCTCGGCGCCGAGGATCACCAGGGTGCCAGGACCCGCTGATACGCGGTTGATCTCGGCGGCGTGGATGATCCGCACGTCGCCGTTCGTGTCCGAGGTCAGCGGGATGCCCGCGTAGGCGGGCACCGCGGTCGCGGCGGACACGCCGGGCACGATCTCGACCGGCACCCGCGCCTTGACGCAGGCCGCGGCCTCGGCCGCCGCGTGGCAGAACAGGAACGGATCTCCGCTGTACAGCCGGATCGCGAGCTGCCCCGCGTTGGCCGCCTTCACCAGCAGCCGCGGGTCGCGGGCGAGCGCTGCGGAGTCGGCGATGACCGCCTCCGGCCTGATCAGGTGGGCCAGCCGCCCGGCCAGCTCGGGGCTGGCGACCACCAGGTCGGCCTCGCCGAGCAGGGCCGCGGCGCGCAGCGTCAGCAGCCCCTCGTCACCCGGGCCGGCGCCGACGAAGGCGACCCGGCCTGGCGTCGCCGACGCGGCCGGAACTGCTGGCCGGTCTGTCACTGACATGGGGTTCATATGGCATCGTCCCCGCTGCTGATGTGTCCGCTGGACACGCTGGTAAATTTTCCCGCGCCGCGCCGCAGCAGCTCGGCGGCCACCTCGCGGCCGAGGCTGATGGCCTCGGCCGGCGGACCGCTCGCGGCTGCCCGCAGCGCCGTTCCCCCGTCGGCTGCGACGACGACAGCTTGCAGCCGCAACGTGCCCGCCCCGGTGGCGTACGCGCCGACCGGGGCACTGCAGCCTGCCTGCAGCGCGGCGAGCACGCTGCGCTCGGCCGTGGTGGCCGCGTTGCTCGGCGGGTCGTCCACGCAGGCCAGCAAGCTGGCCAGCTCCGGCCTGGCGGCGCTGCACTCGACCCCGAGCGCCCCCTGCCCCGCCGCCGGGAGCATCTCGTCGGGCTCGAATACCTGGGTGACGGCCGCCAGCAGGCCGATCCTGGCCAGCCCCGCGCAGGCGAGGATGACCGCGTCGACCTCGCCGGAGGTGACCCTGGCCAGCCGGGTTCCCGCGTTGCCCCGGACCGGCACCGGCCGCAGGTCGGGGCGCAGCAGCAGCAGCTGGGCGGCGCGGCGCGGCGAGCCAGTGCCGATGGCGGCCCCGGCGGGCAGGTCGGCAAGCTTGGCGCCGTCCCGGGCGACCAGCGCGTCCCGGGGGTCGTCGCGCGCCGTCACCGCGGCCAGCGTGATGCCCGCGGCCGGGCTGGCCGGCAGATCCTTGAGCGAGTGCACGGCGAAATCGACGTCGCCGGCCAGCAGGCATTCCCGGAGGCCGCTGACGAATACGCCCGTCCCGCCGATCTGGGCTAGCTGCGCCCGGCTGACGTCGCCGAACGTGGTAATCCCGGCAAGCTCGACCTGCCGCTGCGTTCGCTCGGTGATCAGGCGGGCCACCTGGCGGGCCTGGGCCATCGCCATCGGGCTCTTGCGCGTGCCGAGCCGCAGCGGCGCGGTGCTCACCGGCCCTCCTCATCGTCAGGGGCGGGCAGGAGTCCCTGATCCGCGCGGACCACGGCCCGCACCGCGTCCGGGTCGAGGTCGAAGAGCACCCGCAGCGCAAGCTCGTAGGAGTCAGCGCCGGGCGACCCGGCCAGCTCCTTGACCCGCACGGTCGGCGCGTGCAGCAGCTTGTCAGCTACCCGGCTCATCGACTGGGCTATCTCGCGGCGGGCGGGCGCGTCCAGGCTGCCGAGGCGCCCGTCCAGCCGGGCGAGCTCGGCCGCCACGACCCCGGCGGCCTTGGCGCGCAGCGCCACCACCGTCGGCGCCACCCTGGCCGCGCGGTCTGCCGACAGCTGGGCGGCGAACTCCTCGGCCACGATCCGCCACGCCGCCGCCACCTGCTCGTCGTGCCCCGCCCCCGGCAGCCCGGCCGGCACCGCCTCCCGCAGCTCGTCGAGGCCGATCAGGGTCACCCCGGGCAGCCGCCCCGCGCCGGGCTCGACGTCCCGGGGGACCGCGAGATCCAGCATGACGAGCGGGCGGCCCGCGGCCCGGGCGCTCAGCGCCTGCGCCGCGCACTCCGCCGTGATCACCACGCCGGGCGCGCCGGTGCAGGACACGACCAGGTCGGCGGCCGCGATCTCGGCCGGCAGCCGGGAGAGGTCGGCCGATGTCGCCGATACGGTCGCAGCCAGCCGCCGGGCGCGGGCATGACCGCGGTTGGCGACGACAATGCCGGCCGCGCCCATCCGCGCCGCCGCGGCGACGGCAATTGAGCTCATCGCCCCGGCGCCGACCACGAGCACGCTCAGGCCCGCCAGGCTGCCCGGGCCGGGAGCGCCGCGCAGCCGCGCTGCTGCCAGCGAGAGCCCCACGCTGGCCAGGCTCGCCCCGGACCGGTCGATGCCCGTCTCGGCGCGCACCCGCTTGCCGGCCCGCAGGGCCACGGCACCGAGATCGGAGAGCGCCCGGCTGAGAGTTGCCTGCTCCCTGGCCATGTTGAGCGCCTGGCGGACCTGGCCGAGTATCTGGCTCTCGCCGATCACCATCGAGTCGAGGCCGCAGGCGACGGCGAGCAGGTGCTGCGCGGCGCGGTCCTCGTAATGCACGTAGAGGTGCGGGGTGAGCTGACCGGGCGGGATGCCGGTGTGCCTCGCCAGCAGCTCGCAGATGGCCGAGACGCCGTCGTGGAACTTGTCCACGTCGGCGTAGATCTCCGCGCGATTGCAGGTGCTGATCACGAAGGACCCCGCGACGCTCTCGGCGTGGAAGACGTCGCGGCTCAGCTTGCCGAGCGCGTCGCCCGTCACCACGGCGCGCTCCAGCGTGGCGAGCGGAGCGCTCTTGTGGCTGAGGCCGACCACGAGCACGCTCATGTCGCTATCGCCTGTGCTTCCGGCTCAGTGCCGTCATCCATCGCCGCTGCTCTTCCCGCAGTGCGGACGGACCCGAGTCCGCCCCGACGCCGAGCCTGATGCGCTCCCCAGCCGCGTTCCGCGTCGGCGGCTACCTGGAGAACGGCACGCCGCTGCGCGTGGAACGCGAGGATCTGCAACTCGATCGACAGGTCGACCTTACGCACATCGACCCCTGAAGGCACGTTGAGCACGACGGGCGCGAAGTTCAGGATGCTTGTCACTCCGGCTCCGACCAGCCGGTCGCAGACGTCCTGCGCGGAACCGGCCGGGGTGGCGATCACGCCGATCAGTATCCCGTGCCTGGCCACGACGGACTCAATCCCGTCGGCGTTCCTGACCACGTGCCCGGCGATCGCGCTGCCGACGACCG
>Ga0302326_10021429_pt1 | contig 13256 bp, 11 predicted proteins | sample Palsa_T0_3_FD_202264 | JGI IMG/M metagenome (GOLD analysis project Ga0302326, IMG submission 202264) | Peat permafrost microbial communities from Stordalen Mire near Abisko, Sweden - Palsa_T0_3 | ecosystem: Environmental > Terrestrial > Soil > Palsa > Peat permafrost | place: Sweden: Abisko... | reverse complement strand
CGACCGTGCTCGACAAAAACTGGTTCGCGAGGCTGACGCCGAACGGCAGCAAGCTGGCAATGGACATGGGCGAACTCCGTCACGGACTTTGACCGCGGCGGTAACGAGCACAATTCGTGCCGTGGCAGATGCGCCGCGTTGTCGGCTTTCTTATGGTTAAGAATTGGTTTTTTTCGCGCCGCGACCGCCCACGTGCGGCAGTGTTTTCCTCGCCGGGGAATTCTTGCCGGGCAGATGCTCAGCGCTTCGCGCGCATTCACCGCCGGATCATCGTCGCGCTCGATCGGGTACGCGGGATTGCGCCCCAAGGCGTCGGGCAGGCGACACTGAGACTTGGCGATGGAACCGAACTCAGATTGAGCCACGGGTTTCGCAGCAATGTTTCCGAGAAACTGTGGCGCTGAACGGGCGCGTTCAGCCGCGCGTGCTGCCTTGCTTCAGACCGGAATAGCCCGGCTGGTCGATCGCGACCTTTTCCCGCGTCGTAATTTCCAGATGCTCTGCGAGGCCGGGTGTCGCCAGCGTGAATTCGCCCGCGCGGATGCGCCGGCAGAGCTCGCGGTTGAGTTCTTCGAGCGTGTCTTCATGCGCGAGAAGCCCGCGCAGCCTCGCGCTCTCGTCATGTGCAGAACGCTGCCACTGGTCAAGCTCGCGCACGACGATGGCCAGCGCATTTGCCGCCACACGGGCGTGGAAGGCCGTGTGGCCCTTGAGTTCGGGCATGGCGCGCGTCTCGAGGAATTCGCGCACCGCCTCCACGAGTTCGCGCATCGAAGGCTGGTCCATCATCGCTCAGAGCTTTCCGTGAATGATGAGATTGACGAGATCGATTTCGGTCTCCGAGGATCGCCTGCCGATGGCGGCACGCTCGACGGAATGGTCGGCGCGGAAGCCCTGGTACATCGACATGCACATGATGCCCCATTTCAGCGAGCCGTAGACGATCCAGGTGCGCACCTCGTCGACATCGAGATCGACACCGCCTGCTTCTTTGTAGCCGGCCAGCAGATCGGGCAGGTCGCCGAAGCCGCCCACCACCTTGTCGGCGACGCCGAAGCGCCAGGAATTGGTGCAGATCCAGCCGATGTCTTCGAGCGGATCGCCGATGTGGGTAAGCTCCCAGTCCAGCGCCGCTTCCACGCCCTTGGGCGAGATCAGAATGTTGCCGTGGCGGAAATCGCCATGTACGAGCGTTTGCCGCCGCGACGCTTTCATCCGCGGCTCCAGCCATTGGAAGGCGAGTTCGAACATCGGATGGGGGTAGTCGTAGAGATCGTAGATTTCGCGATAGCGCTTGAGTTGCGCCGGACCGTCGACGACCGCGAGCACGCCGCGCAACGGCGCGATATTGACGCGGTGGATGCGCGCGAGGATTTCGCCGCATTGACGGGCGAGTTTGGGCCGGACGGCATTGAATTCGGCGTCGCGCAGGATTTTTCGCGCGATGGTTTCGCCTTCAAGGCGGTCCATTACATAGCCGCTGCCGGCCTTGTCTTCGGGCGTCAGGACATAGCGCACGCGGGGTGCCGCCACGCCTTCGGCGCGGGCCGCTTCGATCACGATCGCTTCGGTTTCGAGCGGAACGGAATTGGCGCTGACGCCCGCGCGCGCGACGCCGCCGGGAGCGCGGCGCAGAATCAATGGCACCATGTGGTCGCCGACCGCCGCGTCGATGGACCAGGTTTCCTGGCTGGCGCCGCCCGAAAGCCGCGTCATGCGCGTGATGTGCGCAAAGCCGTGCAGCGCCTTCAACAGCGCAAGTTCGAGGGCCGGTTTGAATGCGTCGGGCATGCTGTCCTACTCACCCAGTCCTTATGTATCGCACGGCTTCGTCGCGTTCGAAGAGGTAGAGCAACACGCGCAAAGCCTCTCCGCGGGGCGATTTGAGCCCCGGATCCTGCGACAGCACCAGTTTCGCATCGTCGCGGGCGACTGCAAGGAGGCCTGCGTGGAGCGCGAGGTCGGCCATGCGGAATTCCGGCAGGCCGCTTTGCCGGACGCCGAGAAGTTCGCCCGCGCCCCTGAGCCGCAGATCCTCTTCGGCGATCACGAAGCCGTCGTCGGTCTCGCGCAGCGTCTTGAGGCGGGCCTTGGCAGTCTCGCCGAGCGGGGGATGCCAGACGAGCAGGCAGGTCGAGCGCCCCGAACCGCGGCCCACGCGCCCGCGCAACTGGTGCAGCTGGGCGAGGCCGAAGCGTTCGGCGTGCTCCACGACCATGATGGTGGCCTCGGGCACGTCGACGCCGACTTCGATGACGGTGGTGGCGACGAGCACGGCCGTTTCGCCGCTCTTGAAGCGCGCCATGGCGGCATCGCGATCGGGGCCTTTGAGGCGGCCGTGCACGAGATCGACCCTGGGGCCGAGCCGTTGCTTCAGTTGCGCCGCGCGGTCCTCGACGGCTGCGAGGTCGACCTTTTCGGATTCCTCAACCAGCGGGCAGACCCAATAGGCGCGCGCGCCCTTGGCGATCGCCCCGCGCAGATGCTCGACCACTTCGTCGAGCCGGTCCGCCGAAAGCACGCGCGTGACGACCGGCTTGCGGCCCGGCGGGCGGCCCGTCAGGCGCGAGACTTCCATGTCGCCATAGGCGGTCAGCGCGAGGGTGCGCGGAATCGGGGTTGCGGTCATAACGAGAACATCGACGGGATTTTCGCCCTTGCCCTGCAATTTCATCCTCTGATGCACGCCGAAGCGGTGCTGCTCGTCGACGACCGCAAGTCCCAGATCGCGGAAGGCGACATCTTCGGAAAAGAGCGCATGCGTGCCGACGAGAATGTCGATGTCGCCGCGGGCGAGCGCGGCCAGGGTTTCTTCGCGCGGATTGCCCCGCTCGCGCCCCGTCAGCAGCGCCATGCGGATGCCGGCGGCGCGCGCGAGCGGCTCGAGCGCGGCAAAATGTTGTCGAACGAGCAGTTCGGTCGGCGCCATCAGCGCGCCCTGCGCGCCGGCTTCGACGGCATCGAGCAACGCCAGCATCGCGACGATGGTCTTGCCGGCTCCCACGTCTCCCTGCAGCAGTCGCAGCATGCGGGTGGGCGAAGCCATGTCGGCTTCGATCTCGGCGAGCGCGGTCTTCTGCGTCTCGGTCAGCGCGAACGGAAGTGCCGCCAGCACTTTGGCCTTCAGATGCCCGTCGCCTTTGATGGTGCGGCCCTTCGGCATCCGCAATCGCGCACGGATCAGCGCCAGTGCCAGCTGATTGGCGAGCAATTCGTCATAGGCGAGCCTCTGGCGTGTCGGCGCGAGCGGCGACAAATCCTCCTCGCTTGCAGGCGCGTGCGCGGCCCGCAGCGCGTCGCCGAAAGACGACCAGCCGCGCGCACGCAGGAAAGCCCTGTCCTGCCATTCGACCGTCGCCGGTACTTTTTCGAGTGCGGCGCCGATCACCTTGGCGAGCGACTTGGCAGGCAGGCCTTCCGTCAGGCGGTAGACGGGCTCGTGGGCCGGCAATTCGCTCGCGGCCTCCGGCGGCACGACATATTCGGGATGGGCGATCTGCCGTCGGCCGTTGAATTCTTCGAGGCGCCCGCTGACGAGACGTTTTGTGCCCTGCGGCAGGATGCGGTTCAGATAATCCGCCTTGCCCCGAAAGAAGACGAGTTCGACGAGGCCGGTGTCGTCCGAGCATTGCACGCGATAGGGCTGGCGCGGGTCGCGCGGCGGCTTGTGCTCCAGCACGTTGAGCGTCAGCGTCGCGATGCGCCCGATTTCGGCGTCGATCAGCCTCGGGCGATAGGAACGGTCGATGACACCGACCGGCAGATCGAAGATCAGATCGAGCAGCCTGGGCCCTGCCGCCTGCGCGATGAGTTTCTCAATGCGCGGCCCGACGCCCGCAAGCGTGCGCGTCTCGGCAAACAGGGGAAACAGAATCGCGGGGCGCATCGGGGGATGAGGATAACGGAGCGGGCAGGGGGCTCAAGGTTGGCGACCCGCCGCCCGCGCAGGCGACAATCGCCACGTGCCGATGCTAGCCTTACCCGCAGGACACAGCCGAGAACGCGCCATGATCAAGCTGACTTTCTGTCTTCATCGTTTGCCGCGGTTGAGCCGTGAAGCCTTTCAGGATTATTGGCGGAATTCCCACGCCCCGCTGGTCGAGAGCCACCGCAAGGCCTTGCGCATCCGCCGCTACGTGCAATGCCATTCCGCCACGCTCGATCTCAACGACGCCATCCGCGCCGGCCGGGAAGCGCCCGAAATGTATGACGGCGTCGCCGAATTGTGGTGGGACGGCATGGACGAACTTCAGGCCGCGTTGACCTCGGCGGAAGGACAGGCGGCGGGTCTCGCACTCCTCGAAGACGAGCGCAAATTCATCGACCTCCCGCGTTCGCCGCTCTGGTTCGGCACGGAGTTTGAAGTCTTTCGCTGAGCGGGCCTTACTTCATCATCCCCGCATCCTTCAAAAACGCGAGCACCGCGCTGTTGAAGGCCTCCGGCTGGTCGATGTTGGCGGCGTGGCCGGCGTTGGGAATGACGACTTTCTGGGCGCCGGGAATCTTCGCCGCCATGTAATCGGACGCCGCCAGGAACGGCTTGTCATTGGCGCCGACCACGACCAGCGCGGGCACGTCGATGTCGGGCAGGCTGTTGATCACGCTAGCATCGCGTTGCGTTAGCATGCCCCGTGCCGCGCGCGCCACGCCCGAAGCATCGCGATGCGGCGCTGTGCGCGCCTCGACGCTGCTTTCGCTCAAACGCACGAGACCTTCGCTTTCGAAAAGATCCGCCGTTCGAAGCGCGTATTTGTTCCAGCCGTCGCGGGCTTCGTCGCTGCGGAAGCCGGGGCCCGTGTCGATGATGAGAAGCGCGCGCACGCGCCCCGGATGGGCGAGGCGGAAAGCGAGGCTCATATAGCCGCCGAGCGACAGGCCGCCGACGATCGCAGTCTTAGCACCCACCTCATCGAGAATGGCCGCCATGTCGCCGACGGTTGCGCCTTGCGAGTATTGCGCCTGGTCGGAGGGATAATCCGAGCGGCCGTGGCCACGCATGTCCCAAGTGATGAGCCTGAAGTGACGCCCGAGCGCTTCGCGCTGCCCCGCCCACATATGCGACGACGCGGAAAAGCCGTGCGTCAGGAGGAGGGCAGGGCCGTCGCCCGTGACTTCGTAATAGATCTTTACGCCGTCGCGATCGATGAGGGCCATGATTTCCTCCGTGTACGTACTATTGGTTTCGTTATGTGCCCGTGAAATTGCCCGGCCGGCGCTCGGCGACGGCCCTGATACCTTCGGCGAAATCGGCCGTCCTGCGCAATGCCGCCTGGATCACGAATTCCCTGTCGGTCTGCGCCTTGACCTCGGCCGCCAGCTCTCCGCGCAACGTAGCGCGCGTCGCCTCGACGGCAAGCGGCGCGTTTTCGGCGAGTTCGCGGGCGAGCGCGAGAGCCGCCTCGCGCAAATCCGCCTGCGGCGCGACCTCGTCCACAAGGCCCCAGGCCAGCGCCTCGTCGGCTTTGATGCGCCGGCCGGTGAGGCACATCAGCGCCGCTTTCTGCTGTCCGATCAGGCGCGGCAGGGTGAAAGTGATGCCAAAGCCCGGATGAAATCCGAGCTTGACGAAATTGGCGCTGAAGCGGGCTTCGGGGGCGGCTACGCGAAAATCGGCAGCCAGCGCGAGTCCAAGGCCTGCGCCGATTGCGGCGCCCTGGACGGCGGCAACGATCGGCTTCTTGGCGGAGAACAGGCGCACGGCCTGAACATAGAGTTCGTTGATGCCGCCCTGGGGTGAGCCGCCGACGCTGGCGGGCGCCGAGAAATCCGCGCCGGCACAGAAGCTCTTGCCGGCGGCCGCGAGCACGCTGGCGCGCAAGTCGCGCTCGGCATCGACAACGGCGAGCGCATCGGCCAGCGACGACATCAACTCCACCGTCACGTGATTGTGCGGCGGACGATCGATTTCGAGCAGTGCTACGTGGCCATCGCGCTTGACCGAGATTTCGCCGTAACGGTCTTTCATTGTGCTCCCCGTCTAACGTTTTGCGCCCAGAAGATTGCGCGCCACGACCCATTTGTGAACTTCCGTCGGGCCGTCATAGATGCGCATGGTGCGGATCTTCGACGCCATCAATTGCAGCGGCAATTCCTTGGTCATGCCCATGGCGCCGAAGGTCTGCATGGCACGGTCGATCACCTCCCATGCCATCTCGGTCGCATAGGCCTTGATCATGGAAATTTCGAGGCGCACGTCGCGGCCCTGATCGAGCTTCCAGGCGCAATCGTAGGTCATCAGGCGCGCGGCGTGAATGCGGGTCGCGGCATCGGACACCCACCATTGGATGGCCTGCCGCTCCGACAGGGGCTGGCCGAAGGTCACGCGCTGCGGCGCGTATTCGCACATCATGTCGAGAGCGCGCTGCGCCATGCCGATCGACCAGGCAGCCATCTGGATGCGTCGCGTGCTGAGCCTGATCTGCATGGGTGCGAAGCCTTGCCCTTCCGTGCCGAGCAGTTTCCATCCCTCGACGCGGCAATCCTCCAGCACCACTTCGTAGGTGGCGGCGCCCCCTATCATGGGAATACGGCGCAGCACCTTGAAGCCCGGCGCATTCTTGTCGACGAGAAACGCCGAGATGCCGCCGCGCGCGCGCTTTTCCTTGTCGGTGATCGCCATCAGAATTGTAAAGTCGGCTTCCGCGGCGCGGCTGATCCAGATTTTGCGTCCGTTGATGATCCAGTCTTCGCCGTCGCGTTCGGCGCGTGTCGTCATGGCGGCAGGATCGGCGCCGGCGCCGGGCTCGGAAATGCCGATCGCCGAAATGGTCTCGCCGCGCACATAGGGCGCGAGATAGGCCTCGCGCTGGCGTTCGTTCACGGTCGCCATCAGCATGCGCAGGTTGGGCGAATCGGGGGGGAGCGTGTAAGGCGTGATGGTGCGACCCATTTCCTCGTTGACGCCGATCATGGCGAGCGAAGAGAGGTCCGAGCCGCCGACATCCTCAGGCGCGTCGAGCCCCCACAGACCCAGTTCCTTGGAAATCTTGTCGAGCTTCGCATGCTCTGCGGCCCCGATGGCGAAGCCCTTGCCATCGGCTTCGCGGGCGAGCACGCCGGCCTCGAGCGGCATCAATTCGTTCTCGACGAATTTGTGCACGAGTTCCTTGAGCATCCGGTCTTCGTCGGACAGTTCGAAATCCATGGTTATGTCCTCTCCTGGTATTGCACGACAGCTCCCGCTGATATGAGCGCATCGATCTCGCTTTCGCCATAGCCGGCTTGGGCCAAGACGGCGCGGGAATGCTGGCCGAGCACGGGTGCCAGCGACCGCACGCTTGCGGGTGTTTCGGAGAATTTCGTGGTGGGGCGCACGGTGCGAATTCGTCCCTCGGTCGGATGCTCGTCCATCCCGAAGAAATCGACGGCCTTGAGCTGGGGATGTTCGGGCAATTCGTCGAGAGCGTGAATGGCAGTCGCTGGTATGTCGAGTTTGCGGCAGATTGCGAGCCAGTCTTCGGTCGTGCGATGCGGCGTGACCTGCGAGAGCTCGGCATAAAGCGCGTGGATGTTGGCGTTGCGTTTGTGCCGGTCTTCGACGGAAAGCGATTCTGCCAGATCGGGGCGGCCGATGGTCGTGAGAAATGCGATCCAATGCTCCGCCGTGTAGGGCAGCATGGCGATATGGCCGTCTTTTGTCGGAACGGGCTTGCGGCCGCCTTTCAGCAGGCGTTGATAACCGGCCGGCGCGGGCGACGGCTCGAACGTCAAGCCGCCGAGATGTTCGACCAGCACAAAGGCCGCGATGGTCTCCAGCATCGGCACTTCAACATATTGGCCCCGACCGCTTCGCTCGCGATGAAAGAGCGCCGCGAGAACGGCATTCACCAGCGCCATGCCCGTCGTCTTGTCGGCCACCAGCGTGGGAACGTAGTGCGGCACATCGGATTCGAGGCTTGCGATGGATGCGAGGCCTGACGCCGCCTGAATGATGTCGTCGAAGGCAGGCTTGTCGCGGTCCGGTCCGTCCTGATCGAACCCGGTTGCCGCGCAATAGACGATACCGGGATTGATCGCTGCGACCTGCGCATAACCGAAGCCGAGCCGCTCGATCGCTTCGATGCGCATATTGTGCACCAGCACGTCGGCGGACGCGATCAACCGGCGCAAAATCGCGACGCCCTCCGGTTTGCGCAGATCGAGCGAGAGCGAACGCTTGTTGCGGTTGAGCGCGAGGAAGATCGAGCTCATGCCCGGATGCAGCGATACGCCGTTGGCGCGCATCATGTCGCCGGTGGGCCCTTCCACCTTGACGATGTCGGCGCCGTAATCGCCGAGGATCTGCGTCGCCAGCGGTCCGAGCACGACCGAGGTCAGGTCGAGCACGCGAAGGCCCACGAGGGGGCCGCGATTTTTGCCGGGATCGGGAATTGACATGGCTTCTGTTTAGGAGGCGCCGTGCCGATTGTACATCTCGAACGGGTGCGGTCACGAAATCGCCACTGGAAGCGGCCGCTCCGTCACGCTATATCCCCGCCATGAGTGACGATGTAACGAAAAGCCCCGCCGAAAGGCGTCGGGCTCGCTTGCGCTTTCGCAGCGAGCGCCGCGGCTTCAAGGAGGTCGACCTGATCTTTGGCGCGTTTGCGGCGGAATTTCTGCCGGATCTCGCGGAAAGCGAGCTCGACCAGTTCGAGGCGCTGCTCGCGGCGCCGGATCAGGACGTGTTCGCCTGGTTGCAGAATCAGGCCCCCGTGCCGCCCGAATTCGACACGCCGGTCTTCGCGAAGCTCAAATCCCTCTGCAGGCGCAAGAACCCCACATGGAACGTCTGAGTTATATCGCCCGCACCGAAGGCAGGCTCACCGTCACCGGCGCGCCGGAAGGCTATGATGCCTATATCGCCGCGGAAGCGGCCGAGCGCCGCAAGGGGCTCGTGATCTTCGTGGCACCCGACGATCTCAAGGCGCAGATGACGCTTGAGGCCGTCCGCTTCTTTGCGCCGCATCTGACGGTCCTGTCGTTTCCGGCGTGGGATTGTCTCCCCTACGACCGCGTTTCGCCCAAATCGGACATCGAGAGCACGCGGCTCGCCACGCTGGCGGCGCTGGCGCGGCGCAAAGAGCGCGCCGGCCACGCCGTCGTCGTCACCACGATCAACGCGGTGCTTCAGCGCGTGCCGCCGCGCTCGGCCATCGAAGAGGCGAGCTTTTTCGCGCAGGTGGGCCACAATGTCGATCACGACGCGTTGGTGGCGTTTCTCGCCGCCAACGGCTACGGGCGCGCGAGCACGGTGCGCGAGCCGGGCGAGTTCGCGCTGCGCGGCGGCATCATCGACCTGTGGCCGCCGGGCACGAGCGATCCGCTGCGGCTCGATTTCTTCGGAACGACACTCGAAGCCATCCGCCGCTTCGACGCGGAAACGCAACTCTCGTCGGACCAGATCGAACGTATCGAGATACTTCCCGCGAGCGAAGCACCGCTCGACAAGGATTCGATCAGCCGCTTCCGCGCCGGCTATATCGGCGAGTTCGGACCCGCGACATCCGATCCGCTCTACGAATCCGTCAGCGCCGGCCGCAAGCATCAGGGAATGGAACATTGGCTGCCGCTGTTCCATGACCATCTGGAGACGCTGTTCGATTACGCGCACGATGCGCTGCTCATTCTCTCGCATCAGACCGAGGAAGCGAAAGCCGCGCGGCTTGAGCTGATCGCCGATTATTATGCGACGCGCCGGCAATTTCTCGAACACAAAGGCGAAGGAAAGGAAAACACCAGCTCGCCGCCCTACAAGCCGCTGAAGCCGGAACGGCTCTATCTCTCCGACGCGGAATGGCGCGCCGCACTCTCGCATCATTCCGTGCGCGAGCTGTCTCCCTTTCAGGCGCCGGAATCGAAGCACACGGTCGATGCCGGCGGAAAGACGGCGCGGGATTTCGCGCCGGAGCGCACCAGCGGCGCCAACGTCTTCGAAGCCGCAGCCGCTTACATCAAGGCGCTGCAGGCCGCGAAAAAGCGCGTGCTGGTCGCGGCCTGGAGCGACGGCTCCGCCGATCGGCTTGGCGGCGTTCTCTCCGACCACGGTCTCGCGGCCATGCGCGCGGTCGAGAACTGGCCTGAGGCACTCAAGCTGCATGCGAGCGCCGTCAGCGTGGGCGTGCTCGGCGTCGAGCATGGCTTCGAAACCCAGGATTTCGCCATCGTTGCCGAGCAGGACATCCTGGGCGATCGCATGGTGCGCCCGCGCGCCAAATCGAAGCGCGCCCAGAATTTTCTCAGCGAAGCGTCGAGCCTGGCACCCGGCGATCTCGTCACCCACATCGAACACGGCATAGGACGCTATGTCGGCCTGCGCACGATCGACGTGGCGGACGCGCCGCATGATTGCCTGGAGCTGCATTATGACGGCGGCAAACTGTTTCTGCCGGTGGAGAATATCGAACTCCTGACACGCTACGGTGCCGACGAAGGTACGACACAGCTCGACCGCCTGGGCGGCGCCGGCTGGCAGAGCCGCAAAGCCAGGATGAAGGCGCGGGTGCGCGAGATCGCGGCCGAGCTCATCCGCATCGCCGCCGCCCGGCAATTAAAGTCGCTTCCGGCCATCGATCCGCCGCAGGGCCTCTATGACGAATTTTGCGCCCGCTTTCCCTATCAGGAGACGGAAGACCAGGACCGCGCCATCGCCGAGACGATCGACGATCTCGCAATAGGCCGGCCGATGGACCGGCTCGTCTGCGGCGATGTCGGCTTCGGGAAAACGGAAGTGGCATTGCGCGCGGCCTTCGCGGTCGCCATGTCCGGCGAGCAGGTGGCGGTCGTGGTGCCCACGACGCTGCTCGCGCGGCAGCATTTCCGCACCTTCGGCGAGCGTTTCCAGGGCTTTCCCGTGAAGCTGCGGCAGCTTTCGCGCTTTGTGGACGTCAAGGAGGCGCGCGAAACAAAGGATGGCCTTGCGTCGGGCGATATCGACATCGTCATCGGCACCCACGCCCTGCTCGCCAAGAATATCGTCTTCAAGAATCTCGGCCTCGTGATCGTCGACGAGGAGCAGCATTTCGGCGTCGGCCACAAGGAGCGGCTGAAGGCGCTCAAGGCCGACGTGCATGTGCTGACGCTGACGGCGACGCCCATTCCCCGCACGCTGCAGCTGGCGCTATCAGGCGTGCGCGATCTCTCGCTGATCGCCACGGCGCCGGTCGACCGCCTGGCGGTCCGAACCTTCGTTACGCCCTTCGATCCGCTCGTGGTGCGCGAGGCGCTGTTGCGCGAGCACTATCGCGGCGGCCAGAGCTTCTATGTCTGCCCGCGCATTGCAGATCTGCGCGAAGCCGAGCAGTTCCTGAAGGACACTGTGCCGGAAGTGCGGCCGGCGATCGCGCATGGGCAGATGGCGGCGAGTTCGCTGGAAGACGTGATGACCGCCTTCTACGACCGCAAGATCGACGTGCTCCTGTCCACCAACATTGTCGAAAGCGGCCTCGATATCCCGACCGCCAATACGATGATCGTGCATCGCGCCGACATGTTCGGGCTGTCGCAGCTTTATCAGCTGCGCGGCCGCATCGGCCGGGCCAAGCAGCGCGCCTACGCCTATCTCACGACGCCGTCCGATCGGAAACTCAATGAGACCGCCGAGCGCCGCCTGCAGGTGCTGCAATCGCTCGACCAGCTGGGCGCGGGATTTTCGGTGGCGAGCCACGATCTCGACATTCGCGGCGCGGGCAATCTTCTGGGCGACGAGCAATCGGGTCATGTGCGCGAAGTGGGTATCGAGCTTTATCAGGAAATGCTGGAAGAGGCCGTGTCGCAACTGCGGATCGGCGATACCGCGAGCGAAATTGCCGACCAGTGGTCGCCCCAGATCAATATCGGCACGGCCGTGCTCATTCCGGAGGGCTACGTGCCCGATCTTACGGTCCGCATGGCGCTCTACCGCCGGCTGGCGGGGATCGAAAGCCGCGCCGACATCGACCGCTTCGCCGCCGAACTGATCGATCGCTTCGGGCCGTTGCCGGACGAAGTGAAGCATCTTCTCGATATCGTGGCGATCAAGGCCCTGTGCCGCACGGCACTGGTCGAGAAGATCGACGCGGGACCGAAGGGTGCCACGATCAGCTTCCGCAACAACACGTTCCCCAATCCCGCGGGTCTCGTGCGTCTCATCGGCATGCATCAGCAGACGATGAAGGTGCGCCCGGACCAGAAAGTCGTAATCGCGCGCGACTGGCCGACGCCGGAAGCACGCCTCAAGGGCGCGCAGTCGGTGCTGAGCCAGCTCGCGAAGCTCGCTGAGGCGGCGTAGAGGCGGCTGGAGTCCGCGCGCCACTTCGACCATGCTGCGTGCCGAAGTTTCGAAGGCAGTCCGCAGATGTCGCGCGCCGCGCGTCTCCTCGATCTGATGCAGGTGCTGCGGCGCTATCGCAGGCCCGTGACGGCGGCGGTGCTGGCCGAGAAGCTCGGCGTCTCGCAGCGCACGCTCTACCGGGACATCGCGACGCTGATGGAAGAGGGCGCAGCCATCGAAGGCGAGGCGGGCACGGGCTATGTCCTGAAGGAGGGCCATTTCCTGCCGCCGCTGTCGTTCTCCGACGACGAGATCGATGCGCTCGTCCTCGGCCTGCGCTGGGTGACGCGCAACACCGATCTGGCATTGGCACAGGGCGCCTTCGAGGCGCTCGCCAAGATCGCTGCCGTATTGCCGCCGGACATGCGCACGGCGCTCGAAAGCGACCGCGTGTTCGCCGCAACCGACCGCGTGGTGCCCCAAGCCGTCATCGATGCCGAGATCCTGCGCGATGCCATCCGCCGCTCGCGCAAGCTGCGCCTGACCTATCAGGACGGTGGGGAGACCGTCAGCGAGCGCGTCGTGTGGCCACTGGCATTGGCGTTTTTCAACGACGTGTGCCTGGTGATCGCGTGGTGCGAGCTCAGGCAGGACTTCCGCCATTTCCGTGCCGACCGCATTCTCGCTGCCGGCCTGACGCCCGAACGCATTCCGAAGCCGCGCCGCGCGCTGCTGCAGGAATGGCAGAGGCGGGAAGGGCACGAGCCCGAGGCATGAACGCTGCTGACGGAAACTGTCACGGCGATCGTTCATAGTCCGCAGATCAAAGGGAGTTACCCCATGATCAAATTCGCTTTGGCGGTTGCGACACTTCTGGCTTCGGCAGGCACGATCGCCGCACCGGCGCCTCAAAAGCCTGTGCCGACCAATTTTGTCGAGTTCAAGGTTCGGGATCTGGAACGGACCAAGACATTCTATGCGGCCATTTTCGGCTGGTCGTTCGTCGATTACGGTCCGAACTATGCGA
>Ga0302326_10021428_pt1 | contig 13257 bp, 14 predicted proteins | sample Palsa_T0_3_FD_202264 | JGI IMG/M metagenome (GOLD analysis project Ga0302326, IMG submission 202264) | Peat permafrost microbial communities from Stordalen Mire near Abisko, Sweden - Palsa_T0_3 | ecosystem: Environmental > Terrestrial > Soil > Palsa > Peat permafrost | place: Sweden: Abisko... | reverse complement strand
GGTGCTGGCGACGGACATCGACACCTCGTGGCTGGGCGCCAGCAGCAATGCGGGCTACGACGTGCTGCGCCACGATGTGGGGGCCGATGCTGCCCCGGCCGGCGCGTTCGACCTTGTCCACGCCCGGCTGGTCCTCGTGCACGTACTTGACCGCGAGCGGGCCATCGACTCGATGGTCCGTGCTCTGCGGCCTGGCGGCTGGCTGCTCCTGGAGGAGGCTGATCCGGGGCTCCAGGAACTCGCCTGTCCCGATGACTGGGGTGCCGGGGAGCATCTGGCCAACAAACTGAAACGGGGGTTCCGGATCCTGCTCGCTGAGCGCGGCGCTGACCTCGCATTCGGCCGGACGCTGTCAAGAAAACTGCGTCAGCACGGGCTGATCGGCGTGCAGTCTGATGCCTACTTCCCGATGGGCGGCCCGGCGTGCGACGAACTGGAGCGGGCGACGGTGGCGCAGATCCGGGACGGCCTGGTGGCCGGCGGGCTCGCCACCGATGCTGAGATCGAGCAGCACCTCGCCAACGTCGCGGCTGGCCAGCTTGATCTTGCTACTTCGCCGATGGTCTCGGCATGGGGGCAGAGTAAATTGCATCAACCTATGGCATAAAGCCATCCCCGCCTCATCCAGCAGCAACAGCCAGTCACCCTCCCCCGTTCTTCGCTCCCGCGCAAGCGTGCTCAAGTCCCCTAATGCCGGATGAAGCAGCCGATCTTGCGATTTGAGAGCACATGCACTTTTGCCGGCAAACGTTTCCCTGGTCGTTGCCGTTGCGTCGCCAACCTTTGTTCGCGACGTACGGCTCAGGCATTAGAGACATGACATGACTATTTCTGGCTCAGGTCACCGTCTGCTGCGAGTTGCTGCGACGTGCGGGGTGGGGCTGCTTTCGCTGGCAGGGGTCGGCGTCTCCGCCTCGGTCGCCCTCGCGGCCCCGGCTGATCACCCCAAAGCGGTCACTATTACCAGCACGGGGCTGCGCGAGGGGGCGATCCGGCACGTATGGCTGATCATCCTGGAGAACAAGTCCTACGACGCCACGTTCACCGGCCTCAATCAGAACAGCTACCTGTGGAAGACCCTGCCCGCCCAGGGCGTCCTGCTCAAGAACTATTACGGCACCGGCCATTCCAGCATGGACAACTACCTTTCGCTGGTATCCGGCCAGGCACCGGAGGAGGACACCCAGGAGGACTGCAGCACGATCGACAAGCTGATCGGGCCGAACTCGGACATTATCGACACCGGCTCGCTGAGCGGCAACTACGGCCAGATGAACTCGCCGGCCAACGCCTCCCAGCCCAGCGGCGCCAACGCCCCGCTCGGCGAGAACGGCTGCTCGTACCCGACCGATGTTCCGACACTCTTCAATCAGTTCAACGCGGCAGGGGTGACCTGGAAGGGCTATGCGCAGGATCTCGGCGGCGCGCAGACCCCGGGTTCCACCATATTCCAGGCGGACACCGTGCCGGGCCGGGAAGACGGGGCGTGCGGCGGGCCGGGCTCAGCGGCCAACAATCCGACCACTGATCCGACCGACATGGTCGGCGACTACCCCCCTGGCGTCACGACCTTCACCGCGGCGCAGCCGAACGACCAGTTCGTGGCCAAGCACTTCCCGTTCCCCTGGTTTGAGTCCCTGACCGGCCAGGTCAACGCGAGCGGCCCGAACACACCGCCGCTCAACGAGCCGGCCAGCGGCGGAACCAACTGCGACGCGAACCACATCGCCAACCTCGACAGCCCCACCGAGGGCCTCGTCCACGACCTGCAGAGTGTCAGGACGACCCCGAACTTCAGCTGGATCACGCCGGACAACTGCAGCGACGCGCATGATGCCGTCTGCCATGGCAACAACCTCTCCGGGGCGTTCAACGCCAATGGCACGCCGAACTACAGCTCGTCGATTCCTTACGACCCGGAGTCCACAACGCCGGTGAACTACACCGGCGGGCTGTACGCCTCCGACCTTTTCCTGGAGTACTACATCCCGCTGATCGAGCGGTCACCGGCGTTCAAGCAGGGCGGGCTCATCGACATAACCTTCGACGAGGGCTTCCCGGCTTTCACCTACACCGGCAACAGCTTCAACAATGCCAACGACTACGGCCCGACCTCATCGGACCAGCCGAATTACACGGCCAGCATTGCTTCGGATTCAGCCGCCGAGAACCTCTGGGGCCGTAATGTCCATTACGAGCCGACCGGGCCGAACTCGACGCTGGGTACCAACGCGCAGGGCGACCAGCTGTATCCAGGTCCCGGCAACAATGCCTTCATCGACCGTCCGCCGGTCTGCACCCAGACAACCCCGGTGCTGGTGCCATCGGACTGCGTGCCCGGCATCGTGCGCGGCGGCTCGGGCAACTCGCCAGGCGCCAGGACCGACACGGTCACCGGCGGCTCAGGATCGAACGTCATATCCGATAACTCGATCGTGGCCGACGACACCGGCCGGGAAGTCACGGGCACCAACATCCCGGCGAACTCCTTCGTCGGCGCCGTTTCCGACACCGGCCCAGACTTCCCGACTACCAACACCGGCTTGGCGACGACGGGGTCATTCCAGCTGGTCAGCCAGAACGGAAGCCCGGTGGATCCGACCGGGCCGGTGACGAGCATCACGCTGAGCGCTGAAGGCGACCCATCGGACCTGGCACCCGGCCAGACTCCCGACCCGCTGTTCAACGCCACGCTGCCGACCACCGGTGGCGGCGACACCGGCAGCGTGCTGATCAGCCCGTTCATCAGGCCGGGCACGGTCAGCGACGTCTTCTACAACCACTACAGCTGGCTGCGGACGATGGAGGATCTCTTCAACGTCAGGGCCGGCCACGACTGGACTCGGCTCCAGGCGGGCACGGTGTCCGGCGGGCTCGACGGAAAGGGTCACCTCGGCTACGCCGCCCAGCCAGGGCTACGGCCGTTCGGGCCTGATGTGTTCAACAACCCGAGGGGCTACGGCCAGCACTCAGGCCGGTACGGCCTCGATGCGTTCACCGTCGCCGTCCCGCAGCCGCTCTGGCCGCGCATTTCGCTCGCCGTGGGAGCGTCGCTGCTCGTGCTGGCGGCTGGCGGCGGCTACCTGTGGCACCTGCGCCGTCGGCGCGCGGCACTACCCAGCCGGTGATGAGGTCATTGGTCCGCAAGACAATCCCAGCCAGGTTCGGCCCGGCCTCCGCCAGCGCGGCGGAGGTCCGGGCCGGCCGGGTGCCGGGCGCCGCGCTGCTCTGCACCCTGTTGCTGCTTGCACTGGCCGGCTGCAGCCCGGCTGCCGCTCACCCGGCTGCTGCCGCTCACGCCCGCCACTCCCAGCACCTCGGCGGCTACCCGTCCTTCCTGCCGCGCAGCACCCTGAACTACCACAGCGATGCGGTGCTGACCGGCACCCTCCAGCGGCCGGCTCTGACTAATGAGGGCGATAGCGTCGAAGTGAAGACGCCGCGCTGGTCAGTGCTGGTGACCCTGACCGGCCCGCAGGTGCCCGGCGAGGGCCTGCCGTATCAGGCTCCGTCGACCACCTGCACCTGGGTGGTGACCATGTCCCGTGCTACCGGGCCGGTTCCAGTCTCGGCAGCCGACTTCACCAGCATCAACGACCTCAGCCGCGTCTACCGGCCCGCTTTCGTCCCCGGCCAGCCCAGGCCCCCGGCAATCCTGCGCCCCGGCAGGAAAATCAGCTTTGAGCTGCGCGCCGCGCAGGCCGTGGGCGAAGGCCTGATGCGCTGGGCACCGAACGGGCGGAACATTGTCGCTAAGTGGGATTTCGTGGTCGAGAACGACTGACACCCGGCTCGCGGGGGAAGCGGCCCGGACCTCGTGAGCCGGCCGGAGCCCGGCGCTGGCAGCGAGCCGGACCGCCCGGCGGCGGCTGGCATAAGATTCGGCGCGTGACGGCGTATCTGGAGGCGTGGACCAGGGGAACATCACGCCTGGTCATGCTGGCCATGGCGCTGGCCATCGGCAAGGACCCCGGCAACGGGCTGGTGATCGAGGACGATCCGACCGTCTCCCGGCTGCACGCGGTCATCGAGCCGGTAGGCCAGGGCTGGTGCATCCGCGACCTGGGCAGCCGGAACGGCACCTACGTGAACGGCCAGCGCATCTGGGCCCAGCGGGCCCTGCATGCTGGCGATGAGGTCCGCATCGGCCAGACCCGCCTCCGGGTGCGCGACGATAACCTGGGCGAAGCCCCGGGTGTGACGGTCGCCGCCGATGGCCCGCCGCTGCTGACGCGCCGTGAGCGGGACGCGCTGATCGCCCTTTGCCGGCCCCTGCTCGCCGGCGGCGCGTTCCGCGAGCCCGCCTCGACCCGTGAGATCGCGGCCGAGCTGGTGGTCTCCGAGGCGGCGGTCAAGCAGCATCTCGCTCATCTGTACGACAAGTTCGGCCTCTACGAGGGGGAGGAGCATCGCCGGATGCGCCTGGCCAACGAGGCACTCGCGCGCGGTGCGGTCACCGTCGCCGATCTGGCGAGCGATGGGTGACCCGGGACCAGGCCCACGGCGGACAACGGCGAGGTGGCCTTCGCGGGCGGGGTCCGCTGGACCCCTCGCCTGCCGCGAAGGCCACCTGGCTGGTCCGGGCCGTTCGGCCCGGCGGGCTTTGTCAGTGCGTGCCTGCTGTCAGCGTGCTCTGGCAGGCGGCCCTGCCCTGCGTCTGCGCGGCGCCCTTGGGCAGGAACGGCAGGAAGTAGGTCGCGGTCCGCCCGTGCAGCAGCGAGGCCGGCGCCGGGATCGACAGCTGGCCGTAGGGGTCGTAGCCGACGACCATGTCGGGCAGTCCCAGGCTGGGCACCGCGCCGTTCTCCAGCAGGTGGGAAAACGCGACCGTGTGGTAGTCCGCGAGGGGAAGCTCGCCGATCTGCCCGCCGCAGACGGCGGAGGGGCCCTCCACGATCCACTCGGCCGAGGAGAGCGAGGAGTCGTAGGAGATGACCTTTGACCAGTTCTGCGCATGGCCCGACGGGGACCGAACGGTCATCCACAGCAGCCAGGTCTGGCCGCTGGCCGTAGCGGCCCCGCGAACCGACAGCCCGGCGGACACGGTGTCGCCAGGGGCGACCGACAGCTGGGGCAGCGGGGTCTCCGACTGAGGCAGTGTCTCGTACCAGGCGGAGTAGCTCGTCTGCCCGGACGCGGAGGCATCCTGCGAGGTGCCGAGCTGGATGAGGCTGGGATCGGGGGTGTGGCAGGCCGCGTCGAGGCAGTTGCCGCCGACACCCACCCAGATCGAGCTGAATCCCGGCTTGCCCGCGCCCGGGGAAGTGACCGCGGGCACGACCCAGGTACCGGACGCGGAACGGGCCGGCAGGCCGGTCCTGGCGGACAGCACCTCATATCCCGACCAGTTGCCGGACACCTCAGGAAGCTCCGCCGCCGGCAGCGCGGACAGAACACGCGAGAGGCTGACGTTTCCGTCGGCCGGGTTGGCGGATCGCAGTGCCGCCAGTGCCCGAGCGCGCTCGGCCGGGCTTACCTGCGTGCTGGCGCCGCCGGCGTTCGGCCGCGCCGCTGCGCCCGAGTGCGTCTTGCCGTGCGTCCCAGAGGCCGCCGCTGAGCAAGCCGACATCCCGATGGCTACGGCCGCTGCCGCCGCCGCGGCCATCGCCAGCCTGGTGAATCTCAGTGTCGTGGTCGAGGTCTTCATGCCGCCACTCTCCTTAGGTCTCGCACCGGGGCGCCTCGCCCGGGTGCCGGCGCTCTTACCGCCTGAGGAAAAGTCTGCTGCGCGGGCCCGGCAAGATCCCTAGTCTGCAGGCCACGTCTTCCCGGTACCCGGGGGCGAGGAAAACCTTGCCGCCGGGCAAGGGCGGCTGGATCGGCAGTCACAGATTAATTGGCGGACATCCCTGTGGCTGTCGGTACCGGGTGGCAGATTGCCGGCATGACCAAATCGGATCCGAAAGCGGACCTTCATCGCTACCTGCAGGCCGCCCGGGAGGCCCTGGTGTGGAAGCTCGACGGGCTCTCGGAGTACGACATCCGGCGCCCGGTGACGCCGACCGGCACCAACCTGCTGGGGCTGATCAAGCACTTGACTGGAGTGGAGCTGGGATATTTCGGCGACACCTTCGGGCGGCCGCCCGCCGAGCCGCTGCCGTGGTCCGAGGACGAGCCCAACTCGGACATGTGGGCGACCGCTGATGAGTCACGGGAGCAGATCGTCGGGCTGTACCGCCGGGCGTGGGCGCACTCCGACGCGACGATCGAGGCGCTGCCGCTGGACGCGACGGGCCAGGTGCCGTGGTGGCCGCAGGATGTGAGCGAGGTGACGCTGCACCGGATCCTGGCGCACCTGATCGCCGAGACCAACCGGCATGCCGGGCACGCCGACATCGTCCGCGAGCTCATCGACGGGGCCGCCGGGCTGCGCGACGGCAACGACAACATGCCGCCAGGCGACCAGGAGTGGTGGGAGAGCTACCGGCGCCAGGTAGAGCGCGCAGCGCAGGAAGCCGGCCAGAGCTGAGCAAGTCCGTGAACCGGCTGTTGGCCGTGCCCTTAGGTATCCTGCAGCCGGGTTCCCGGCACCTGAGGGGTGTGCCTGCCCTGCAGCAGCGACCATGCCCGCCCCAAGGCGGCGGCGAATGAGGCGACGAGCACATAGGCGATGATGTACACCAGGGACTTATGTCCTGGGCTAGCGGCCAGGAGTGCCCCCACAACGAACTGGCTCAGGTAGGCAGCCAGGGCCAGGGTAAGCTGCCGCACCGCCAATTCACCCTTGCCCAGGCCGCGATGCAGCCGGAACGTGCTGAATAGGCTGACCAGGGCCATGACAGCGGCCGTGTAGCCGAGATTGGTGCCCGGGATCAGCGCGATCAGCGAAACGAAGAAGCTGTTGATCAGGGCCGTGAACGCGGAACCAGCCACCGCCTGCGCCTTGGCCGACGCTCCCGCTCCCAGGACTGATTCCGGCCGCAACGAGACAGCGACAAACAGCAGCCCGATCAGGGCCCCTGCCGCGCCCGTCGCCCCAGCGAAGTATCCGGTGAAGCTATCGGGAACCACTACAGCTCTCCTCGTAAGCGCATGCGTCGCAGAAGGCCCGCCGCCTAACGTAATGACGCAAATGCATCTATCCCGGTAAACGCGCACAGCCTAGCTCAGGCGCGGCAAGGCAGGGTGTCGTCCACGACCTGTTGCTCATCGGCTTCGGCCTGGCAAAGTACGCCACCAACGGCACCGAGATCACCGGCCAGGCCTTCGCCGCCGCTGACCACCTTCAGTCACGCCGCGTTAACAGAACGCCGGGAATAGTGGTAACAGACTGATAGAGCATGATGAGGGGTGACACATCCCCGCAGATCAGCGTCATGGCGCGACAAGCGCAGTCAGGTCCGGACACTGATGGGCGCGCGGGACTGCGACCTCTAGGCTGGGGGGTTATGTTGGGCGGGCGGCACCAGGCGGCTGCGGGAGAGCTAGCGCAGTGGTGGGAGGGCACGCGGCAGCGCGGCATCGGCTCGCGCGCGGTCCTGCTGGCAGTGCCCGCGCGCTGGGGGCGGACCACTGTCCTTGACCAGCTTGCGGCGGTCATCAGCCGAACTGACGGCCCGGCCGCCATCGTGGTGCGCATCAGCGGCAAGTCGCTGCCCGACAGGCCCGCCGGGCAGGCTCGGGTCCTGCGGGACTGCCTCATGGAAGCCGGGGTGCGGCGGCGGGCAGCGGAGCTGCTGTGCCCGGGCCGGCCGGGCGGGGCGGTGCGGCCGGGCGCGGGCAGCCTGTTCGCATCCGGGCTTGCCGCAGCGGTCTGGTTCCTGCTGGCCGGGCTGGCGGCCGGCAAGGCAGGCACCGCGGGCAAGGCAGGCACCGCGGGCAAGGCAGGCACCGCGGGCAAGCCGAGCACGGCGGCGGATGACAGCCCGTCCGGCGAGAATGGCGCAGTCGCCCGCGCTGCCCGGGCGGTGGCCGCGGTGTCGGCATCGGCACCGGTCGCGGTGATCATTGACGACGCCGAGTGCCTGGAGCCCGGCCTGGCAGTCACCCTGATCGAGAACCTGATCGACCACCATGACAGCCGCGTGCTCGTGGTCGCAGCGGCCGCTCCGGGCAGCAGCCTGGCGTCGGCTCTCACCACCCGGGCCCGCTACGGGAGGACCGCCGGGAGGGTGCACCGGGCGGACGCCGACCCTCGGATGGGATACCGGTCCCGCGCCGACCTCGCGGGCGAGCTGTGCCCGCGCCTGCCGGCCGCGGCGGCTCAGCGGCTCGCCCGGCAGACCCGGACATTCGCGGAGGTGTTCGCAGCTGCCGGATCGGGATCGTTGGCCGAGGTGATCCAGGACAGTCCCCAGGTACCGGCATAAGGACCCAGCAGTGCGGCTACCAGTAGCGCGGCTGGCCGGGAATGGTTTCCAGGTCGGCGAGCAGCAGGTCGCGTTCCTTGTCCCGGGCGATGTCCGCAGCGGCGGCCAGGGCCTGGTCGGTGTACTCCCTGGCGGAACCTGTGTTCCCGGCGATCGCGTGGGCGCGGGCCAGCGCTTCGTAGGCGAAGGCGAGGTCCCAGTCCCCGATCCCGTTCTCCTGGCAGAGCTCCAGGACCCGGGCGGCGTGGTGCAGCGCGGGCTCGGCCCGCCCGAGGACGGTGTAGACCCGGGAGACCTGCCATTCGCCCCGGGCCAGGTGAGCCGCCGCGACGGCGGGGACCTGGCCCCAGTGATAACGGGAGGCATGTGCCGCATGGATCATGCGGTCATCGTCCTGCCTGGTCCGCTCCTGCAGTTCCATCAGCCGCCAGGTCTCGTTGAACAACTGGGCGGCCAGCAGCCGGGTATCGGTCACGCTGCCGGTGCCCGGCGCGCTCATGGCAGTGGCTGCACCGTCCGGCGATTCCTGCTCCATGCCGGTCATGGTAGGGCCTTTCCCTGGGGCATGCTCAAGCAGCAGGGCGCCCGGCCGGGCCGCCCGGCGGCCCGGGGGCCCGGTTCCCGGCGGCCCTGGGGGCCCGCGCCCGGCGCCCTGGGGGCCCGGTGCCAGGATGAGGAGATGACAGCCGACCGGATCGAGGTCCAGCGCACGATCGCCGCGGACCCGGCAGTTATCTTCGCGCTGCTGTGCGACCCGCAGGGCCATGTCGCCATTGACAGCTCCGGGATGCTGATGGACGCGACTGGAGAACCGGTGACCGGGGTCGGGGACAGCTTCGTGGTGCACATGGACCGCCAGGCACTCAACGACTACCCGGAAATGGGCCGCTACGAGGTGACCGTCACCATCACCAGGTTCGTGCCCGGCCGCGAGATCGCCTGGACGGTTCTCGGCCGGATCCGCCCGCAGATCGGCCACGTCTACGGCTATCTGCTCGAGCCCGCTGCCAGCGGAACCCTGGTGACCTCCTACTACGACTGGTCATCCGCCGACCCGGAATGGCAGAAGGCCCAGATCTTCCCGGTCATCCCCGAAAGCGCGCTGCGGGCAACCCTGGGGATCCTGGACCGGACGATCGCCCGCGGCTCCCCCGCCCGGCCCGCCTGACGGCCGCGGCTACCCCGCCGGCCCGCCTGACGGCCGCGGCTGCGCCGGTGGCCGGTCAGCCGTTTACCCGGGTCACGCTAGCGGTTAACCGTCGGGCGCACCATGATCACGGTGCCGGAGAGGTGGTTGGCGGCGTCGCTGCACAGGAAGGTGGTCAGCGCCACGAGGTCCTCGGGCTGGCCGACCCGCCCGCCCGGGTAGCGGGACGCGACGCTCTGGATGTAGTCGTCGCTGACGATGTCGCGCATCCCGGGCGTGACGGTCAGGCCCGGGGCGATGGCGACGGTTCGGATGCCGTCGTCGGCGAGTTCCTGGTGGGCGACGTTGGCCAGGATGTTGATCGCGGCCTTCGAGCCGCCGTAGGGTGCTCCGCCCTTGCCGGACTGGATGGCGCCGGCGCTGGAGAGGTAGATGATGCGGCCGCCGCCGCCGCGGATCATCAGCGGGGCGAAGTGCTTGGTGGTCAGGAAACTGCCGATGAGGTTGGAGCGCAGCACCCGCTCGAGCACGGAGAGCTCCAGCTGGAGAATCGGCTGGCTGCCCGGCATCCACCCGGCGTTGTTGATCAGAGCGTCGACGCGGCCCCAGGTGCGGTCGGTCTCGGCGGCGGCCGCCATCACCGCGGCCTCGTCGCTGACGTCGGCCTCCAGCACCAGCGCGGGCGGCGCCTGGCGAAGCTCGCCGATCTCGTTGGCCACGAACTGAGCCTCAGCACGCTTGCGCGCGAGCACCGCCACCCGGGCACCCTCGGCGGCGAGCCCGAGCGCCAGCGTGCGCCCGATCCCCCGGGCGGCGCCGGTCACCACGACGACCTTGCCGGTCACGTCGATCTCCATGCCGCGTCCTCTCCAGGTGATCACCGGATCGCGCTTGCTGAAGGCATCTCCAACGGTGCGGTTGCTATTGAAGCAATACCTGCACCTGAAAGCAACCGCAACGTTGTCGTTGGACTGACCTATCATGGGGCCATGGCCTGGGATACGGAGGGAACCCGGCGACGGCTCAAGGAGGCGGCGACGGTCGAGTTCGCCGAGCACGGGCCGGCCGGCACGACCATGGCCCGCATCGCCGAGCGCGCCGGGATCAACAAGGAGCGCCTGTACAACTACTTCGGCGACAAGCAGGCCCTGTTCGAGCTGGTGCTCTCCGACGAGCTGGCCAGGCTGGCGGCGGCGGTGACACCACCGGCGGAAGTGTTCGAGGAGATCGGCGAGTTCGCCGGGCGCACCTTCGACTACTACGCGGCGCATCCCGATCTGGCCCGGCTGCTGCTGTGGGAGGGCCTGGCCGGCGGCCCCGTGGCCGACGAGGCCAACCGCACCGCCCATTACCGTCACAAGGCGCAGGCCTACGCCGCCGCCCAGCGCGACGGCATCCTCGACGACGCCCTCGATCCCGCTCACCTGGTATTCCTGATCATCGCGTTGGCCGCGTGGTGGTTCTGCGTGCCGCAGCTTGCCCGCATGCTCACCGGCGCTGACGACCACGACCCGGCAGAGCACGCCCGGCGCCGCGCCTTCGTGGTGCGCGCCGCGCAGCGACTTGCCCTGCCGCAAGCTAGGCAGGCATCGTGACGGTGTTCGCCGCGATCGCGGCGACGGCGGCGGAACGCTCCGCTTCCCTGCCGGGGGACCAGATCGTGGCGCGCCCGGATGTGGTGATGGACCGTGGTTTCTGCCTTCCCGCGCCGCCGCAGGCGGTCTGGCCGTGGATTGTCCAGCTGGGCAAGGCCCGCTCAGGCTGGTACCTGCCCCGCCGGGCCGAGCGGTGGATGCCAGAGCGGCGCCGGGCGCTGCGCCGGCTCGACCCGCGCTGGCAGGCCCTGGCCGTCGGCGACGTGATCCCCGACTGGGGCGGCCGCCGCGCTACCTTCCAGGTCGCCGTCATGATCCCGCCGGCCGCACTGGTGTACCGCTCGGTCCGTGGCGCGACGAACCTCAGCTGGGCGATCATCCTGACCCCGGCGGGCACCGCCGCTACCCGGCTGCACCTGCGGCTGCGGCTGGGCCCGGTCCGCCGTCAGCGGCTGGCCGCCACCGCCGGCGACCTGGTCGACCGGCTCACCATCGCCGGCCTGGCCGCCGGACTGCGCGAGCGCCTCACGCCCGCCCGGTCACCAGATCAGGCCTGCTGACCGCGCGTCAGCCGGTCCTGGCGCTGCGACCGCATCGGATCGGCAAGTTCCATGGTGGCGAAGGCGGCCGGCCAGTCGGCCGGCCGGTAGCCGGTACCAAGATCGCAATGATGCAGCTCGACCTCCACCAGCCGCCGGGTCAGGATCTGGGCGGCCGGGAACGCCGCCGAGTCCAGGATCCGTACCGGGAACTGCCAGGCCTCATCGGGCAGCTGACGGGCGATCGCGCGCAAAGCCATCACCGAGCCGGCCAGGTCGGCCACCAGTTCCTTCGCCTTCAGGCCCGCGCCCGTCGCAATGTCGGCATCCCTGGCTTCCCCGCTGACGTAGGCGGGGCGGTCCTGCCCGGACCGTGCCCCGATCAGCAGGTTACGCATCGCGTCGGCGCCGCGGGCCAGGTGCGCAAGGACGTGTGCCCGCGTCCAGCCCGGCAGCAGCGACTGCTGCCGGAGATCCCGCTCGGCGATGACGCGGGCCGAGTCGAGCAGGCGCTGGCTCGCGTGGTCGATCTGGTCGCTCAGCTCGCGTCGTGCGGCGTCCATCTGCTCACTCTAAGGACGACCGTGGCACTCCGGTTAACTACACTGTAGAACTACGTGCAGCATCCGGTCTAGAGTAATGTTAACGACGTAGCGCTACGACGAAGATCGTTTTGTCACAGGATCCGGCATGGTAGCAGAGGAAGAGGTGCGAATCGCGACATGACCCCACCGCCGATCGACCTTCCTGCCGATGACGGCAACGGCACCGAGACGCGCAAGATTACCCGCGAGCGGATCCTGGCCACCGCGCTGGACCTCATTGACCGTGACGGCGTCGAGAGCCTGTCCATGCGCCGCCTCGGCCGGGCACTGGACCGCGACCCGATGATGCTGTACCGGCACGCGCCGAACAAGGCAGCCCTGCTCGACGGCGTCGCCGAGAGCGTCTACGCCCAGCTCCAGGTCGACTCCGCCGACCCCGACTGGGCCGGCCAGCTGCGCGCTGTCGCCCGCGACTACCGCCGGCTCGCCCTTTCCCATCCCAACGTCGTGCCGCTGCTGGTCACCCGCCCCCTCGCCACTCCGCTCGGGCTCCGCCCCCGCGGCACCCTGCGCCCCCTGGAGGACATCCTCGCCCTGCTCACCGGGGCCGGGTTCAGCGGACTGGACGCCCTGCACATCTACCGGGCCCTGTTCGGCTTCCTGCACGGGCATGTCCTCAACGAGCTCCAGGAACTGGTCGAGAACCCCGACGAGACCGACGACCTGCTCCGGCTCGGACTGCACCGCCTGCCCATCACCGAGTTCCCGCTGCTGCGCAGCCTGGCGCCCGCGCTCGCTGCTTACGACGGCGCCGCCGAGCTTGAACGCGGCCTTGACATCCTGCTCACCGGGCTCACCGCCGCCCTGACCCGGCCGGCGGCCTGAATCCCGCCTGCGACTCCTTTCAAATTCCTCGCGAAACTAGCGCGCCCGCCGGCCCGACCAGGCCGTCCGCTGGCCCGGCCGCGGGGCGGGGAAAAGTAGGCGTCCCGGCTGCCGCGATAACGCCGCTGAGCGGTATTACAGTGGCGCCGTGAGCCGGCCTGCGGCGAGCGCGCTGATCGGCAGGCGCGCCGAGCTTGCCGTTCTCGATGCGCTGATCGCCCAGACTGCGGCCGGGGC
>Ga0302326_10021427_pt1 | contig 13257 bp, 12 predicted proteins | sample Palsa_T0_3_FD_202264 | JGI IMG/M metagenome (GOLD analysis project Ga0302326, IMG submission 202264) | Peat permafrost microbial communities from Stordalen Mire near Abisko, Sweden - Palsa_T0_3 | ecosystem: Environmental > Terrestrial > Soil > Palsa > Peat permafrost | place: Sweden: Abisko... | reverse complement strand
ACCGAGTTGGGACGTGGGGCCATGGGTGTTGTCTACAAGGCGCTCGATCCTAAGATCAACCGCCTGATCGCGGTGAAAACTATTTCCATGGCCGGCCAACCGCCGGAAGAGGAACGCGAGTATCGCGAGCGTTTCTTCCGGGAAGCGGAAGCTGCGGGGCGCCTGTCGCATCCTGGAATCGTAACCATCTTCGATGTGGGCGAGGAACCGGAGACGCGCGCTCCGTACATCGTAATGGAGCTTGTTGGGGGGCAATCCCTCGACAAGGTGCTGGCGCGGGACGAGGACCACAAGTTACCGCTGGAGACAGCACTACAACTCGGCCTCGAACTGGCCGAAGCGCTGGATTGCGCCCAGAGTCAAGGCGTGATTCACCGCGATCTGAAGCCCGCGAACATTCTGATCACGGAAGACGGTCATGCCAAAATCGCCGACTTCGGAGTGGCCAAACTGAACCTCGCCAACTTTACTTTGGCTGGACGTGTATTAGGCACGCCCGCTTACATGTCGCCCGAACAGCTGAATGGCGATGTGGTGGATGGCCGCTCGGACTTGTTTTCTCTGGGCGTGGTCCTGTACACGATCGTGACCGGTTACCGGCCGTTTCAAGGCAACAGCGCCCTCACGGTCTCCTTCAAGGTGGTCAATCGCGACCCGGTACCGGCAACCGTTCTCGATACGGACCTGCCGCCGGGACTCGACTACATTATTGCGCGAGCACTGGCAAAAGATCCCGCCCAGCGCTATCAGCGCGGCCTGGAAATGGTGCTGGACATCCAGGCGCTGCGGGAAGGACGAGATCCACCGAGCAAGGCAAAGCAGCCAGGCTCGGACGCGGCTGCAAGCGCAGTCCAACCGGCGAATGAATCGTCAGCTCTGGCCCCACTGAGGCTTGCACCTAAATCCCCGGTCAGCACTCGCCCTCTGCCCGTGGAGCGCCGTGCCGCAGAGAACTTGCTGGAGAATATGCGTAAGAAGTCTTTCGCCGGCGCTTTGCTGCTGGTGGGACTCCTCGTCTTCGGAATGCGGATATCTCATCTTCTTTGGCCCCACGCAGCGCCACTTCCGAATCTGGCAAGCACCACAGCCGCCAAGCCACTGCCCCGCGCAGAAGAGGCTGCCCCGGTCAAAACGGGGGTGGTTCCAATCGTGAAAAAGCCTCGGAAGGCAGCGGCCCGAACCAATCCACCCCCTGCAAAAGTGGCCCACCTCAGCTCATCCCCAGGCGCACCCCCAGGCTCACCGGCGAGTTCACAGCCCGCTTCACCGCCCAGTTCAACAACCTCTCCAGCAATGCTGGAAATCGAGGTGGAGCACAAGTTCGCGGAAGCCAGTCTGTCGATCTGGGTGGATGATAGCCTGACTTACACGCATACATTGGAAGGAACCGACAAGAAACGTCTGGTCGTGTTCCACCAAGTCCAGGGCCATGAATTCCATGCCATGCAAGTCTCGCCCGGGAATCACGTTCTCCGGGTGCAGGTAACCACGGGTGCGGCCAACGGCGAGCAGTCCGGCACGGTGACCGGCGAATTTGTCAGCGGAAAAGAAATGATGCTGCACATCCACTTCACGAAACAAGGCAAAATGGATCTAAGTCTGGAGTAGTAGTTTTGCCCCGCCACGCCACGATCTGAAACGCGATTGACGCAGAGAAGCTAACCGTACTAACATAGGCTCGTTATGATTTCGCCTAGCCAACGTCACCACCATCATCACCATACGATGAGCGTGTCGGCGGAGGACTGCGGATAAGAACCTAACAGCACTGATCCGAAATCCAAGCCCGCTGACGCGAACCTCGCAGCAGCGGGATTTTTGTTTCTGTTGCGGCGCTCGAAACCCTGGGGTGGATGGAAACAGACGGATGGAAAGAAGAGGTCTCCATGCAGATCGACTTCGACAAAATGCAAGGCTTGGTACCCGCGGTCATTCAGGATGCGGACACCGCGGAGTTGCTCATGCTGGGCTTCATGAACCGCGAAGCCTTGCAGGCTACTTTGCTGACGGGCTTCGCCACGTTCTACAGCCGTACCAGGCAGAAGCTGTGGACCAAAGGGGAAACGTCCGGTAATCGCCTGGCGGTTATCGCGGCATGGACGGACTGCGACCGCGACACGATCCTGTTGCGCGTCCGCGTGTTGGGCTCGGGCCAGGTTTGCCACACGGGGTCACGATCCTGCTTCACGCAGGAGCTGCCGGTCGGCGCGGCGTTACGAGTTGCAGAACGGACCGCAGAAGAAGAGGCGCGGCGATGAAACTTCGTCTGGGCATTCCCAAGGGAAGTTTGCAGGAGGCGACACTCAGCCTGTTTACCCGGGCGGGGCTGCGCGTCTACACCAACGCGCGCTCTTATTTTGCCGCTACCGACGATCCTGAAATCGAATGCATGCTCATTCGTGCGCAGGAAATGGCGCGCTACGTCGAACACGGTGCCCTGGATGCCGGCCTGACCGGTCTGGACTGGGTGCTCGAAAGCGGCCTCGAGGTGATCAGTGTTACGGACCTGATCTATTCGAAACAGAGCATGGGCAAAGTGAAGTGGGTGCTCGCCGTGCCGGAGGATTCGGCCTTCCAGAAACCCGAAGACCTTGAAGGCCGGATCGTTGCTACCGAGCTGGTGAGTTTCACTCGCAACTATTTTGCCAGCCGAAATGTGACGGTGCGGGTTGAATTCTCCTGGGGTGCGACAGAAGTAAAGCCGCCGCTGCTGGCGGATGCCATCGTCGAAGTCACGGAGACCGGCAGTTCGCTGCGCGCGAATCATTTGAGAATCATCGAAACGGTGCTGGAGTCCAACCCGCAACTGGTCGCAAACAAGGCGGCCTGGGCCGATCCCGAGCGGCGGCGCAAGATCGAAAACCTGTCTGTGATGCTGTGCGGAGCCATGGCCGCGCAGGGCCGGGTCGGCCTGATGCTCAACGTGCGGAAACCGGACTTGGCTGCCGTTCTCGCTCTGCTTCCGGCGTTGAAAAATCCCACAGTCGCGCCGTTGGCCGATGGCGAATGGGTCGCGGTCAACACCATCATCGAAGAACAGACCGCGTGGACGCTGATTCCGAAGCTGAAAGAAGCCAATGCCCAAGGGATCGTCGAGTACCCGCTCAACAAGGTGGTGATGTGATGCGGATTCTTGGGGGTCTTAAAAAAGACCGGTTCGTGCGTGCGCTGGAGCAGCGCGGCGCGACCGATCTCGCCGAGGTTGAGCCCGCAGTGCGGCGCATCGTCAGCAATGTGCGGCGCAACGGGGATCGAGCTTTGCGCCGTTACGCGGAGCGGTGGGACGGGTTGGGCAAAGGCGAACCTGTGCGCGTGCCCGAGGCCGACCTGCATGAGGCCTGGCGGAAAACTCCTCCCGAACTGCAGGGCGCCATCACGCAGGCTGCGGAAAACATTCGCCGCTACTGCGAGTGGCAGAAGCCGGAGGAGTGGCGGCGCGAAATTCAGCCCGGAGTTTGCGTGGGCCAGTTGGTGCGCCCGCTGGAATCGGTGGGCTGCTATGTTCCCGGCGGCCGCTATCCGTTGCCTTCCACGGTGCTGATGACTGTGATTCCCGCGCAGGTTGCGGGCGTGCCGCAGATTCGCGTGGTGTCGCCGCACCCGGCGCAAGCAACTTTGGCGGCAGCCGCATTTCTCGGCGTGCGCGAATTCTACCGCGTTGGCGGAGCCCAAGCAGTTGCTGCCCTTGCCTATGGGACGGAGAGCATTCCGCGCGTGAACAAAATTGTAGGTCCGGGCAACCGGTACGTGACCGCCGCCAAGAAACTGGTCGCATTCGATTGCGCCATTGAGTTCCTGGCTGGCCCCACCGAAGGCGTGTTCATCAGCGAGAAGGGTGATCCAGTTTTCATCGCGTGTGACTTGGTGGCCCAGGCGGAGCATGATCCCGACACGCTCTGCATCTTCATTACGAGTTCACCTGACTTGGCGAAAGCTGTCCAGACAGAAGTACAACAGTCTAACCGGGCAAATCCAATTGCCGCGCAAGCGCTTTCTCGCCGCGGGGCCATCCTTTTGGTTGCTTCTCTCGATCACGCGGTCGAGACCGCGAACCGCATCGCGCCCGAGCATCTCACGCTGCCGGCAGCGCTGGCGCCGGCAGTGCAAAATGCCGGGTCGATTTTTCTTAACGAGGTTACGCCCCAGGCCGCGGGGGACTACATCTCGGGTCCGAATCACGTGTTGCCCACCGGAGCGATGGCGCGCGTGCGTGGCGGCCTGAGCGTACTGGATTATGTCCGCATCATTGCCTGCCAGCAAGTTTCCCGCGAAGGCATGCGCCAAATCGCACCACCGGCCATGGTGCTGGCTGAAGCCGAGGGCTTGCGCGGGCACGCTGAATCGTTGCGGGTGAGGTGCTCTTGATGCTTGAAGCCCGAGCCGCGGTGAAAAGCTTGCATGCCTATCGCCCGCCCCTGGCTGGCCGTCAGGGACTGCGTCTTGATTTCAACGAGAGCACCATTGGTTGTTCGCCGCGTGTGCTGGCACGTCTGCGCTTGCTGGATGCCGAAGCCCTGGCGCGCTATCCCGAGCGTGAGCCGGTAGAAAGAGAGGTGGCTCAGTTTCTCGGACTCGATGCGGCGCAGGTTCTTCTCACCAACGGGGTGGATGACGCCATTCATCTCCTGTGCTCGACCTATCTCGATCCAGGGGACGAAGCAATCATCGTCGTGCCCACGTTCGCCATGTATGCCATCTTCGCTCAGGCTGAAGGGGCTCGCCTGGTGCAGGTTTTTGCCGGCGAAAACTTCACCTTTCCGTTAGAAGGCGTGCTCTCGCGCATCAACCCACGGACGCGGCTCATCGCGGTGGCGAATCCGAACAATCCGACGGGAGCGGCGGTGGCGTGCGAGGTTCTGCTTCGGATCGCTCGCGCCGCGCCCCACGCGGCGGTTCTGGTGGACGAAGCTTATTTCGAGTTTCACGGAGAGACGATTCTCAACCATACTCCGTGGCCAATCAATCTCTTCGTGGCACGAACATTCTCCAAGGCCTACGGATTGGCCGGTCTCCGCATTGGCATTCTCGCCGGAGTTGCGGAACAGATGGCGATGGTGCGCCGCGTCGCTTCGCCCTACAACGTGAATGCGGTCGCGCTGGCGGTGTTGCCGGAGGCGCTTCGTGATCAGGCGTATGTTGAACACTATGTTGCGGAGGTGCAGCGCAGCCGCGGAGTGTTGGAACGGGAACTCAGAACTCTCGGCCTGCACTACTGGCCAAGCCGCGCCAACTTTGTGCTGGTACGCGTCGGCCCCGCCCACGCGGAATTCGTTCAAGCTTTGCGCGCGCGCGCAATTCTGGTGCGAGACCGAAACACGGATCCCGGATGCGAAGGCTGCGTGCGCCTCACCGTGGGCTCGGAGGAACACACACGGACTCTGATTGGCGCGCTGCGCGATGTGGTCGAGCAACTGAAGCAGCACCGTGAGGTGAAGGCGTGAGAAAAGCTAAACTGCATCGCAAGACTGCCGAAACCGAGATCCGAATCGCGCTCACGCTTGAGGGTCGCGGCAAGTACGAAGTATCGACGGGAATCCGTTTTCTTGACCACATGCTGGAGCTTTTTGCGCGGCACGGCGCATTCGATCTGAAGCTTTCTGCCGTTGGCGACCTGGACGTGGATCAGCACCACACCGTGGAAGACGTAGGAATCGCTCTGGGTGAGGTCTTCGACCGCGCCTTGGGAAATCGCCGCGGTATTCTGCGTGCCGGTTACTTTGTTATGCCCATGGATGAGACTCTCGGTCTGGCGTCTGTCGATTTTGGCGGACGCGCGGCTGCGGTCGTCGATACCAAAGTTCGCGCGGCGCGCGTGGGGGATCTGCAGGTCGAACTGGTGCACGACTTCTTCGAGGGCTTTGCGCGCGGTGCGCGCGCCAATGTTCACGCGCGCGTGCTCTACGGACGCTCCAGCCACCACAAGATCGAAGCGCTGTTCAAGGCTTTCGCGCGCGCCCTGCGCGTGGCGTGCTCGCGCGACCGCCGCCTGCGCCGCATGCTACCGAGCACCAAGGGACTTCTATGATCGCCATCGTCGATTACGGCGCGGGCAATCTGAATTCCGTGAGGAAGGCGTTTGACTATCTCCGCGCTGAAATCGTGGTGACGGACCAGCCTGCAACCCTGGCAGCGGCGGACAAGATCGTGTTCCCTGGAGTAGGACATTTTTCCTCGCTGCGCGCTCTGGGCAGCACGGGTCTGCGGGAGGCCCTGCTGCAAGCCGCTTCCGCCAGCAAGCCGTTTCTCGGAATCTGCCTGGGAATGCAGTGGCTGTTCGAAGGGAGTGAGGAGTGCGCCGAGATTGCAGGAGCAGGCATCTTTCCCGGCAAGTGCCGGCAGTTTCCGTCTTCGGTGAAGGCGCCGCATGTCGGCTGGAATTCTCTGACGGTTCAGCCAGGGTCACGCTTGTTGCGAGGCATCGCACAGGATTCCTTTGTTTACTATACGCACTCTTTCCATGCGCCTCTGGTTGCCGCGACGACGGCGGCCACTGAATACGGATTGCAGTTTGCCGGCGCCGTTGAGCGCGACAACATTTTCGGAGTGCAGTTTCATCCCGAGAAATCAGGAGACGTGGGACTCGCGATCCTGAAGAACTTCTGTGAGGTCTGACGTGTTGACCAAGCGCATCATCGCCTGCCTCGACATGGATGGTGGCCGCGTCGTGAAGGGGGTGCGATTCAAGAATCTGCGCGATGCCGGCGATCCGGCGGAGTGTGCTACGGCCCACGCTCGCCAGGGTGCGGACGAAATCGTGCTGCTCGATATTACCGCGACCAGCGGAAACCGGAAAACCTTGCTGGACGCGGTTCGCGGCACAGCACGCTCGCTGTTCGTTCCGTTTACAGTGGGCGGAGGAATTCGCCAGCTCGAGGATGCAGCGGCGGTCTTCGATGCGGGCGCGGACAAGATTGCCATTAACTCGGCCGCAGTGCGCGATCCCGCATTGATCGGCAAGATCGCGGGACGCTTTGGTTCGCAGGCTGTGGTGGTGGCCATCGATGCCAGAAAGGTCGACGGTAGCCCTGCCGACAAAAGCTTTGAAGTGTTCATCGCCGGAGGACGCGTTCCCACGGGGCGGGATGCGATCCAATGGGCGCGGGAAGCGGCCGCTTGCGGCGCCGGGGAAATCCTGCTGACTTCGATGGATCGCGACGGAACTCAATCCGGGTTTGATTGCGGGCTGGTGCGCGCCGTGGCAGAGGCGGTTTCGATTCCTGTAATTGCCTCAGGAGGAGCAGGATCGGCGCGCGACTTCATCGAGGTGTTTCGCGATGGTCGCGCCGACGCGGCTCTGGCGGCTTCCATCTTTCACTTCGGCATCGAGAACATCGCCGCATTGAAACGCGAACTTCACCATGCCAGCGTGCCGGTGAGGTGGCCATGCTGATTCCGTCGATCGACCTGATGGGCGGCAAGATTGTGCAGTTGGTGCAAGGCGATAAGAAAGCGCTGGAGTTCGACAACTTCGATTATTGGATCGAGCGCTTCTCCAAGTATCCCCTGGTGCAGGTGATCGATCTCGACGCAGCTCGGGGTGCCGGGAATAACCGGCAGATCGTGAGCCAGATTGTGCAGCGGCTCACTTGCCAGGTGGGCGGCGGGATTCGCAACCTGGAAAACGCAAACGAGATTTTGAAAGCCGGTGCGCGCAGGGTCATCCTTGGTTCCTCCTTAATAAAGGAAGGCAAGATCGACAAGCAGTTCGCCGCCACGCTGGCGAATGCGCTGGGCACGGCGGCGCTGGTGTTTGCGCTCGATTCCAGAGGCGGCCGGGTTGCGATCGACGGCTGGCGCAAAGAAACCGCCGTCACCGCGTTCGACATGATTCGGGCCCTCGAACCATTCTGCGAAACCTTTCTCTACACGCACATAGATACGGAGGGGTTGATGGGCGGAATCCCGATGGAGACGGTGGCTGCAATCCGGAAAGCCACGTCGCGGCGGCTGATAGTCGCCGGTGGCATCACGACACAGCAGGAAATCGACAGCCTCGACGCGCTGGGGATGGATGCAGTCGTCGGAATGGCCTTGTATTCAAGCAGGATCTCGGCGTGACTAAGCCGTCTAGCAGTTGCCATGCCAAGCCTTCCCCCAGATCATTAACCCCGATTAATTGATAGAATAGCCGCCGTGACCATGCTCAACGAGCAGGCTGGCAGAGCGATCAAAGAAGGCGCAATCAAGGAAATCGATGTGCTCTGGATCACCGCCGGCCTGGGGTGCGACGGCGACACCATCGCCATGACCGCGGCCACCCAGCCCAGCATCGAAGAAGTTGTTCTCGGCGCTCTGCCCTGGACTCCCAAAGTAAACTTGCACAACCCCTTTCTTGCCCTGGCCAATGGCGACGATTTTCTGAAGCCCTTCCATCAAGCCGCGGAAGGCAAGATCGAAAATTTCATTCTCGTAGTCGAAGGGTCCATTCCGAACGAACACAATAAGGACGAAGGCTACTGGGCTTCCATGGGCACCGACCCAAAGACCGGTCAGCCGATCACAACCTGTGAATGGATCGATCGTCTCGCTCCGCAGGCGTGGGCGGTCGTGGCAGCGGGAACCTGCGCCACTTACGGCGGCATTCACGCCATGGAAGGCAATCCCACGGGATGTATGGGCCTCGCTGACTACCTGGGCTGGAAGTGGAAATCGAAAGCGGAGATTCCAATCGTGTGCGTGCCCGGCTGTCCGGTGCAGCCCGATAATTTCATGGAAACGCTTTTGTATTTGCTTTACATGGCGGCCGGCCGCGCACCCATGATTCCGCTCGACGAAGCGTTGCGTCCCACCTGGCTTTTTGGCAACACGGTGCATGAAGGCTGTGACCGCGGCGGATTCTACGAGCAGGCGCAGTTCGCCGAAGAATACGGATCACCACTCTGCATTGTGAAGCTCGGATGCTGGGGGCCGGTGGTGCAGTGCAACGTTGGAAAGCGGGGATGGATGGGCGGCATTGGCGGATGTCCCAACGTCGGCGGCATCTGCATCGGATGCACCATGCCGGGCTTTCCCGACAAGTTCATGCCCTTTATGAATCAGCCGCCGGGTTCTCTTTTGTCCTCGGCTGCGGTGCAAACTTACGGACGCGCGATTCACGCCTTGCGCCGCTTCACGCAGTCGTCGCTGAATAAGGAGCCGAGTTGGCGCAAGCCGACACGCGCTTGAGGAATAAGAATGGTTTCGTTTTCGTGGCCGAATCAAACCAACGGCGCGCCCGACGGTCATCCTTCTGACGATCGTTCTTCTGCCGATCGTTCTTCCGCCGATCATCCCTCCGCAGTTGCCGAGCCCGACCTGAGTCCCTCGCAGGCCGAGGAAATTCTACAGGGCTTGGCCGGAGTTTTCACCCGCCCTCAAACTCCCACCAGGGCAAAACGCGTCGTCTATCCCCCGGAAAAGCCAGACCAGGGATGGTCCAAAGATAACGATGCTCAGCTCCCGAATCTTGAGGCCCGATATCGCGCCCTGGTCGAGCAGATTCCCGCGGTGGTTTTCATGGCTTATCTCGATCGCGGCATCGGCGAGGCCTATGTCAGCCCTCAGATTGAAGCCACGCTGGGTTTTTCCCAGGAAGAGTGGCTGGAGGATCCCGTCCGCTGGTACAAACACATCCATCCCGACGACAAACAACGCTGGAGCGCTGAAGCCGCAGAGATGTTTCTGACCGGCAATCCGCTGCGTTCGGCATATCGCGTGGTTTCACGCGACGGCCGCGTCATCTGGTTTCATTGCGAAGCCAAGATGATCCGCAAGGAGGACGGTGAGCCCTGGTTCATTCATGGCGTGGGCTTTGATATCACCGATCTGAAGCGCACCGAAGAAGCGTTGCAGGAGGAGCGTAACGTCGTCTCCGCCATTCTCGATACCGTGGGCGCTTTGGTCTTAGTGCTGGATCCGGAGGGCCGCATCATCCGCTTCAACCGCGCAGGCGAATCCTCTACCGGATATTCCTTTGCCGAAGTGGCTGGCCAAAGGATCTGGGATCTGTTCATGGTGCCGGAAGAGGTGGGACGTTTCAAGGCGATCTTTGAGCAACTCTGCCGTGACCAGAAGCCCAACAACTATGAGGGCTATCTGGTGAGACGCGACGGCGAACGCCGCTTGATCGCCTGGTCGAGCACTTTGCTCCCGGGCCACGACGGAAATCCGGCTTCCGTGATCGCCACCGGTATCGACATCACCGAGCGCAAACACCTGGAGAAAACCATCCTTGAGATCAGCGCCCGCGAGCAGCGCCGCATTGGGCAGGACCTGCATGATGGATTGGGCCAGCATCTCACCGGCATCGCTTTCATGAGCAAGGTGCAGGAACAGAAGCTGATGGAAAAGAACCTGCCCGAAGCCGGCGACGCCGCCAAGATCGTGAACCTGGTGAATGAGGCCATCCACAAGACGCGCGAATTGGCGCGCGGATTGCTTCCTGTAGTGTCTGACTCCCATGGGCTCATGTCAGCCCTGCAGCAGTTGGCCGGCGAAGTGGAAGACTTGTTCGCGATCAGCTGCCGGTTCCAGTGTTTTACTCCCGTGCTGATCCACGATGACACCGTGGCGACGCATCTCTACTACATTGCTCGCGAGGCCGTGAACAATGCCATCAAGCACGGTCATGCCCGCCAGATCGTCATTCGCCTGGTCGCCCTCCAGCGTCAGGGAGCGCTTACCATCCAGGATGACGGCTACGGAATCGGCAGCATCGCTCCCGGCAACAAGGGAATGGGCCTTCACCTGATGAACTACCGCGCCAGAATGGTTGGAGGTTCTCTCGAAGCGGAACGCATCACCACCGGCGGAACCATGGTTACGTGCTTGTTTCCGGTCCTGCCTCCAGTCGGGGACGAAGGAGTGAGTGAACCATGAGCGTGACTTACAAATCGCAGACCCATACCTCGCAGAGCCAGGCCGTCACCAAGAAAAGAATCCTGGTGGTCGATGATCATCCCATCGTGCGCCAGGGGTTGGCGCTGCTCATCAACCGCGAGCCCGATCTAGTGGTCTGCGGAGAAGCCGAAGAAGCGACGGGCGCGATGCACGTGCTGGCCTCGGCCCGGCCTGATGTTCTCATCGTGGACATCTCGTTGAACGGCCCTGACGGCCTCGATCTCCTGAAGAATATCCGCACCACTCATCCCGCCCTGCCGGTGTTGATCCTCTCCATGCACGATGAGACGATCTACGCGGAACGCGCTCTCCGCGCCGGCGCCAACGGCTACATCATGAAACAGGAAGCCACGGAAAAAGTGCTGGTCGCCGTGCGCCGCATTCTGAATGGAGAGATTTATGTGAGCGACCACATCGCCAACAAGATGCTCAAGCACTACATCACCGGCGCCGGTACTCTACGAAACTCCTCCATCGCCGATCTCAGTGATCGCGAACTGGAAGTTTTTCGCCTGATCGGAGAGGGGCACGGCACGCGGCAGATTGCCGAAGAACTGCACCTCAGCATAAAAACCGTCGAATCCTACCAGGCTCACATCAAGGAAAAGCTGTCGCTGCGCAGCGCCCGCGAACTAATGCAGCACGCCATTCAGTGGAACATGAACGAAAAGATCACCTAGAAGTCTTCTCCATCCTTCCCAGTCATCAGGGAATCCCCGATAGAAAAATTAGTGATACCACGGAACTGAAAAAGTGGCGCTCCCGCTTGTGAGGTACCCCCCACATTGTTGATTCTAACGGCGCACACTGCTGGTTCCGGTTCGGGAATCTCCGTCTGGAAAGACCGGAGAACTTATCTACCCGTGTCCTCGCAGTGTGGTTTAACCAAAGAATCAGGCCTCCGTTCTTAAGTCGAAGTGGGAAAGGAGAACGCAGTTATGGCAGCGGAAACAGTTCCCTACGGTCGGGTCACACAAAAACCATCCCCTGTTGCCGAGGTACACATACTCTGGATCACCGCCGGTCTGGGTTGTGATGGAGACTCGGTATCAGTCACTGCGGCTACTCAACCCAGCATCGAGGATGTTCTGTTGGGAGCAATCCCCGGACTTCCCAAGGTGCACTTGCACAATCCCGTCCTTGCCTATGAGAACGGGGACGAGTTCATGAAATTCTGGTACATGGCCGAGAAGGGCCAGCTCGATCCCTTCGTTTTGGTGGTGGAAGGCTCAATCCCGAACGAGAAGATCAAGAAGGAAGGATACTGGGCCGGTCTCGGAACCGATTCAAAAACCGGCCAGCCCATCACCACCAACGAGTGGATTGACCGTCTCGCTCCCAAGGCGCTGGCAGTCGTTGCGTGCGGCACCTGCGCCACCTACGGCGGAATTCACGCCATGGAAGGCAATCCCACGGGAGCGATGGGGCTCGCGGATTACCTCGGGTGGGACTGGAAGTCCAAGGCCGGTCTGCCCATCGTCAACGTTCCCGGCTGCCCGGTGCAACCCGACAACTTCATGGAAACCGTCCTCTACCTGCTCTATCAAGTGGCTGGACTTGCGCCCATGATTCCGCTTGACGATCAACTGCGTCCCACATGGCTGTTCGGCAGGACAGTCCACGAAGGCTGCGATCGGGCCGGCTACTACGAGCAGGGCGACTTCGCCGAAGTGTACGGCTCCCCGAAGTGCATCGTGAAGTTGGGATGCTGGGGTCCGGTTGTGAACTGCAACGTCCCCAAACGAGGCTGGATGGCCGGAATTGGCGGCTGCCCCAACGTGGGCGGCATCTGCATCGGCTGCACTATGCCGGGATTCCCGGACAAATTCATGCCGTTTATGGATGAACCACCCGGAGCGAAGGTTTCCGGCGCAGCCGTCGGCGCCTACGGCCGCGCTATTCGTGCCTTGCGGTCCATAACCCAGTCCACCGTCAACAAAGAACCCAAGTGGCGTCATCGGCGTGCGGAACTGACCACCGGGTACCACGCGAGAACGTACTGAGAGACCACTGAGAGACCGAGAATCCAAAGGAGCGATCGAATGAGCACTATTACCGCACCGACAAAGGATGTTCCCAGCAAGAAGGGGAATCTGGTGGAAATGAACTGGGACCCGATCACTCGCATCGTGGGCAGTCTGGGCATCTTCACCAAGATCGACTTTGAGAATCGCCACGTGGTCGAGTGTCACAGCACCTCGTCCATCTTTCGCGGGTATAGCATCTTCATGAAGGGCAAAGACCCGCGCGATGCTCACTTCATCACCAGCCGCATTTGCGGTATTTGCGGCGATAACCATGCCACCTGCGCAACCTACGCCCAGAACATGGCGTTTGGCATAAAACCGCCTCCCATCGCCGAGTGGATCGTCAATCTCG
>Ga0302326_10021426_pt1 | contig 13258 bp, 17 predicted proteins | sample Palsa_T0_3_FD_202264 | JGI IMG/M metagenome (GOLD analysis project Ga0302326, IMG submission 202264) | Peat permafrost microbial communities from Stordalen Mire near Abisko, Sweden - Palsa_T0_3 | ecosystem: Environmental > Terrestrial > Soil > Palsa > Peat permafrost | place: Sweden: Abisko... | reverse complement strand
AGAGAGCGGGCCACCGGAGAGCTCCCACGATGTGGTGACGTAGGCACCCATCGAGGAGAAGGCCTGAGCGGCATGTTCATAGGTGGCAACCTCGGAGGCGGTAACACCTAGCTGCACGCCATCACCGAGGCGGTCGCCCAAAAGGACGAGGCGCTGGGGATCGCGAAACGGCAGTGGGCGCAGGAGGGCACCTTCAACGAGCGAGAAGATGGCGGTGGTGGCACCGATGCCCAGCGCGAGGGTAAGAACGATGGTTAGGGAAAACCCGGGCGCTTTCCGGAGCTGGCGCAGTGCGAGGCGAATGTCGCGCACAGGCAAGTATCCATACTCAGCCAGAGGTGGCAAATGGATCTCCGGTTCTCCTCGAGACGTGAAGCAATTAACCGAATAGCAAATGTTCGCAGCCGCAGATCCTACATGTCAAATGGTGCGAACAGGGCGATGCGCTTGCTGAGCATGGTTACGGTGGCCCCGGACTTGGAACCCTATTGCCCGAGCTTCGCTCGAGCCCGTGTTTCTCGTATTTAAGTGCAGCGCGAAAGCTGGGTCTTTACATGCTCGGTGCCGACGTTCCATCGGACCATTTGGTTACTCCTACCAGAAATACGGACAATGTTGGGAAGGATTTGAGTTGTGGGTAGGCTTCGGCGGAGATGTACCAGTAATTTACGGCGAGAACCGGGGAGTTTGTGAGATTTGCCCCCCAGGCTGCACCGTCTTTCGCTGTTTCGAAGAACATCATGTGCGGGGCGTTGTGGCCGCCGTAATCGCTGAGATACGAATCCTTCGACATCATGTAGGAGACAGTCCCCTGCTCGAGGGCTGGTAATTCTTTTTTGTCTATTGCGGCTTTGATTGTGGCGATGACTTCTTGCTTCGAATGGCCGGCCAGGAGTAATTCGGTGCGTTTGTAGGCGTACGGGAGAACGGAGCGGGCGGCGGGTGGATTGATGCATTCCGCGGCGCGAACTTTGGGATTCCAAAATTCGGGGTGGTCGAACATGGCCAACCATGCGCGTCCGACCCAGCAGACCCAGCCGTTTTTGCCTTGGACCGCGGTCTCGTAGCCGTGACGGGTTAGGAGGATAACGGAGGCGTCGTGGGAGATGGCGTCTGGAGCGGCGCTGCGGGCGAGGGCGATTTCGGCGTCGCGATCCATCAGATATTGTTCGATTGGGGCCATGTTGGGATACGGCTGTTTTGCATCTTGTGCTGCAACGGGCCGGGATGCGATCAGAGCGGCGACGAGTGCGAATCCGCTCAGTAAAGTGATAGGCATTTGATTTCGGGTCATTGCCTTCCTCCTCGTAGTTTTCGATTTCGTACTTATCCGTTCACACTTCGACCGAGCCGAAATTGATTTCTATTCTGTCAGGCGAAACTTCAGCGTGCAGCCTCCTGCCGTCGGCGCTGCTCGCTGGCCTTGAGCATTTCGTTGAGGTCGCCGGCCGGACGTATCTCGAAAATGGCACCGTATTTGAGGGAGGGATGATGGGATATGAGCTGGTGAGCGTGATTCATGTCGCGGGCTTCGAGGATGAGAATGCCGCCGAGTTGTTCCTTGGTTTCGGCGTAGGGGCCGTCCGTCGTGGCGACTTGACCGTTCTTCCAATAGAGGGTTAAGGCGGTTTCGGCAGGTTGAATCGGTTCTCCACCGACCCAATGGCCGTTGGCGCGGAGATGGTCGTCGTAGGTAAAGCAGGCGTCGAACATCGCATGTTTCTCGACCTCGGTCATGGCGTCGTGTTTGCTTTTGTCGTAGTAGCCCAAACAGATGTATTTCATGGTTTGTCTCCCCTTGATGGCGGCCAGCAGCACAGGTGTCACAGATTTTTCTGTCACTGTTTCGAGTAATGAAGCACAACGCATCCTGATTTGAACAACTTTGACTCAACAAGTTTTAATTGCAATTTCTCCGGCAGGCTGACACCCTCCAACAGCCGTCTCCCTGCTCCTGCAAGGGTTGGCCCAACGACAAAACGATATTCATCAATCAGGCCAAGCTGCATCAGTTGTGAAGGGATATCTACGCCACCGACCAAAATATTTTTGCCTCGCTCTTGTTTCAATTTAAGTATTTCGTCGCGAAGATTCGTACGAACAATTCTCGTATTTTTGTCTTCAGCGCCGTCCAACGATCGTGAAAAAACAAGTTTGTGAGTGGAGTCGAATGCTTGAGCAAATTCGTGATCTGCTTTTGTCTCAGACTGGTTTTTGAGGACTTCAGGCCAATAGGGAACCATCAATTGATAGGTTTTACGCCCAAAGATCAGCAGGTCAACCTCTCGCGTAAGGTGAGTAAAATATTCAAGTTGTTCTTCATCGACAAATTGTTTGGTGTGGTCGACACAGCCATCCAAGGTAGTGTTGATTGCGAAGATTAGCTTTCTCATTTGAGTCCTCCCTTTTTCCCATGCTCTCTGACGTCGGCTTACGCCTATGCGCCCATGGTACCGGTGCGCAAAGCTCCGTTCGGCTTGTAAGTGCTGAGGATGACGCCCGATGCCAGAGCTTTCGTGCTGACGAGCTCGAATGAGCGTGGCGGGGTGCCGTCCGCAAAGATGCCCTTCCCCGTGCCCAACAAGACCGGAAAGACGACCAGCAGGACTTCATCCGCAAGCCCATGTTCGAGCAGCGTCGATGTCAGCGTGGAGCTACCCGAAAGGATAACGTCCGGGCCGTCCTGCGCCTTGATGCGGCGAATGCCCTCGACGATGTCCGATCTAAGGGTCTCGACTGGCCCCCATGCAAGACCTTCCGGACGGTGGGTAGCGATATATTTTATTGCCGCATTGAGGCGGTCCGCCATCGGACTGCTCGGCGCCTTTGGCCAGAAGCCCGACCACATATCGTAGGTGCGACGACCAAGCAGCAGACCGAAGCTCTCGCCATACGCGGCGAGGATTAGTTCTCCGCCAGCGGGGGTCCGATAGGGCGCGGTCCAGTTGACGTAGGGGAAGTCGTTTTCATCGGCGGACTGCTGAATCACGCCGTCCAGCGAGATTTGTTCGATGATCCTGATCTTTCTCATGCGGTCTCCTGGAATATGGGCTTTTGCTCGCCTGTGGCAGGCGCGGTAAACACTATTCCGATGGGGTGTTCGACCGAAAAAACGGGCGCAACTCGCCGGACGCCCGGCAGACGACGGCGCCCTTACGCGTCCACGTCAGTGCCTCGTCCATGTCAGCGGCTTGCCCTATCGAAAGACCGCCTATATGCTCCTTGGTCTCCAGGTATGGTCCGTCGGTGATAAGCACCTTGCCATCGGGCTGCGCTCGCAGCGACTTAGCTCCACTCGCCGGGCTCAGGCCGCCAGCGAAAATCTCCTTGACACCAGAAGCCTCCATCTCCTCCGTAAGTGCGTCGAAATCGCTTTCCACCTCTTTGTCCTGGGCGGACGGGTCAAAGTTGTCCGGCAGGTAAATCGTAGCCAAATATTGCGTCATTCCTTTCTTTAACGGCGTTCGGGCCAGCAGCCCAGTAGGGTCACTACGAAAAAAGGAGCGCACCTCAACCGGCGCCCGACAAGCGACGACGGCCTTGCGTGCCCACGCCAACGCCTCGTCCATGTCAGCGACTTCCAGTATCCAAAAACCGCCCACGTGCTCCTTAGTCTCCAGGTATGGCCCGTCGGTGATAAGCACCTTGTGATCGAGCTGAATTCGCATCGACTTCGCTTCTCTCGCCGGGCGCAGCCCGCCCGCGAAGAGCCTGACACCCTTAGCCTCCATCTCCTCGTTGAGCGCGTCGATATCGCGCTCCATCGATTTGTCCTGGACGGACGGGTCAAAATCATCTGCCAGGTGAATCGCAACCAAATATTGCGTCATACCTTCTCCTTTAGTGGTCTTTTAGTGGTCTTCGGGCATGCAGCACCGCTTTCCGCACTGCATCTTCGTCCTATAGTCGTCGCGCAGGGAATAAATCGACAGCCTGGACGAACTTTTTTTATTTTAATTTCTCGGGCCGCTTGGGGCGGTGGCCGAGCTTAGATGTCGCGCTGTACTTAACCATGAGACAGCGGACCCCATGTTTCCCCATGTTTTCAGTATCTTGCATACTGCACGGCGGGCACCACCCAAAATACTCTCTCCTTGACCAACTAGGAGAGTTCTGTTAGTGTCTCTCCTAGACACGCAAGGAGAGATCGTGGGCAAAGCGATCGATCTGCTGCAAGGCACGCTGGACATGCTGATCCTCAAAGCTGTCTCGCTTGGCCCGCTGCACGGCTACGGAGTTTTGCTGCGCATTCAGCAGATCTCTGGCGAACAACTGGAGATCCAGCAAGGCTCTCTATACCCAGCACTCTATCGGCTGGAACATCAGGGCTGGATCACCAGCGAGTGGGGGGAATCGGACAATAAACGCAAAGCGAAGTTCTACAGACTGACCGCGGCCGGGCGGCGCCAACTCCATGCGGAAACCGAAAAATGGAACCGCATGGCATCGTTGATCGCCAGTATGCTGCGGACGACTCCGGAGGAGATATGAATCTCACTCGACTCCGTTCTTGGTTGAAGTGGATGGTCAAGGGACAGCAGCTCGAAAGTGAAATGGAAACGGAACTGCGTTTCCACATTGAGAGCCGCGCTGCGGACCTGGTTCGCAAAGGCCTCTCCCAGCAAGACGCCATTCGACAGGCGCGGATTGAGTTCGGCGGAATCGAGTCTTACAAAGATGCCATGCGGGCATCGGTGGGCGTGCGCTGGTGGGGTGAACTGGGTTCGGACCTGCATCACGGATGGAGATTATTGTGCAAAAATCCCGCCTTTACGGCGGTTGCGGTTTTGACCCTGGCGTTGGGAGTCGGCGCCAATACGGCGATTTTCAGCATCGTGAATGCGGTTTTGCTGCGCTCTCTTCCCTTCGCCCATCCGGACCGTCTGGTGAAGATCGTCGCCAGCAATCGTGGCGTGGGGGCGCGGGATATTGGGTTTTCCGTTCCAGAACTGGACGATCTCAGATCAAGGGCGGGTGTCTTCGACCAGGTGACCGCTACCATCTCGGGCGACGTTAGTTTGACCGGTGGAGAGCATCCGCAGCGTCTCGAGATGCTGGTTGTCAGTCCTAACTATTTTTCTATGCTCGGCACTTCCGCGCACATCGGGCGGGTGTTTGGTCCGGGCGATGAGGAGCAGGGTTTCGCCGATGCGGTCGTGATCAGCGATAGCCTGTGGGCCAGCGAGTTCGGCAGAGATCCCGGAATTCTGGGGCGAAGGGTGCAACTCGACAATGATCCGAACACGATTGTCGGTGTTCTCCCCCCCGGATTCCGCCATCCGGGCAGCACTATTGCCACGGATGTCGAAATATGGGCAACAGCGGGATTAAAGGGCGATCCGTTCCCGGAATATAATCGCAGCCTGCGGTGGGTGCCCGGAGCGATCGGACTCTTGAAACCTGGAATCAGCCGGGAGCAGGCGCAATCCAGGTTGAATGCCTTTGCGGCCCAGCTGCGAGCGGAATTCGCCAACGACTATCCTGCCAAGTCAGACTGGTCGATCGAGGCTGAACCATTGCAGGACTCGCTAGTCGGCAATGTCCGGCCCATGTTGTTGGTGTTGATGGGCGCGGTGGTACTGATCATCCTCCTGGCCTCAGTCAACGTCGCGAACCTGCTCCTGGCCCGGGCTTCTGGGAGACAACGGGAGATGGCCGTGCGGCTGGCCTTGGGCGCAAGCCGCGCGCGCATGATTCGGCAGCTGCTCACCGAGTCGCTGATTCTGTCTCTGGTCTCTGGCATGGTCGGGGTGCTGACGGCCTTGGTAGCTTTGCATTTCGTGCAGTTTCTCCCGACGCGAATTCCCCGGCTGGCCGAGGTGCAGGTGGACTGGACAGTGCTCGGTTTCGCCTTGCTGGTCTCTCTTCTTGCTGGGCTGGGGTTCGGATTGGTTCCGGCCCTTCAATCTTCGAAAGCAGACATTGCTGTCGCTATCCGAGAAGGAGCCCGGGGGTCGGGCACCAGTGGAAAAACTAACCGCTTGCGCGGTTTGCTGATCGCCTCAGAGTCGGCCTTGGCGGTGGTGCTGATGGTGGGAGCGGGTCTGCTCTTGCGCACGTTTTGGGGATTGCTTCAGGAAAATCCCGGTTTCAATCCATCAAGAATTGTCGCTGCCAGTCTCTGGCTTCCAGTACCCGACAATCCTGAAATGGATCGCTACGCCAAGCCTGAAATTTTGAATACTTTTGTGCGGGAAGCGGTGCGGCGCGTGCGTGCCATCCCGGGAGTTGACCTTGCTTCCATGACCACCGATTTACCAGTCACCCATTTATCACGGCGCGTCCCCATCAACATTGAGGAGCGTCCGGACGAGTCGCGCAAAGGTCTGTTTTCCGAAGCCACCGGTGTAACCCCTGAGTATTTCAAGGTGTTGCAGGCTTCGTTGGTACGTGGACGTTTGTTCGCGGAGGACGATCAGCCCGGCAAACAATTGGTGGTTATGGTCGATGAAAGTACGGCTCGTACCTTCTGGCCGGACCGCGATCCGATCGGCCGACGTTTGAGCATTGGCATTGGGCGCGCGGTCACCAACCTGCTGTGGTGTAGCGTCGTGGGAGTGATTAAGGACATCAAGAATGATGGTCTCGACCAATCCGGGAGTCCACACGTCTACTTACCGATCTACCAGATTCCAAGAGTCAGAGTTTTAAGCGTGGCGGTCCGAACCTCTTTGTCTGCCACCAGCCTGGAGCCGCAGATACGTCGTGAGATACAGGCAATCGATCCCAATCTCCCGGTTTTCAATGTCCGCACTATGAATGAGGTCATCGACGGTTCTCTGGCTTCGCGCCGCTTTTCCGCTGAGTTGGTGGGCGGGTTCGCAGTCGTGGCGCTTCTGCTGGCGTCGGTGGGAATCTATGGCCTGTTGGCCTATATGGTGAGCCAGCGGTCTCACGAGATTGGAGTACGCATGGCGTTGGGTGCGATGCCCTCGACCATTGGAAAAATAATTGTGAGCCGGGGCGTGGGGCTGACCGGCATCGGAGTGGTAATCGGCCTGCCATTGTCCGGAATAATGGCTCCCATGATCTCCGCCCTGCTGTACGGAGTTCGACCGCTTGATCCGGGGGTGTTTCTCACCGTGCCGCTCATTCTCCTGGTGGTTGCACTCCTGGCCAGCTACATTCCGGCGCGGCGCGCAGCCAGAGTGAACCCGATCGTCGCCTTGCGCGAAAGTTGAAAACATTTGGGATTCGGACTATGCACATTAAACAGTCGAAGGGGGATTCCGGTCAAAAGGCGTCCAAGACGAGTCGTGTCGAGGATCAGGTCAAGGAACTCGAGCAAAACTGGGCCTAGGCGGTTGTATAGGAAGGCGCAGCCTCGGGTGGATGTTTTTTCGCAGTTTATTGCCAATCCAAAGGAGAAATTTACCATGAGGCTGTCTTCGCTTGTGCTAGTTGCAGTCACTCTGCTTACCGTCGTCGGAACCAGCTTCTACAGTCAAGGCCAAGCGCAGAATCAAGCTCCGAGTCCTGCGCGTTCGCGAGCAGACGAGACGGTGGAAATGTGGAACAGCATCGGGAACAAACTCATCGCCATGGCCCAGGATTTTCCCGAAGACAAATACGATTTCAAGCTGCAGAAAGACCAGCGCACCTTTGCCCAAACTCTTCTCCACGTCGCCGGGGTCGATTACCTCCTGATGCGGACAGCTTTCGGGTCGAACATCGGGCCTGACCTCGGCAAGGACGTGGTAAACCCGTCGCGAGACGTTTACAAGACGAAAGCCGATGTGGTGGCGCTGATTCAGCAGGCAGTCGCGGATGGAGCGAAATTGATTCAACAGCACGGCGATGCAGGGCTGGACAAAACGTCGAAATTTCCGTTCGGGAACATGCTAGTCCACAATTCCTACAACTGGATGTTCGTCATCGAGGACAGCGGCGAGCACTACGGCCAGCTCGTGGTGTACTATCGCGCCAACAACATGGTGCCACCGGAATCGCGGCCGTGATAAGACCCTTAATTAAGGAGGGAGAGCATGCAAAGTTGTGGGGTGAGAGGGGGGCCATGCGCAGCCTGGTTTCGGCCGCGGGCCGTTCGCGTTTGGCAAGAGCGCGAACCCCATTTTCGTAGGCCGGTTTTGAGGTGACCCTCATTGGCTGCTTTTTTGGGTGACCCCTGAGGTCGGAGAAGAGCGCCAACGCCCCGAAAAGCTGCTCGTTTGCCCAGTATCCGTAATCGAATAAGACCTCGAGATCCTTCACTAATCCGGGTTCTGCATTGGCACCGAAGACCGTTTTTGCTTGTATGCCCGCCAAACTGTCTGCCACGAAAGCCAGGTACGGCTACACGAGTCCGCCGAGACCGGACGGATCACCCAACCGGCCGCGGTGCCAAATCAAAACTCCGCTAACCAGTTCACTGCCACAGTCAACTAGTTCGAGTCTTCAAGCGGCTGCGGGACTGCCTCGTCTCGATCAAGAAAAAAAGTTGTAATCCCTTCAAATATTTCTTCCCCAACGTTTACTGCGCGGTGCACACGATCACTCGGTTCCGACCAATCCACTTCGCCAACAATAATCTTCCATTGCGCAGTTTCTCCTCCGTCGCGGAACTCTATTGCGAGCAAATCACCCTTCAAGACTACTGTTACTCGATGAAAGGGATCGCGATGCCAGGGGTCACCTCTCCCGGCGCAAGTTGTATCCGCCAAACCCGGATATTCCCGCGATGATGTATTACCTGCTGATTCCCGACCAGCTTCATGGCTGACCACTGAGATCAAAGTAGAATCCAATATTTTTGTCAGGCCTCATCACCTCAGCCCTTAGGCAATAACGTGGTACTCACTTTTGACCAAACCGGTTGCGTAGCCTTGAGTCCCGACGTGACGGAGTTTAATGTCCTGCGGCAGCGCAGCGAAGAGAGGAATTCCGGCTCCAATCAAAACAGGGACCCGGGTGATGATAAGACGTTGAATTAGGCCCGCCCGTAGAAAACCTTGAATCGTAATACCACCGTCTACATATAGATGGTGGAAGCCGCGAGCAGAGAGATGCGAAACAATCTCAGCCGGAGATCCGTCCATCTGCTCAACGCGTCCTCCCCGCGCTGCGGACAAGTCGATGGGCTGGTTACTCAGAACGATGACCTGCTTATTGCCATATGGCCACTCCGCATAGGCCAGAACCGTTTCATAGGTCTTGCGGCCTATTACAAGCGCATCGACGGTTGCAATGAACTCGTCGTAGCCGTGCGGTTCGCCGCCGCCAGGCGGCAGAAAGTCAAGTTCCCCATTCAGTCGCGCAATGAAGCCATCGACGCTCGTCCCGATGAAAACGGACACTGTCATAATATTCTGATCCTTGCAGATCAAGATCCGAGAGCTTATGGGGGCGGATATGAACCCTCGCTCTCGCCCGACGATTCAATAATAAACAACTGTTTATTAATGTCAACTGGAAAATAAACAGTCATTCAGTTATTCTCAGCTGTGCCATAACATTAACTTCTTTACGGGAGCCATTCAGACCGATGTCGCCCCGACCCCGCGAGACTTCCGATTCGGAAATCCTGGCCGCCGTTGCGCGCGTCATGCAGCGTTGTAGCCCCCTCGACCTTACGCTGGCTGACGTTGCCAAAGAGGCCGGAGTCGTCCCCGCCACGCTGATCCAGCGCTTCGGGACTAAGCGCGAATTGCTTCTGGCCAACTGCAAATCATGGACTGCGGAAGTCGCAAGCCAATTCGCTTCGGTCCGGACGAAGCACGGCTCACCACTCAAGGCGTTAATAGAATTTTTTGCCGGTTCAAGCGCCTTCCTCGCGACTCCCGAATCCGTCGCGTACTTCCTCGCTTATTTTCAAATCGACCTTACTGATCCTGAATTCCACGCGGTCCTCTTGGCCCAATTCGTGATCGTGCATGCCGAGGCCAAGAAACTGCTCGACAATGCCATCGCTGTCAGTGAATTGGAGCCTTGTGACACGGGCGCGCTGGCGCGTCTTATCCAGCAAGTTAACGGAGGCTGCATGCTCGACTGGGCGGTGTATCGTAAGGGTCCGCTCGATGTTTGGGTTCGGCGCTCGTTGAACGCCTTGCTCCGGCCTTATCGGTTATCAAGCAATTCCAAAGTCAAACGGATAAGGCCCCCACTTCCGCCGCGCGGAATGGATGGCAAAGATATTTCACGATCGCGCCCTCCTATTGGATCGAGGTTGAGGAGTTCGTATCAGAAGGGAGTGTGATCGTTCTATGCAGCAGAGCCGACGGGACGTTCGTCCCAAAGGATGGGGCGATAAGACTCGAAAAACAAGTTGGAAAGGCCGGCTGAACTCCTCGACCAATCAAGTCGCGTATAACTGCAGCCGCTCGACAATGGCGTGACAGGCGGCACAAAGCGAAATCACCAGCGCCGGTTTCGAAACGCCCGGGCCAGCGGATCGAAGATCGAACCGGGTGATTCGTTGCAGCGCGTAAAACCTGGCCCACGCACGGGTGAGGCTGCGGCATCCGTCATGATGGCATCAGGAAACTTTCCGGCATGAAACCCGGACCGGCTAAGGAATGCTGCGGGGATGCACTGCGGTGAGACCGCTGAAACGTACGAAGTCAGTGATGTTCAATGTAGGTATATGGCTCACCCGATGAACGCGCATGGCAGCGCCCAATCGCGCATCATGCACCTGAACACCCAATACTCCGTACTGTACGACAATCCTGCGCCGCTCTCGATAAACGGTTTCACTATCTGGTAAAAAACTCATGCCGGCTTCGATTGCCGACACCTGGCATTCTGCCTCTGCCACCGTCAAACCAAGACCATTACGTTCCAAAGTTCAGCGATGTTCTGGTGTGTATAGTGAAGAACTGTGCCCTCATAAGCGAGTCGAGCTAGCGCCGTGTCTACGAGCAGGTGCTGAGGATCTGAGCGGCGTGTCATGCGTAGCAGGATGTTGGTATCCACGAGACACGACGCAATAGCCATTTAGTCGGGATCCTGGTAAAGCCACTCGCGCGAAATTGTTCCAGGCAACGGGGGAATTTTGTCCGAGAATTGGGCCAGGGAGTCGAGCCAGCCACGAATCTCCTCTTGTGTACGGGGCTGCCGAGTCTCCACAGGACGCGCTAGCTGTTGGGCCAAAATTTCTTGGACGTAGGCTTCGAGAGACAAACCTCGCGCCTTGGCCTGCACCGCGAGTTCATCGGGAATGTTGACTGTGACTACCATGTCAAAACTTTAGCACGAATTCAATCAAAAGGCTGGTACAAAGCACTCTCGGGTTGCGTGACAACGAGAAAATGAAGTCACTCGAAGATGTAACCGACCCTCGCACATGGCCTAGGCCGTTCTACTGCCGGATTCATGTCCAGCACTAGCGACGACGGATGCGCGATCGCTCTTTCTTCCTGCCGTCGGATCAACTCGGCGACGATTGACCCCTCGAACGCCCGCTTCCCAGTAAACAGCTCGTAGAACACCAGGCCCAGCGAATAAATGATGCTGCGGATCGAAGTGGCCTTGCCTGCCGCCTGCTCCGGCGCCATGTACCCGGGAGTCCCGGCTGGATAGCTGGATAGCGATTTCGCCTGGATAGCGATTTCGCCTTGTCATTGGTTGACACTGTGCTAGACTGTGCCCGAAATCGGGTCATCCCCCACCCGTATTCTCTTTCCTAAGTTCGACGGTTCAAGCAGTTACAACAGTTACAACTGAAAGGAGACGATATGAGAATTGCAAAGCTGTTGTTGATTTGCATGTGCTGCCTCATTGCTGCGCCGGCAGTTTGGGGACAAGCGGCGAATACCCAGGCCAAGCCCGGGATTCTGGGATACCTCGACCCGCACACCGGGGTGTTCCGTCCTCTGCCTCAAGCTCCGGCAGATGATGCAGAACCTGCTGCGGCGACCGTGTTTACGGGGACAATATCTGTGACGATCACAGTCACCCTGAAGACCACCACGATCACGAACGTGACCTGCCAAATCGCGACTTCCACAGCTGATAGTACTACGACAGTCCCCGTTTCCTATGACGAGTCTGATTCGGTAACTGCCACCGGGACGGGTGCCACAAGAACATGCAAGCTGGCAATAAACTACTCCTGGAGCCTCGCAACTCAACCCAACGACTCGATGACCACCAGCTACACTGTAATCGGAACGACAGGCACTGCGGGGGCGAATACCCGCACCACTTCTCGGTATCCACTCGACACTCGGAAAGTCCCAGCCAGTGGTGCAACGACTACTTTGACTGCTGCCGTTACTCTGTAAACCAACCGGGCATTTGAAACCGAGGGCGAGACATTGCGACTCGCCCTTTTTCATTTTGCACTTTCAATCCCAGCGACGAAAATGGTGCAGCCAAGCAAAGTACGGCAGTGGCATGAGCCGCATAGAGAGCGTCAGCGATCTCGATTCCCAGCGATAATTGGGTTTCATTTTCCGGATATTCATTAATTGGGACGCTCACTACCCGAAGCGCCCAGCGATTACTGAGGCATATCCAAATTCCCCAGAAGCCACCAAACCATTGATGGCCAAAGGCCCAATGTATGCGGCTAACATCGTTGTCATCCATCAAGGCCTTAAGAGCCTTAACAAAACCGCTGCTGCAGCGCTAAATCAAGGAAATAAGACAACTTCACAGTAGCTTCGCGTATTCGGCTTTGGCTTCTTTATAGATGGGGATGTCGAGATCGGCGTCTTTCCAGAGCGTGAGAAAATCTTTGTACGCAGCGAGGGCGCGGACGCGTGCAGCGTCGGCGTCCATTCCCTGCGAATTTCTCGCCTGCAACGCATCGGCACGAGCCTTTCCCAGATGCGCCAAAGCTCCGGTCCAGCAGTTCCGGACGATGCCGCTGTGGTCGAGAATCTTCTGGAACTCGGCCGCCGCTTCTTTGCCCTGTCCGGCTGACAGATACGCCTTGCCACGCACGTACGGCGCATAGAGGCAGTCCTCCCCCAATTCGATGGGCGAAGCCGCAGCTGGCAGCGCAGTCAGGGCAGCGGTAGGGTTCTTCTTATCCAACGCCAATTGAGCCTGAATCGCAGGCAGCCAAAGCGAGTGCATCTGGGTATCGAGCGGAGATTGCTTGTTCAGGTCTTGTGCCAGCGAGTCGGCTCGTGCCGTATCGCCCGCCAGGGCAAAGGCAAGCGCGGCTTCGGCCTCGACGGCTTGACTGGTGGGAACCAGCTTCAAAGCTTCTGCCGCTGACTGCCGCGCTTCAGCAGGATTGCCGAAAGCGGCTTCCCACTGCGCAGCACTCGCCAGCACGATCGCCCCACTTTCCTTGCTGTCCGTTCGAATC
>Ga0302326_10021425_pt1 | contig 13258 bp, 16 predicted proteins | sample Palsa_T0_3_FD_202264 | JGI IMG/M metagenome (GOLD analysis project Ga0302326, IMG submission 202264) | Peat permafrost microbial communities from Stordalen Mire near Abisko, Sweden - Palsa_T0_3 | ecosystem: Environmental > Terrestrial > Soil > Palsa > Peat permafrost | place: Sweden: Abisko... | reverse complement strand
CTTGCATGTGTTAGGCACGCCGCCAGCGTTGATTCTGAGCCAGGATCAAACTCTCGTTTGAAACTGATCACCAGTCCTAGGCGACGGAGGTCGACCTGGATCTGGCTGCACCACGGATCAAGTCCGTAGTGACTTATGTTGTGAGAAGATTCAAGCCAAAGCTGCTTGTCTTCATCACGACTGGCACGTTCAACCTGTTGTCAAAGATCCTTACGACCCTCCGCCTGAGCGGTGCCGTTTGGATCGAGGCCTGAAGACTAGCTCCAGGTGTCCTCGAACTTGTGCGCAACGTCTTTCGCTTTCGCGTCCAACCGTTTTTAGCGCCTTTCCCAGTCTACCCGAACATTCATCTTTCTGTCAACCTCTTTGTTTTCACCCTCATATCGAGCCGCTCATCATCGTTGATAGCGGTTGCAACTCGAAGGGCGACCCAAAGAGCGACCGACGAATCGGCATCCTGGAAAATCGCTGCTGCGCAAATTTTGAAAGATCAACCAGCCCCACAATCAAAAGGAGGCCGAGCCAATATTGGCTCACGGAGATCTCTCTCCGGGTCTTGCAATGGTGATGTTCTCTGCGGGATTCCCTACAGGGGTAGAGGGGCACTTGCCTCACCTCACCCAACGAACTGGCTTCTTTTCATCCCTTTCGGGTCAGGCTACCCAGTTCAAACCAGGCCACCTTGAGAAGCTCCACTGCTCTTAAGCAACTTTTCGAGAGTATCACTACCCACTCTCTTTTGCAAGTCCGTGTCCGAATCTTTCTGGAGCACTCTGAAAACCGCTTGCCTTACGCTGCTTGCTAATTTGTCTAGTTCTCGCTTCCGTTAGCCTTCGAACTGCGTGGCTCCCGGTTGCAACTTTCCGAGAATAGCAACGGTCGAGCCGCAATGCAAGCTTATTCGTGTTGAAAACCCGCTTTCGCTTGTGGAAATGATCCCAACCATGACCTCAATCCCCAACAAAGACGCGGCAATTCACACAATCGGCAATTATTCCCCAACCGGCTGATGCGCAATCACACCCAGATCTGTCAACCCATTCACAAAGAACTGCATCGCCAACGCCACCAGCAGCAATCCCATGATCCGCACCAGAATTCGAATCCCGGTCTCGCCCAGAAACCCGCGCACCCGGCTAGCCCCAGCCAGCACAAAGTAGCTCACCAGCGCCGTAAACGCGATACAGCCCACAATCGCCGCCATCTGCCAGGCTGTCGTCACCTGCCCTACCAGCACCATTACCGAAGAAATCGCCCCCGGCCCGGCCAGCATCGGAATCCCCAGCGGCACAATCCCCGCTTCCTCGCCTGCGCATTCCTTGGCGGCGGCCTCTTCCGTATCTCCGCTCGTCTCCTGCGTAGGCGATCTTTTCGCCTCCAGCATGTCCAGTCCAATCAGTAGCAGAATCAAACCACCGGCAATCTCAAAAGCCGGCAGCGTGATTCCAAACATGCGAAAGATCACTCGTCCAGCCAGCGCAAAAGCCGTCAAGACGCAAAAGCATGTGAATGCTCCCTTGCGCGCCGTGCCCCTTTGCCGCTTTGCATCGCAGCTCTGCGTAATCGCTAGAAACGAAGGAATAGCCGCAAACGGATCGACCAGAAAAAAGATCGAGCTCACCGCCAGCAGGGAAAAACGCACGTAGGGCGTCGTCTGCAGCTCGTGCAACATCCCCACCGCTGGATTCTCGAAGATCACTCTCCGAGGCTACCGCACCGCAAGCACAAACGCCAGAATGAAGCTCAAGCGGCATCGATGCAGTTTGTTGTTTGACGGGCTTGCCTGGGTGACTAAATCGTGGCATGATTCGAGCAAACAAGATTTGGAGCCACAGCGTGAAGCTACTCGTTCTTCTTGTACTACTGGCTTGCATACCTTGCAGCGCGGCTGATCAATTCGTTGATCCCTGCTACCAAGTACGAGGACGTCTTTCCGTGTGGAATGGCACCCCTACCCTTCGCATTTGGGTAGTCGGCACGCAACGCATATTAGGAATTCCAAGCGAAGAAACCGACTTCCCTCTCAAATACTCCAAACTTCCCGCAAACGTAGAGCGCCTACTCATAGGTAACGGCACTAATATTTTCGCGGATTTTGATGTCTGTCCTCTAACCAAGGAGCGTCCCGGAACAATGCGTATGGTCTTCGTAAGATCAGCAAGCCACGTTGTCGACCGATCAGACCCGTCCAACTGATCGAACATTCAACCCACAGTTGTGCAGTATTAGTGAATTTCGGCGAAAGAAGAAATCGCGGAATGCCCATCGTATTCATGCAAGATATGATTGCCTTCCCGCAGCGAAAGCCGCGTCTCGCACCCAGCCTCGCGCGCAGCATTTAGCTCCCGCACCACATCGGAGACAAACAGTATTTCGCCCGTCTCCACGCCCGTAGCAGCAGCAATCGTCCGATAGCTATCCGCCGCGCCCTTCGCCCCAACCCGCGTATCGAAGTAGCCGGAAAGATAAGGCGTCAGATCGCCCGCACTCGAATGTCGAAAAAGCAGTTGCTGCGCCTCCACCGACCCCGAAGAGTAGATCGCAACTCTGGCCGCGCGGCTCCAGCGAACCAAAGCCTCGGGCACATCGGCGAAGACCGTACCCACCAGCTCGCCAGCCTCAAAGCCAGCCTTCCATACCTTCCCTTGCAGGCTCTTCAACGCAATCGATTTGCGATCCCGATCCATCAGCCACAGCAAGTAGTCAATCACCGAATCCAACTCCGCCGAATCAACGAGTCGCTCCTCCATGCCGACAGACTTGTCATCCCGAGCGAAGCGAAGGACCTGCTTCTCATCGCTCTCCGCGCGGTTCTCCTCAAGCAGAAGCGCAAGATCGCTCTGAACCTCAGCCGCATGCAAGTGCTCTCGTAGATATCCGCGCAGATGCTTCCGCGCAAAGGGAAAAAGCCGTTCGGAAACCAGCGAAATCGGCGAAGTCGTCCCCTCGACATCCAGCAGATAAAGCCGCGGCAAACTCATCCTTGCAGCGAATCCGCGATGCTCGTAGTCACACGATCGCCAAGGTAAACCGGCCCAAAGCAAACCGGCTCATACCCCGCATCCACACCCGACCCCGTGTAATGCGGAGCCCACCCAGTCGTATCCTGAAACCACCGAATCGCCCGGATCCGCCGATCCTCGCAAAGCGTGAACCAATGCGTCGTCCCCTTCGGCACGCGCAGCAGATCGCCCGGCCCAACCTCCACCGACACCACCCGCTCATACTCGCGCAGAAAGAAAATCCCGCGCCCAGCCAGGATGAACCGCACCTCATCCTCCGAATGCGTATGCTCCTTGTCGAATCGCGCCAGCATCGTCTCCAATCCTGGAGTCTCGGCATTCACATCGATCACATCCGCAGTCGTATACCCGCCCAGCCGCTTCATCTCGTCAATCTCGCTGGCATAAGCCGCAAGCACCGCATCCGCGGAGGCATCGTCCGGCACGCGCGAAAGATCCCAGCGCTCATACTCCACGCCCATCGGCGCAAGCTCAGCCCGTATCGACTGCTCATCATGCAGCGTCTTCTCGTCCGCAGGAACCCGAACCACAGCCATCCAAACCTCCAAGCTCCCACAAATGCGGGTGCCCCACATCTCGATTTTGAGATGTTGGATTCCACAAATCTGGGTGCCCCACCCTCGCCGCGTCTTTGTTCTTGCGGCTAGGGTGGGATACTTTGTACCTATAGTCTTTTACAGTTTTGTATAGCCTTTTCCAGCCCAGAATCGAACACCATCAGGATTCAAAACCCAGCCGCCGCGATTCAACCTCAAACAAAAATTCCAGCGCCTCCAGATGCCGCCGCGCCCCAGCCACCGATTCCCCCCAAGTATAGAGCCCATGCCGCCGCAGCAAAATCCCATGCGCCGCTGGATAATTCGTGAGCCCAGCCTCCAGTTCCAGCGCCAGCCCCGCATACTCCTGCGAATTCTCCAAAATCGGCACCAGCTCCCGGTGCCGGTGCGTAGCCACACCCGAAAGCGCCTTCAGCAGCTCATAATCCTCAAGCATCACTGCTCCAGCCTTCGCAAACCGGTCCGAAAGCAGCGTATTCCAAACCGTATGCACATGAAAGATCGACCCAGTCCCCGATCGGTCGCGATAAATCACCCCATGCAGCGAAGCCTCCGCCGAAGGCTTCCCCGTCCCTGCCAAAACCTCGCCCTTGGCATCGATCTCCAGCAAATCCGCAGGCTCCATCGCGCCCTTATCCAGCCCGCTCGCCGAAATCAAGATCCGCCCCGAATCGGCATCGCGAAAGCTGAAGTTCCCCGAAGTCGCCGGAACCCATCCCCGCCGCGCGCACTCCGCCGCCGCCCGGCAAAGCGCCTCAGCCTGCTTCAACAGCGCCTCATTCCACTCCACAGCATCCATAAGCCGCCCAGCCTCCCGGTAACATCGAAGGAACATTCTCTCAAACCATTCGCCGCCCTCGACAATTCCACATCGACATCGCTCAATATACTGAACCCCTGGAGTCCAGCCATGCCACGCAGCCTCACCTCTGAAACTAATCTCCGCAGACGGTCCATCCTCAAAATCCTCGCCGCGACCACAGCCGCAACCGCAATCGACGCCGCACTCCCCACCCCGCTCCACGCCGATCCCGACCCCGACTGGACCACCCCCATGCCGCCCTTCCGCATCGCCGGCAATCTCCACTACGTCGGCAGCCGCGACCTCGCCAGCTACCTCATCACCACGCCCAGCGGACACATCCTAATCAACAGCAACCTGACCAGCTCACCCCCGCAAATCCGCGCCAGCGTCGAAAAACTAGGCTTCCGCTGGAAAGAGGTCAAGATCCTCCTTATCAGCCACGCCCACTACGACCACTGCGCCGGCAGCGCCCAGATCCTCCGCGAAACCGGAGCCAAATATATGGTCATGGACGCAGACGTTCCCGTAGTCGAGTCCGGCGGCAAGACCGATTTCCAATACGGCAGCCGAGCCGATTTCCTCTACCCGCCAGCCAAAGTAAGTCGCATCCTCCACGACGGCGAAACGGTCACCCTCGGTGACACTACCCTCACCGCCCATAAAACTCCTGGCCACACCAAAGGCTGCACCACCTGGACCACAATCCTGAAAGATGGCGGCAAGAGTTACAACACCGTCATTGTCGGCAGTCCCAATATCAATCCAGGGCAAAACCTTATCAATGCCCCCCAATACCCGCTGATGGCCGCCGACTACACCAGCCAGTTCCAGACCCTCAAGTCCCTGCTCTGCGACATCTTCCTCGGATCCCACGGGGGCTACTTCGACCTGCTCGGCAAATTCGCCCGCAAGCAATCCGGCGACCCCAACGCTTTTGTCGACCCAGCAGGCTACCAAAGCTATGTCGCCGAGCGTCAGCAAGCCTTCGAGGCCGAACTTGCCAAACAGCAGGCGGCCAGGCGGCCCGCCTAGCGCGAGCAACTAAACCTTGCGTAAGCAATTAAAATCGAACCTTGCTTACCCCCTCCCAATGCGGCCGCATCGACGTCGTCCTAGTCTCCCCGCGCAATCCCCTCAACATCGGCGCAGCCGCCCGCGCCATGGCCAACTTCGGCTTCTCGCGCCTAAGCATCGTCGCCCCCTTCGCCCAAAACTGGATGGAGGCCAAATCCGCCGTAGGCGCGCCCGACCTGCTCCGCGATGCCAAAGTCTATGAGACGCTAGCCGAGGCCGTAGCCCACTGCACGCTAGTCCTGGGCACCGGCTCGCTCGACCGCCGCCGTCCCGTCCAGGCCATCCTCGGCCTTCCCCAAGCCGCCGCCCAGGTACGCCGCGCACTGGCCATCCACTCCGAGGGTGCCCCAGGTCTCGATTTTGAGACCTGGGATTCCTCAAGCCCACACGAACAATCCAGAGCCCGCGTAGCCCTCGTCTTCGGCAGCGAAAAACACGGCCTGACCAGCGACGATCTCTCCTGGTGCCACGCCCTCATCGCCATCGAAACCTGCGAAGCCCAGCCCTCCATGAACCTGGGCCAGGCCGTAGCCGTCTGTCTCTACGAAATCTCCCGCAATCCCGAACCTTCCGCCCCTTCCACGGCCCAACTACCTGAGCCCCTCAAGATCAAAGGTTCGGAGCACCCGGATACCGAACAGCTAGACCGCCTAGCCGCCCTCGTCGAAGAAACCATGGAAGCCGTCAACTACTCCACCCGCGGCATGAGGTCGGCTAATGGCGAAGCCCTCCGCGTCCTCCTCCGCCGCCTCATGCCCAACGAAGCAGACCTGCGCCGCATGATGGGCCTCTTCCGCCGCATTCTCTGGCAGCTCGGTCGCGGCAGCGGCAAAGTTTAAGAAAGTTTCTCGGGATTCTCCCCCAATCCTGCTAAAGTTTTGGGCAGGTCCCCTATGAAATTTCTTGCCAACTTCCCCCATGCCTTGGCTCCCAAACCTATCTCCGCCAACCAGAGACAACGCCTTTTGCATCGCCTTGCGGCCATTGCCATCGTCGCGCTGCCCCTAACCCTAGCCGCTCCGAATCCGCTAACAGCCCAGGAGCCGCCCTCCACCCAGCCCGCCGATCCACAGGCGGCGCCGGCGGCCCAGCCACAGCCGGCTCAGGCAACCCTTCCACCACCCCCCGCCGCCACACCAGCGCTCGACCACAGTCAATCCGGCGAGGTCACCGAAGACGAGCTCAAACAGGCGCTTGTAGGCAAGCAGCTCTTCCTGCGCGGCGGGTATCTAGGCGACTCGATCAACTTCAACGAGCACGGCCTTCCCGTCGGCCACCCCGCCGTCGGTTCCTACGCCCTAAGCGGCGTGGAAATCGAAAAAATCCGCCTTACCAAGCACAAAGTCGAGCTCGAAGGCGCGCGCTACGCCCTCCATTTCCTCGGCGCGTTGCCCTACGAAGACCCCTCCAAGGCCGTAGACCGCGTCAAAATCACCCCCAAAAAGAAGATCCTCAAAATCTCCATCGACCGCGAGCAGCTCGTCAAGGAAAAGAAACCGAAAGAGGACAAGAAGAGCGGCAAAGCCCCCAAGCCATCCAAAGGTGGAGAATCGCCGGCCCAGTTGGCCAAGGAAGAAGTAGCCTCCTCGGAAACCGACGTAGCCCAACCAGCGCCCGCGGCCACAGCGCCCACTGCCGCTCCGGCCCAAACCGCTCAGGCAACGCCTGAGCAAGCTGCCGCGCCAGAAGCCGAAGACAAGCCCGCAGATCAAGTTTCGGATCAAGCTTCCGACCAGGCCAGCGTCACCTCCACCACCTCGCCCATGCACGCCGCCAAAATGCTTCGCGAAGCCCTCGACCGCATCTTCGCCCCCGGCCTCGACGATAAGGTTAAAGCCCAAATGCCGCCCTTCTGGCAGCTCTACTACCAGGCCCAGGCCGCCGGCGTCGACTACCGCCCTCGCGACCCAGCCGTCTTGCGCTCCAGCGCCGTCGACAGCCAGGCCAAGGTCGTCTCCTCCATCGCGCCCGATTCCAACGAATTCGCCCAGGCCAGCGGCATCGCCGGACGCGCTCTCTACCGCGCCGTCATCGGCGCCGACGGCAAGCCGGGAGAAATCGCCGTGGTCCGCCCCATCGGCTTCGGACTCGACGAAAAGGCGGTCGAAGCCATCCGCAAAGCCACCTTCCAGCCCGCCACCAAAGCCGGCCAGCCCGTAGCCGAAACCCTCGACCTCGCCGTCCTCTTCCGCATATACTCCAAGCGAACCTCGGTCGCCGCCCCCACCGACGTTAAGCCAGCCGAGCCCATCAAACCGGGCCCCTACAGCGTGAACGCGCCACAAGCGAAGACCCCATGAGCCAGCAATTCCTTAAACTCATCCAGCGCGGAGCCACCGCCGAAATCGCCGACGCCGTAGCCGCCGACCCGTCGCTTCTCTCCTGGCGCGATCCGCAAGGCGTCTCCGCTCTGACTTGGTCCATCTACAGCGGCCAGCTGCTGGTGCGCGACTATCTCCTGGCGGAGAAATCCCGCATCGGCGAGTTGCTCGACATCTTCGAGGCCTCTGCGGTCGGCGACGCGCTCACACTCAGGCAAATCCTGAACGAAACACCGCAAGCCGCGCACGATCTCTCCGGCGACGGCTGGACCCCGCTGCACCTCGCCGCCGCCTTTGGCGCCCCGGAAGCAGTCCGCGTGCTGCTGGAAAACGGCGCTCAGGTCGACGCCGTCTCCAAAAACCCCCAGACCAACCAGCCCCTGCACGCAGCCCTGGCTCTCGGCCGTAATCCGGAAACAATTGAGCTTCTTCTGGCAGCCGGAGCCAACCCCAACGCCCGCCAGACCGGCGGCTTCACGCCCATCTTCTCCGCAGCCGCCGCCAACCGCCGCGATCTGGCAGAAATCCTCATCGCAAACGGCGCGGACGCAGCAATCCAGAACGATTTTGGCCAATCAGCCGCAGGCTTCGCCCGCGAGCGCAACCACCCCGAACTAGCCGATTGGCTCGAATCTCTCAAATCCAGCTAACTTACCGCTCTGCGGGTGCCCCAGGTCTCGCCTTTGAGACCTGGGAGCGATGCTCTGGATGAGACCTCGGAGCGATATTCCTGAAACGAATCACTCCGCCACCGGCTCCCAAAGCTCTACCCGGTTCCCCTCTGGATCCCAGAACCACCCGAAGCGCCCAAAATCATACTCATCGCGCTTCGGGTCCAGCCGAGCCCCAGCTGCCTCAAGCCTGTCCATCACCCCGGCCAGCGAATCAACCCGGAAATTCACCACGGCCTGCTCCCCCCCGTCACTTTTTGCCTCCGGAAAAAAGGTAAACGCCGTCGTTCCCGCAGCCTCCGGCCCCTCGAAGCTGGAGTAGCCATACTCACTGACAGGTATGCCAAGATTTTCCGCATACCACCGCAGCAGCGCCTTCGGATCACGCGCCTTGAGAAACACTCCACCGATTCCAACAACCTTCGCCATCGCTAATCTCCGTCCTTTTCACCCGACTCTATCAGCTCTTCCAAACTCGTCTTGTGCTTGCTCTCCCGGCCTTCGATTTTCGGCTTGTCTTCCAATACCCGGCTCGGCTTCGGCTGCCCCACCTGGTCCCGCGCATTCGACTTGACCGCCTTGGTTACCGAGAACTTCTCCACTTTTCGTTTCGTCATGGCACTCCCAAGTATGGAATACTTTGGAGCGGGATAGTAGTTGGAGTTCATTCAAATGATGGAAGAACGCGAATTTTTTACCGAAACCACCGAGCAGAAGACGCACACGCTGGTTTGCCCTCACTGCGGCCAGCCCAGTGAACATCAGATTAGCTGGGTTGTCCGCCGCAAGCGCGCCCAGTTGCCCCGCAACGCCGACGAGCGCGACCGGGCCCGCTTCGCCAAGGCCCAGCCCTACATGGTCCGCCGCGACGATCTCGTAGCCTGTGGCAACATCCGCTGCCGCAAGCGCTTTGAAATCACCCAATTGCAAACGCTCGCGTTCCTCTAAGCCAGAAGATGGCAGCACAAACCGGGCTCCGGCGGCGATCTCAAACGGGAGCAACACCACTGCCGGACCAAACTGAATTGGACCGAATGCCTTCCCGCAGTCATCCTATTGGGAGGGTTGCGCTCCATCCCCGCACCCGATTTACAATCGCAAAGTAGCCAAAATCCGAAGATCCCTGGAGAGAAACCAATGGCCAACACCTCGCTGCCCCCGGAAGAACGCAACCTGACCCCCGACCAGGTCGAAGCTCTGGACAAGCGCCGCGACTGGGGCCTGACCCTGCAAGTCATCGCCGGCCAATTCGCCGTCATCTGCGTCGTTCTCTCGCTCTGGGTCGGCCAGGACCTCACCTACTCTCCCGGCTGGGCTCATCCCATGGCCTATTACATGGCAGTCGCGCTGACCATCGTCCTGGTCTGCGGCTCCGCCGGCACCATCATGCGCCGCGGCACCGTCCCCCTCGACTGAATCGCGACTCCACAAGCACATCTGGGTGCCCCACCTTCACCACGTTCTTTGTGGTTAAGGTGGGATACTTTGTACCTATAGTCGTTTATAAGTCGTTTATAGTTTTTGACCATCTCCCCAGTTCCAACAACCCAAGCTCAACTTCTCAAACCAGCCCAAACTGGCGCAAGCTCTCGCCCATGCGATAGCCTGAATACGTGGCTACTGTCCCCGAGATCGTCGCGAACCCCGCAGAGCTTTCGAATTCCCTTCGCGATAGCCACGGCCGCATCATCCACGATCTCCGCGTCTCCATCACCGACCGCTGCAACTACAAGTGCGTCTACTGCCGAACCGGCCAGGCCGGCGCCCAGTACGCCGAGCTCTCGACCGCGGAATACCTCCGCCTCATCCGCAATTTCGTCGCCCTGGGCATCGAAAAAGTCCGCCTCACCGGCGGCGAACCCCTCCTGCGCCGCGATCTTCCCGAGATGATCCGCGAACTGGCCACCTGGCGCACGCCGTCCGGCCAACCGCTCGACATCGCCGTCACCACCAACGGCCATCTCCTCGAAGACCTCGCCAAACCCCTCAAAGCAGCCGGCCTAAGCCGCATCACCGTCAGCATGGACGCCGTCGATCCACCAACCTTCGAGCGCATCACCCGCATCCCAGGCAGCTACCAGGCCGTAGTCCGCGGCATCCGCGCCGCGCAAGAGGCCGGCTTCAGCCGCGTCAAAGTCAACTGCGTCCTCCTGCGCGGCTTCAACGACGACCAGATCGAAGCCTTCGCCCACTTCGCACGCCGCGAAGACTTGATCGTCCGCTTCATCGAGTTCATGCCCCTCGAAGAAGACCGCCTCTGGTCCCCTGCAATGATCGTCCCCCTGCGCGAAATCGTAGCCCGCCTCAGCGCCGTCTTCCCACTGCGCGCGCTCCCGCCAAACTCGGCCAGCGAAACCGCCCGCCGCTACGGCTTTTCCGATGGGCAAGGCGAAATCGGCATCATCGCCCCCGTCACCCAGGCCTTCTGCGGAGCATGCAGCCGCATCCGCCTCACCTCCGACGGCAAGATCCGCACCTGCCTGTTTTCCAATATCGAGCACGACCTGTACGGAGAAATGCGCCGCGGCGCCTCCGACGAAACTCTGAAAGCGTTCATCGTGCGTACCGTGGAAAAGAAGGAAGCGCGGCACCATATTGGCGAGCCCGGCTTTCTCAAACCCTCGCGTTCCATGGTCCATATCGGCGGTTAAATCGAATTTCTAAACGCAGGCGAGTCCTGAATCGGTATGATGGCGTAAAGAATCAATCTATGAGCGCTGTTCCGGGCCCCGTTGTATCGACGCGCTCGCAGGACTCATTGCGTGAACCTTTCGTCCATGCCCAAGAGCGTTGCAAGTCGAGGCCCTCTGGATGACCTTCTGGTCTTTCATGAGTTGGCGCGTGCTCTCACCTCGACCCTGGACCTCGCATCCATCCTCCGCACAACTCTCGAATACATGGATCGCTTCATCGACGCCGAACTGTGGGCCCTGCTCATGGTCGATCCCGAGCGCCAGGATCTCTATTACGCCTCCGCCGATGGCGGCGAAGACCCCAGGTTCGCCGACATGCGCGTAAAAATGGGCGAGGGGCTCGCCGGGTGGGTCGCCAAGCACGGCGAGACCCTGATCATTCCCGAAGCCGCCGCCGATCCCCGTCTGGCGCCCTCAGCCAATGGCAACGGTTTCGTCGTCCGCTCCGCTATCGGCCTGCCTATTCGCGGACGCAAAGGAACCCACGGCGTCCTCGAAATCTTCAACCCCCATCTCGATGGACACTCCGATTACAACATCGCCTTCCTGCACATCCTGGTCGACTACGCGGCCATCGCCATCGAAAACGCCCAGGACATCGCCCGCGTCCAGCAGCTCACCATCACCGACGACGTCACCGGCCTCTACAACGCCCGCCATCTCTACACCGAGCTCGAACGCGAACTGGAAACCGCCCGCCGCGATTCCAAGTCCATGAGCCTGGTCTTCCTCGACCTCGACCGCTTCAAGCAAGTCAACGATCAGCACGGCCATCTCATCGGCAGCGAACTCCTAGGCCGCGTCGGCAAGCGCATCCAGGATCTCTGCCGTCCCTCCGACCTCTGCTTCCGCTACGGCGGCGACGAATTCGTGATCCTGATGCCGGCAACCACCCGCGAAGAAGCCCTGCGCATGACCCGCGCCATCCACATCAACCTCGCCTCCAGCATCTTCTCCTTCGAAAAAGGCCTCAAACTAAGCATTGAAGCCAGCGCCGGCATAGCCGCCTACCCCGGCGACGGCAAAACAGTCCACGCCATCCTGGGCGCCGCCGACAAACGCATGTACAAAGTAAAAAGCACCGGCCGCGGCCGCGTAGAAGCCTGAGCGCGCAGCAGCCCGACCTCGTCATTCTTGCCAACCCAACCCCAAAGTTGTCATCCTGAGCAAAGCGAAGGACCTGCTTTTGCCTTGTACCCAATTTGGGAACATGTTATCGTGAGTTAGTGCGAATCGTTTCCCGGAATACGTTGGCCCAAATTGCCAAAGGATTCGAGGGACATCAAGACCATCGCGCCCTCAAGGCCTCACTCGATGCCTGGTATCACGAAGTCAAACGGGCCGGCTGGAAAAACTCATCGGACGTCAAAGCCAGCTTCGCCCACGCCAGCATCGTCAGTGCGGATCGGGTCGTCTTCAATATTCGAGGGAACAACTATCGACTTGTGACGCACGTTGACTACCGGCGATCCGCAGTCTTCATCAAGTGGTTCGGAACTCACAAGGAATACGATGCAATCGACGTAAGGACAGTTCAACATGAACCTGAAGCCCATTAGAACGCCACAAGATCATGAAGTCGCTCTCAAAGAGATCGAGCGTCTTTGGGGTGCCGACGAGGGAACTCCCGAGGGAGACCGCCTGGATATTCTCCTGACGCTTGTGGATGCATACGAAGAAATTCACTTTCCGATCGATATGCCCAACCCCATCGAAGCAATCAAATTTCGTCTCGAACAGCAAGGTGAGGATCAGTCGGCATTGATCGGGATCATCGGAAATCGAACCCGCGTCTATGAGGTCTTGCGCGGAGATCGACCTCTATCGCTCGCCATGATCCGCCGCCTTCATGAGCGGTTTGGCATCCCAGCTGAGGTACTGATCCAACCGATTCGACCAAGAAACAAGACGATAGCAGCGTAATGAACAAAGAGAATTACTCCTCGCCGGGTGCCCCATGTCTCGCTTCTGAGACATGGGATCCCACTAAACTTCCCCAGCGCCCTCGTCTGTCTCCCCAGCCTGCCTCTCCGCCATATCCTCCAACTGCTTCCGCCAATCCAGCGTATCGATAAACCCCCGCGACTCCCGCCATCCCGGCTCCACAATCACAT
>Ga0302326_10021424_pt1 | contig 13258 bp, 10 predicted proteins | sample Palsa_T0_3_FD_202264 | JGI IMG/M metagenome (GOLD analysis project Ga0302326, IMG submission 202264) | Peat permafrost microbial communities from Stordalen Mire near Abisko, Sweden - Palsa_T0_3 | ecosystem: Environmental > Terrestrial > Soil > Palsa > Peat permafrost | place: Sweden: Abisko... | reverse complement strand
TCCAGCATGACTTGCTGGGTCGTTACAAGATCGGGCCTGGCAATCCGCCAATCGACGCTTACAGGCAGGAGGGTGGATGGGAAAAGCGGATAGCCAGTCAGGATGATCTGGCGGAGGAGCCAGACCCCGACGATGAAAAACAGCGGCGCGGTGGCTGCGGCGGTGCGGGCCGCGCGATGCAGCACGGAGCTCCCGGCGGCGAAGATCGGCAGCAAACTGCCCACCGCCAGCGGAGCGGCGAAAGGAATTGCGCTGGCCTTGGTGGAAATCGCCATTGCACAGAGCGTGCAGCAGGCGAACACCTGAAACAGTTGTCGGTTGGGCTCATCGACGGCGGCGCGGCTCTGGAGAAAACATGCCGCGGCGACGATGCAGAGGACCATCGGTGCGATGTCAGTCGAATAACTGCTGGCTTGAATGTCCAAGCCCCACTCGACGACTGCGACGGCCGCGAACATCAGGAGCCACTGATCGGGGCGGCGCTGGGCTCCGTCGGCGAGCACGCCCAGGGCGCCGCGCAGCACCATCGCGGTCAGGCTGAGAAGAAAAAACCCATTGAGCAGATGGCTGCCGTTCCCGGCCCACGGGCCCCGGTTCATCGTGGCCGCCAGCAGAGTGATCGAACTGGTAAACCCAAAGCGCAAATGAAGATTGGCCAATCCCGGAACGATGGCGTATTGGCTGGCCCATTTGACGGCGGCGATCTGATAAAGCCCCGCATCATAAAACGCATCGGGCCCCGCGCCACGATCAGCCAGCCAAAAGGCGGCGACGAACAATCCGATAAGAAATGTTCCGCGCTGCCACCTAGGGATTCTGGCGGCGCTGGCGCAAAGCGGCGCCGGCGCCCGCAAACAGAGTGTCTACCCTGCCAACAGGATGATCCAAAACGCACAGCTGTTGATGGGCCAGTGCAGATGCCAGACCTGAAGCAGCCCCAGGATCGTCCCCAGCCCGATCCAGAACGACCAGACAAGGTCGGAATGGCGCGTCTGTTCAAGGCGGAACATCCGGGTCCAAAACCACCCATATCCGAGGCACGCGGATGCGAAAGCCGCCCACGCAAGCATCGTGTCAACCAGCAAGGCGGCAAAATGAGCGGTGATCATTCGATGGACTTTCGCACGGCGGGTTGCGGCCCGGTACATCAATACCGCGGGCAGGCGTCAAAGCATAGCGATTGCAGCCGCCAGCGATGCGCGCGCCAACTTGCCCGCGGCGGGCGCTCGCTTGTATCATCGCGCCGCTTCGGGAAACCATGACCATCAGCCTCTATCGCTACCGGGGATTTATCTGGCATCGGGCCATCACGGAAATTCGCAATCGCTATGCCGGCACTGGCATCGGCGTGTTGTGGAACATCCTGCATCCGCTGGCGCTGATCGTCACCTATTCGCTGGTCTTCTCGACGATCATGTCGGCCCGCATCGATGCGATGCAGGGGAAGAAGCTGCCATATGTCGTGTACTTGTGCTCGGGGTTATTCCCGTGGCTGGCGCTGAGCGAATCGATCATCGCGGGGTGCAACGCGTTTGTGGCCAACGCGAATTATCTGCGAAAATTGCCGGTGCCGGAACAGGTGTTTGTGGCGTCGGCGGCGATGTCGTCGACGCTGACGCTGCTGTTGAACTTCACGCTGCTCCTGTGCATCGCGGCGGCCTTGAACTTCACGCCCACCTGGTACTGGCTGCTGCTGCCGTTGCCGCTGATTGCGTTGCAGGCATTGGGATTTGGGGTGGGCCTGTTGCTAGGCACGCTGAACGTCTTTTTCCGCGACATCGCGCAGTGGACGACGGTGACGCTGCAGATTGCGATGTGGACGTTGCCGATCGTTTATGCCATCAAGATTCTGCCGCCATGGGTGGCGCGGCTGCTGGCGTGGCATCCGGTGATGCCGGGGATCGAGACGGTGCGGGCGCTGCTGCTCTATTCGCGCCTGCCGCCGGCGCATGACTGGGTGGCCATGATCGCCTGGCCGGTGGGAATTGGGGTGATCGCCGATCTGGTGCTCCGGGCGTTGCGAGCGGAAATTCGGGACCTCGTATGAGCGCACCGCTGGTTCGGGCGTGGGGGCTGGGCAAACGGTACAAGCTCTATGCCAATCCCTATGCCAGACTATTGGAGTGGGCTTCGCTGGGGAGGGCGCGGCGGCACAGCGACTTCTGGGCGCTGCGGGATGTGGAGCTGGAGCTCAACCGCGGTGAATGTCTGGGGATCGTCGGGCGCAACGGGGCGGGAAAGAGCACGCTGCTGCGGCTGCTGAGCGGGACGCTGCGGCCCACCACGGGGGGATTCGAGATCTCCGGGCAGGTCTTTTCGCTGTTGGAATTGGGCACCGGGTTCAACGCCGAGTTGACCGGCCGGGCCAATGTGCAACAGACGGCCCAATTGCTGGGTTTGCCGGCAGATTATGCCTCACAGCACATGGGGCAGATCGAGAAGTTCGCCGATTTGGGCGAGTTTTTCGATCGCCCGGTGCGGATTTATTCCTCGGGCATGTCGGTGCGGCTGGCGTTCTCGATGTTCGCATCCTTCGAACCGGAGGTGCTGATCGTGGACGAAGCGCTGGCGGTCGGCGATGCCTCATTTCAGCGCAAGTGCTATCGCCGGATGGAAGAGATGATCGACAGCGGCGAGCATAGCGTGATCATCGCCGCCCACGACACCGGTGCGATCACCAAGTTCTGCGACAAGGCGATCTGGCTGGACGGCGGAGAAGTGCGTCTGGCGGGCAACCCGCAGGAAGTGGTGCAGGCCTATTTGAAGGAGCTGCTGGTGAGCGCGGCGAACGGGACCCCCGCGGAGCAACCTCCGCGGGCTTTCCAGCCCCCTGCGCCGGCGGCGCAGTCGGGGCTGGGCGTCCCGGCCGAGGGCTTGCTTGCGCGCAGCCGGGCGGCAGTGGTTTATCCGAGCAAGGATTCGGAGTTGCTGGGTGTCTGGCTGGAGGACGCGGCGGGGCGGGTGGTGCAAACGGTCGCGGTCGATGAGCCAGCGAGCATTTGCTATGCCGTTCGGTTTACCGCCTCGCAGGAACGTCCTGTTTTTGGGACCAGGATCACCAACATCCGGGGAGACCCCCTCGTGGGAACCAACACGCAGATGCAAGGCGTTGTCGCGGGGAGCTATGGCGCCGGCGATGTGGAGGTCGTCCGCTGGCCGCTGTCGCCGGGACTGGGCGTGGGAGATTACTTCATTTCGTGCGGCTGCTCACTGGGCGACGACGTTCACCATTTCCTCGTGCGGGAGGTGGATGCGTATCAATTCAGCGTGCTGGGCACCGCCCGCTGCTCGGGCGTCTGCAACCTGCTGGACGCGCCTCGGCTGAGCAGCCGTGCGTGATTTAGGAGAAGGCCTGCGTGTCACCGCACTGCTTGCGGGCATCGCGCATCAGGCCCGCGAGTCTGTCGATCTCTTGGGCGTGAGCGGCGTCGGCGGCGAGATTCCGCGTTTCCGCGGGGTCAGCCTGGAGATCGAAAAGCTGAGTCGTTTTTTGCCCGTTGACCTGATACCGAATGTACTTCCATCGCCCGTCACAATAGGCGCGCTGAAAGGTTTTGAACCCGCTGAGCATGCCGGTGCGCGCGGCGCCCGCGTTGCCGGTGAAAATATCGCCGAAGCTTGTGCCCTCGACGCTTTGGGGAGCTTTGATGCCAATCATCTGGCAGAGCGTGGGAAAATAATCCTGCTTGAGTACGATCGCGTCGGTGCGTTTGCCGCGAGGCACGCCGGGTCCGACAAACACCAGCGGCGTGCTGAGCGACGGCTGGTAGAGGTTCTGTTTTCCCAGCAGCCCGTGTGAACCGATGGCCAGCCCGTGATCGCTGGTGTAGATGACAATCGTGTTGGCTGCCTCATCGCTTTGGTTGAGTGCCGCCAGGATGCGCCCCACCTGGGCATCCAGGTGAGTAATCAGCGCGTAGTACAAACGCAGCTCCCTGCGCACGACCTCGGGGGTGAGGGGGCGAGGCAGGAGCAATTCATCGCGGACGTTCAGGTCGCCATTGTCAAACGGATGTCTCGGCAGGTAGTTGGCGGGCAGGGTGACCTTGGCCGCATCGTACAGCCGGGCATATTCATCCGGCGGCGTGCGGGGATCGTGCGGTGTTGTAAAGGCGGTGTAGAGAAAAAATGGCTGCCCGCGCTTGCCCTTGCCGCGCTGTTGCAGAAACCCGACGGCGGCGTCGGCAAACGCTTCAGCGTCAAACTTGCCGGCCTCACGGACCGGGGTGAGCGCGGGGTTGGCGCCTGCCGTAAAGTCCTGCACCGGGGCGTGCAGATGGTCGGTCATTCCGCCGAAGAAGATCGTCGAGCCGGCATGAAAAGAACGGGCGAACCCCGGCATCCCGTTATGCCACTTGCCCGCGGCATAGGTCACATAGCCGGCCGCCTGCAATGCCTCGCCGAGCGTGACAACTCCCGCCAAATCCTCCGGCGCCCGATAGAGATTACGTCCCGTGTGAAGCATCGCCCGAGCCGGGACGCAGACTGCATCGTTGTTGGCGCCCATGTTATAAGCCCGGCTGAACGCCGTGCCGCGGGCCGCCAGGGCGTCCAGATTTGGCGTCTTCACGTCCGGGTGCCCCAGAAATCCCAGGGCGTCGCCACGATGATCGTCGGCGACCAGCATCAAAATGTTCGGCGGTTTTGCGGCCGGTTCGGCGCGCAAGAGCGGCGCCATCGCAGTGGCGGCGATGCCTGCCCCGACAGTTTTCAATACCTGACGGCGATTGAGTCTGGTTTGTTCCACGAAATCCAGCATATGCCGATGAATTGGGATTACCAGCCGCCGCTCGCCGGAGTCGCCCAGGATCGTGAAGCGGGGAGCCTGGATGGCGGCGTGTCGACCAAATCGGGCGATGTCGGACCCGAAGAGTTGGCCGCTGGAAGCCCGTGCCGCGAGGCAGTATCATCGTCGCTTTGCAAGGCGGCAATGATCCCTTGGAGCGTCTCTGGACTGCTGGATGCACCGCGGCTGGGCAGCTCGGGCGCTCCACCGGATAATCAGTTACAAGCATGATCAGCCAACAAGGTGACGGTCTGGTTTTTCTGCTGGGTGTGCCGCGCTCGGGCACGACTCTGCTGGCGACGATGCTGTCGCAGCATCCGCAGATTCTCAGCCCGCCCGAGCCCTGGCTGATGCTGGCGCTGGAGGCGATCGGGAAAACGCCCGACGATCATCCCGCCGATGCCCAGCTCATCGGCGAAGCGGTGCTGAAGCTCGCCGACTCCGATGCCAAGCTCAACGCCGCCCGGGCCTATGCCCTGAGTCTGTACAACGGCCTGCTCGACAAAGCCGGGCGCAGCGTGCTGGTGGATAAGACGCCGCGGTATTATCTGATTCTTCCTTTCCTCAATCAGCTGTTCCCCAACGCCCGCTATTTGTGGTTGCATCGCAATCCGCTGGACGTCGCGGCGTCATTCAAAACGACGTGGAAAGTCGATTTGCCGGCGGATTTGCGGGCCTCGGCGGCGAATCGCGGGTGCATGGACCTGGTGCTGGGGGCGCGGATGCTGGCGGACTTTGCCGACGCCAACCCCGCCATCGTCAAGAAAATCGCATACGAGCAGCTGGTGGCCGAGCCGGATCGGCTGGGAGCGGAGACGATCGCGTTCCTCGGTCTGGAGGCGGCGCAGAATCTCACGCAATTCGACTTGCATGACAGCGACTTGGCCAAGTCGGATTTCGGCGATCGCAAGATCGTGGAAACGCAGGCTCCCCACTGCCAGTCGGTGGGACAATGGGAACGCACGTTTGCCGGCGAAGATTTGCAGATCCTGGTCGATGCGATCGGGGTCGATCTGTTTCGCAGGCTCGGATATGACGCGGTGTTGGCGAAGCTGCCCGAACTGGGAATTGCCGAGCCGTCGAGCGAGACCACCGTCATCGCGCAGCGCCGCATCGAAGCACACTATGCGCAGCGCCTGGCATCGGTCGCGGCCACCAGTTCGCTGCGCGGCGCGGGAATCGCGGGGCCGGTCCCCAGAGATCTGGCGTCGCTGCTGAATAATCCGTATGTGTCACTGATGGTGGAAATCAACGGCTGGCAACAGAACATCGTGAGCCTGCGCAAAGAGATGGACAAGCTGAAACAGATCACCGAGGCTGCCGAGGAGATGGCGCGGAAGAAGGCCGACGAATTGGCGGGCACGGAGCAGCGCATGCACGGGCTGGAGACGGATCTGGCGGAAGCCAACGGCGTGGCCCGCAAGCTTCGGGACGAGCTGGCGCGCGCGGCCAGCGCGGCCGGCGCTGCCAAGGCAACGCCGCGGGCAACCGCTGCGGTTGACGAGCGACTGAATCCGCCGGATGTGCTCTGGCCGCTGGGCGAAGACCGAACGTATCGACCGAGCTGGTCGTCCCACGGCGGATTGATCAACGACGAGCACGCGGGCATTTACGACGCCACCAAAGATCTGCCCGGCTGGCAGGACCCGCAGGACAGCCAGAAGCTTTACGAGATGGCGTATCACAGCGGGTCGATCATTCTGGAGATCGGCGTGTACGGCGGGCGCAGCGCGGTGGTCGAATTGCGGGCGGCGCTCAAAGCGGTCGCCGATCGCGGCGGTACCAGCCCGCAGTTTTATGGGGTGGACCTCGACCCGGCGGCGATTCCGCGCAGCTTCAAATCCCTGAGCGATGCGGGCGTGGAGAAATACGCCCTGCTCTATCACGGCACGCTCAGCGATTTTCGCCGTGATATTCCGATCACGCCGACGATGGTTTTCGTGGACGGGGACCACAGCTACGAAGGCGTGCTGGCGGACCTGGCCCTGCTGCACAGCTTCCTCGCGCCGGGCACGCCGGTGCTGTGTCACGATTATTTCGGAATTGCCGGCGTGGCCCAGGGAGTGGATGAGTCGATTGCGACGGGCTTTTACGAGCCGGGTGGGCAGTTTGCCGGGTCGATATTGCTGCGTGCCTCGGCTCGATGCACGGGCGCGGTGCGCGGGCTGGGGCATCGCACCTTCGAGCAGACTCGGGCGGCGCTGCTGGAGTTCTATCTGTCGGGGAAATTAAACAACATGTCGACGGTGGATTACGCCACGAACCGCAAGCTGACGCGACCGGCGCGCCAGGAACTGCGGTTGGGGAGCGATATCCCCGGCAGCAGCGGGCGCGGGCAGTGGCCGTATGTGCCGGTGCGTACAGACCCCCTTCCCGCCACGCTCCCCGACGGACGGCCTTGGCCGAAGATTTCCATCGTCACCCCGACGCTCAATCAGGGACGCTTCATCGAGCAGACGATTCTCTCGGTGTTGAACCAGGGTTATCCGAATGTCGAGTATGTCGTGATGGATGGCGGGTCGATCGACGAGACGCTGGCGATCCTCGCCCGCTACAGCGATCGCCTGCACGTTGTCAGCGAAAAGGACAGCGGGCAGAGCAACGCCATCAACAAGGGATTCAAGCTCTGCGGCGGCGAGCTCTTCACCTGGCTCAATAGCGATGACATGCTGGCGCCCGATGCCCTGGCCGGCATGGCCCTGGCGTTTTTTACCTCCGGCGCGGACATGGTCGCCGGCGTCTGCGAGATTCGGAAGGACGGCAAGGTCCTCAATCGCCACATGACCACCTGCGGCGACGGGCCGCTGCCGCTGAACGATCTGCTCGATCTCGACGGGATTTGGATGCAGGGGCAGTTCTTCTATCAGCCGGAGGTGATGTTCACCCGCGCCCTGTGGGAACGGGCCGGCGGATCGGTCGATGAATCGCTGCATTATTCGATGGACTACGAGCTGTGGCTGCGCTTCGCCGAGCAGGATGCGAAGCTGCACTGCATCGGGCGGACGATTGCATTGTTCGGCGTTCACGAGAATCAAAAGACGCATCGGGTCGGCGATTTTCTGCCGGAGCTTCGAGAGGTGCGCGACGCATTCCTGCGCCGCACCGGCCGCGGCGCGCCCGTGGCCCGGCCGGCCCCGACCAAGCAGCGATTGCGCGTCGTTTTCTTCAACGATCTGGGATGGATCGTGGGTGCGGGTATCGCCCAGCAGCGCTTGGCCATGGCGCTGATCTCCGCGGGGTGGGATATTGTGCCCGTGGCGATTTCGCCGGACGTGACGCCGACGAGCATCTCCGAGGAAGCGATCGTCGCGGCCATCGCCAGGCATGAGCCGGACCTGGTGGTCCTGGGCAATCTGCACGGTTCGAGCCTCGCCCCCTCGGTGATCGGCGCAATTTCGTCGCGCTGGCCGACGGTGCAGGTGGTGCATGATCTGTGGATGCTGACCGGCCGCTGCGCCTACAACGGCCAGTGCACGAAGTATCTCGCCGGCTGCGATGAGTCCTGCCCCACGCCGCACGAATATCCGACGCTGGCCCCGGCGAAGATTCACGGGGCGTGGGAAGCCAAGGGGCAGTTGATGCTGGGCCCACATCCGCCGATTCTCGCGGGGCTCAGCGCGTGGACGGTGCAGTTCATCAAGACGCGCTTCCCGCACCTGGCGGACGCGGGCGATCAACCGAAGCTGCTGAGCGCGCGATGCGGATTGCCGACGGAGTTTTTCCATCCCGCGGAGCGGCGGGCGGCCCGGCAATGGCTTGGATTGCCGGAGGACAAGTTCATCATTCTGTTCTCCGCGTCGAACCTGAGCGACAAGCGCAAGGGGCTGGCCACGCTGTTCGAGGCGTTGCAGATGCTGGCTCTTCCGGACGTGCTGGCGGTTTGCGTGGGACAATTGGACTCCAGCGCCCGGTGCGACGGCGTGGCGGTGCGATCGCTGGGATATCTTTCGGATGCGTCGGAGCTGTCGATGGTTTACTCTGCGGCCGACGTCTTCGTCGGACCGAGCCGGATGGAGACCTTCGGCCAAACCTTCATCGAAGCCGCCGCGTCGGGAACACCATCGGTGGCATTCGGCGTGGGGGGCGTGCCCGAGGCGCTGCTCAACGGCGTGAGCGGTCGGCTGGCGGCGAAGGTGGACGCCCGCGCGCTGGCGGCGGCCATCGAAGAGCTGCACCAGAACCCGGCGCTGCGGCGCGACATGGCGGCGTGGGGCCAACTCTGGGCCGGCAACGAGTGGTCGCTGCGATCGGCGGCCCAGCGCTTTGTCTCGCAACTCAATGCCATCGGGTTGCTCGCCCGGCTGGGGGTCGCGCCCAAAACGGGTTTCGCCAACGAGCCGGCCAGCGTTTCGGCGCCGATCTATCTGGACATGAAGAGCTCGCCGCACCCCTCGGCACACAGCAACGGCGCGTCGATGGTGCAGGCGCGGATCGCGCGGCTCGAGGCCGAGCGCGATCAGTTGCAGAAGCGAATTCGCGACATCACCGACACGCGGCTGTGGCGAATGGTCGGATCGTTCTATCCCACGTATTATCGCGCCATTCACGCGCCGGTGGTTCCCGGCTGGATGCGCGGAGTGGTCATGCGATCGGTTGCGCGCCTGGGAAAGCCTCAGCCGGCCAAGCCCGCGCCCAAGCAGGACCCGATGCCGCGGGATAAATGATCCGCAATTCATTCGGCGAGGAGTCGCATTTCATCGCTGCCGCGCATCAGCATCGTCACCCCCTCGATGAACCACGCGCCGTTTATCCGCTGGTGCGTGCGCTCGGTTCTGTTGCAGGACTATCCAAATCTCGAATACCTGGTGCTCGACGGCGGCTCCACCGATGGCACGCAGGAGATCGTGGCCCCATATCGCAACCAACTCGCCTATTGGCAGAGTGCGCCGGACGCCGGGCAGGCCGACGCGGTCGCGCTGGGGTTTGAGCGCAGCACCGGCGAGGTGATGGCGTATCTGAACAGCGACGACATGCTCGCCCCCGGCGCGCTGCAATTCGTTGCCCGCTATTTTCACGAGTATCCGCAGGTGGATGCGATCTATTCGCACCGCTGCACGGTCGATGAAACCAATCGTGTCCGGTCCTACTGGCTTCTGCCGGAGCATCGCAACTATCTCATGCGGCGATGGGATATGATCCCGCAGGAAACTTGCTTCTGGCGGCGGCGGCTGTTCGAGCAATGCGGCAATATCGACCGCTCGCTTCAGTTCGCGCTGGATTACGATCTGTTCCTGCGTTTTATGTCGGCCGGGACGTTTGTGCGGGTGAACCGGTTTCTCGGCGCTTTTCGCAAGCACCCACAGGCCAAGACCTTGCGGCTGTTGAGCACCAGCGGCCGCGAGGAGATTCGCCGGGTTCGGGCGGCGCGGGACGTGCGGATTTCGGTGCCGGAGAAGGTCGTCGGGGCGCTATTTTTTCGCTGGGTGGTCGCCCGGGGATGGTGGCACGCGAAAACCCACCGGAGCCTGCCGGGGGCTTTACCCGGCGTGGGATATGATTATGATGCGGTCTGGGGCGCGCTGCTCAATTCGGCTCAGACCGGGGAAAGAAGCTGAACGTCATGGATTCCATGGTCCGTGACTTCGGTTAGACTAAGATCGTGCGAGTTGCCCTTGCCGAGTCTCTGCCTCATCCGGTGATGGTGAGCATTGCTCCCACGCCACGCCAGCCGCGTTGTCTGGCCATTGTGCCCGTGTTCAACGAGCGGGATTCGGTGGCCAAGGTGGTGCAGCGGCTGCGGCGGGCGCTTCCCGACATTGATGTGCTGGTCATCGACGACGGCTCGACCGACGACACCGCCCGCCAGGTTCCCGCGGACACGCCGGTGGTGAGCCTGCCCTTCAATCTGGGCATCGGCGGCGCCATGCAGACCGGATACCGCTACGCCCTGCTGCACGGCTACGACATCGCCGTGCAGGTGGACGGCGACGGACAGCACCGCCCCTCAGAAGTTCGCAGGTTGGTCGACCATCTGCTCGAGGGGCATGTCGATCTGGTGGTTGGTTCGCGGTTTCTGGAGGAGACCAAGTTCCATCAAACCCCGCCACGCCGCCTGGGGGCATGGATGCTGCGGGCGATCATTCGCCAACTTTCCGGGCTGACGATGACCGACTGCACCAGCGGCTTCCGCGCCGCGAATAGCGCGGTGATCCGCGCGTTCGCCCACTGGTATCCCGAGGACTACCCGGAGCCCGAAGTCATTTTGCTCCTGCATCGGGCGGGCTATCGCGTTGGCGAACTGGCGGTGCGCATGCGCCACCGTCGCACCGGGCGCACCAGCATCGGGCTGATGCGCGGTCTGTTCTATGTCGTCAAGGTATCCGTCTGCCTGCTGCTGGACCTGGTCCGCGAGCCCTGGCCGAGCGGAAAGGTGGGAAAATCGTATGAACGTGTTCCGGAGCCTCTCCCTCACGGCGATCGGTGGCAGCCTGCTCCTTTTGGCAATTCTCCGTCTTCGCAAGTATAAGCTCAAAGAGCGCTACACGATCCTGTTCCTGCTGATCGGCACGCCATTTCTCCTCCTGGCCGTTCGCCCCGACACCGTCGGCTGGCTGGCCGTCAAACTCGGGCTGCAATACACCACGCTGGCCCTGATCTGTGTGTCGGCATTTTTGTTTCTGATTGTCTTCGAGCTGCTCTCGATCGTGAGCGTGCAGGATCGGAAGATCAACGCCCTGGCCCAGCTGGTGGCGATCCTGATGGAAAAGCAAAAGCTCGCCGAGCAAACTCCGCGGGACATCGGGCCGGGCTAATCCAGCGTCCGCCCCTTGGCCCCGTGCATTCGCGCGCGGATGCTCCAGGATTGATCTGTCGCGCCCCCGTATCATTCCCACGATGGAATCGGTGCAGAACGGTTTATCGATCGGTCGACTGGCGAGTTCCGCTGGCGTCCCGACCTCAACCGTTCGATTCTACGAACGGCGCGGGCTGTTGAAGCCGGACGCACGTACGCAGGCGAATTACCGAACGTACTCCACCGGCAGTGTCGAACGCCTGAGATTCATCCGGGCGGCTCAAGCCACCGGATTCAGCCTGAAGGATATTGGCGAAATGCTCGCGCTAACGCATTCCGATGAACCGCCGTGTGATGAAGTCGCGGCGCTCATCGAACGCCGGCTGGACGACGTGAGAAGGCGTGCCCGGGAGCTGAGGCGGATCGACCGCACTCTGTCTACGGCGCTCAAGTCGTGCTGCAAGGGCGGGCCGGACTGGTGCAATGAAATCGAGCGACTGAAGCTCCGCAAATCCCCCGCGTACCTGCCCACCCGTTCGAGCGCGCGCAGCCCCTTGACCTTACACTAAGGTTCAAGCTCTACAATGTTGGCCACGGTCCGGATGATGCCGTCGCGTGGCGGCATCCGGGCCGCGCCTGACCATGAGGTATGCCATGATCGCCGTTACGACATGCGGTCCGTGCTGTCCCGATTGCCCGCCCGATGACTGCCCCTGCTGCCCGCCGGGCTCTCCGTGCATCGGCAAGTGAACGCACCGCCGCGCGGCGGATTCGCGTCCGTAGCGCGGCTTCTACGTCGGAGGGAACATGCGCGACAAGCCCCTGATCCTGGTGCTCTGCACGGGCAATGCCGCCCGCAGCCAGATCGCCGAAGCATTTCTGCGGAAATACCACGGCGACAGATTCGCCGTCGCCAGCGCCGGAACACAACCAAAGCCCCAAGTTCATCCGCTGGCCGTGCGCGTGATGAACGAGATCGGCATCGATATCAGCGACCAGCGGCCCAAGGACGTAAATGAGTTTTTGGGCACTCGGCCGGTGCGGCACGTCCTGATCGTCTGCGACAAGGCGAATCAATCCTGTCCGCGAATCCGGCCGGGGACATTCTCCCACACGTTCATGCCGTTCGATGATCCCGCCGCCGCCACCGGCAGCGACGCCGACAGACTTAACACCTTCCGGCGCGTTCGCGATGAAATCTCCGCGGCAATGCGAAACTGGGCTCCCGGCCCAACGGGAAGGGACGGATGAAGCGCTGCGCCGCCGAGGCCATCGGGACCTTCGCGCTGGTGTTCGCCGGCACGGGCGCAATCGTGATCGACGACATCACACACGCCGTTACGCACGTCGGCGTGGCGATGACGTTCGGGCTTGTCGTGATGGCGATGATCTATGCCCTTGGCGACGTGTCCGGAGCGCACCTGAACCCGGCAGTGACGATCGGCTTTTGGTTGGCGCGGCGACTGCCAGGCCGATGCGTCGGGCCGTATATCGTCGGACAACTCATCGGAGCGTTCGCTGCCAGCGGTGCATTGCTGGCGATGTTCGGCAATCGCGCCGCGCTGGGTGCTACGACGCCGGCGGGTTCGCCGTGGCAATCCTTCGCGCTGGAAGCCGTGCTCACGGGGCTGCTCATGCTCGTGATACTGAACGTGTCCACCGGCCCAAAAGAAAGCGGCGTCATGGCGGGGATCGCCGTGGGGGGCGTGATCGGACTTGAGGCGATGTTCGCCGGGCCG
>Ga0302326_10021423_pt1 | contig 13259 bp, 10 predicted proteins | sample Palsa_T0_3_FD_202264 | JGI IMG/M metagenome (GOLD analysis project Ga0302326, IMG submission 202264) | Peat permafrost microbial communities from Stordalen Mire near Abisko, Sweden - Palsa_T0_3 | ecosystem: Environmental > Terrestrial > Soil > Palsa > Peat permafrost | place: Sweden: Abisko... | reverse complement strand
AGTCTTCAGCGCGCGATTGTAGTGACCGCCCCAATGACTTCTGGCGATGAAGGTGTAGCCGATCTCGACCCTGCGCTCGGCCTCATCGTAATCGTAGAAGCGCGAACTGCCGAGCACCTGACCGGTCCGGTTGTCGAACACCAGCAGGGCGCCGCCGGACTCCATGGCGCCCTTGAAATAGTTTTGAAACACATCCCGCTGATATCGAGTGCGGCTCGGGTGCTGCTCCCATAGCAGCGGATCCGACGCCACGGCGTACAGCTGTTCGAAGTCTTCGGCGCGCAGCGGCCGCAGCCTGATCAAGGCATTCTCGAGTTTGGGCTGTAAATCGAACGACATTAAAATCTGCGGTAACAGGGCTGGCTGCGCCCTGCCACATGCCCGCAGCCGCAAGCAGCGGATTGCGGCTCGCGCAGACCATTCTTTCACGATCACCTGATTTTCTCTACAATGTCGTCGCAGAGCGGCGATTTGTTGAGCGAACGGGCTCGTGGCTTTGGGTCTGCCATCGCGATCCTTAAAAGACGACATGCGGCGGTGAATTTGCAACGCAGCTCATTGGTGGTGCTGGATTCAGGCCATCGAGCCGAGAATAAGGAAAAAAAATATGACAACCCACAGCAACACGGGGTCGGGTGCATCTGCATCCGGACTGCTTTCACGCGAACGAACTATTGCAGGACCAGAGTTCAATCGCTGGCTAGTGCCTCCAGCCGCGCTGGCGATTCATTTGTGCATCGGGATGGCTTATGGCTTTTCGGTGTTCTGGCTGCCGATGAGCCACATCCTTCCGATATCGAATGCCACGACCTGCGCTGCACAGAGCTTCGCATCGGTACTCGTTTCAACCAGCTGCAACTGGTCGGTTCCCACCGTCACTCATATCTTTGAGATTTTCATCGCGGTGCTTGGCATTTCCGCTGCCATCTGGGGCGGTTGGCTCGAGCATGCGGGCCCGCGCAAGGCCGGTGTGATTGCGGCATTCTGCTGGGGCGGTGGCTTGGTGTTGCTCGGCGTGGTGGTGTCGCTCCATCAGCTCTGGCTGGTCTATCTGGTTGCCGTGTTTTGCGGCATCGGTCAGGGGCTCGGCTACATCACCCCTGTATCGACGCTGGTCAAATGGTTTCCCGATCGCCGCGGCATGGCGACCGGCTTTGCGATTATGGGCTATGGTGGTGGCGCCATGATCGGCGCCCCGCTGGCAGTCTGGCTGATGGCCCATTTCGGCGGCGGCGGCTCCTCCGCGCTGTCGCAAACGTTGATCGCTATGGGCATCATTTATTTCTTTGTCATGCTGGCCGGCGCGTTCGGCTTTCGAGTGACGCCCCCTGGCTGGCGGCCGGCAGGCTGGACGCCCCGCGCGCGCGATCAGGGCAATGCCTTGATTACATCGCACAACGTGCATCTAAATCAGGCCTGGCGAACGCCGCAATTCTGGTTGATCTGGGGCGTCCTGTGCTGCAACGTGACGGCGGGCATCGGTGTCATCTCGATGGCCAGCCCGATGTTGCAGGAAGTATTCGGCGCCAAATTATTAGGGGTCGACTCAACGGCGGTGCTATCTGCCGCTCAGAAAGCGGCGGTTGTGGCCGCGGCCGCCGGCCTCGTGGGGCTGATCAGTCTGTTCAATTCTCTGGGTCGTATTTTCTGGGCCTCGTTGTCGGACAAGATCGGCCGTAAGAACATGTACTACACGATCTTCGTGCTGGGCATCATTCTGTACTGCCTACTGCCCACGTGGGGCCATCTCGGCATCCCGATGCTGTTCGTGGCGTCGATCTGCATAATTTTGACCATGTATGGCGGCGGTTTTGCCACAATCCCTGCCTATCTCGCCGATATGTTCGGGACGCAGATGGTCGGCGCCATCCACGGTCGTCTGATCACATCCTGGTCCGTAGCCGGTGTCGTTGGGCCGGCGGTCATCGCCGGCCTGCGCCAGGCGCAGATCGATCATGGGGTCGCGCACGCTCTGGTGTACGACATCACCTTGTACCTCATGGCGGCGCTGCTGTTCGTCGGCTTGATATGCAACTTCTTCGTCAAACCTGTGGACAGCAAGCATTGGATGAGCGATGAACAGCTGGCGCGCGAACGCTCGCTGCAGCACGAAGATCGGGTCACTGCCGACGCTGACACGGCCGCCCGCGGCAGCTTCGGTATCGGCGGCGTACTGGCCTGGGCTGCGGTCGGCATTCCCTTTCTTATCGGCCTCTATATCGCGCTCGCGAAGGCAGCGGCGCTGTTCTAACGCACTTCAGCAGCACCGATCGCTACATCGCCACCGAGGAGCTGAGCCTCGCGGTCAATGCCGCCGTCATCCTGGAGCGGCCGCTGTTGATCAAAGGCGAACCGGGAACCGGCAAGACCCAGCTGGCGCAGGAGATTGCGCGTTCTCTGGATCGGCCGCTGCTCGAGTGGCACATCAAATCGACCAGCAAGGCGCAACAAGGTCTGTACGAATACGATGCGGTCTCGCGTTTGCGCGATTCGCAGCTCGGAGATGCGCGCGTACACGACATCGGCAACTACATCGTCAAGGGCAAGCTCTGGGAAGCGTTTGAACTCGATCTGCAGCCGGTGGTACTGATCGACGAGATCGACAAGGCCGATATCGAGTTCCCGAACGACCTGCTGCGCGAGTTGGACCGCATGGAGTTCTACGTCTATGAGACGCAGCAGCTGGTGCAGGCGCAACATCGTCCCATCATCATCATCACCAGCAACAACGAGAAAGAACTGCCGGATGCTTTTCTGCGGCGCTGTTTTTTTCACTACATCCGCTTCCCCGACGAAGCCACCATGCGCCGCATCGTTGCAGTGCACTTTCCGGGACTCAAGCAGCAACTGCTGTCCGAGGCGCTGACGACGTTTTTCAGTATCCGCGATACTCCGGGGCTCAAGAAAAAGCCGTCCACGTCGGAACTGCTGGACTGGATCAAATTGCTGGTGGCGGAAGATATTGCGCCCGAGGCTTTGCGCTCCCACGATCCCAAGCGCACCATACCGATCCTGCATGGGGCGCTGCTCAAGAACGAGCAGGATGTCATGCTGTTCGAGCAACTCGCTTTCCTGCATCGCCGTGCTCGTTAAGTTCTTTTTTGAGCTGCGCGCCGCGGGCATACCGGTCACACTGACTGAGCTGTTGATGCTGCTCGAGGGCCTGCGCGCGCGCGTGGCCTGGCTCTCGGCGCAGCAGTTCTACTACTTCGCGCGCCTGGCGTTGGTCAAGGACGAACGCTACTACGATCGCTTCGATCGGGTTTTTGCCGAACACTTCCAGGGTGCCGAGCAATTGTTTTCGGCGATGGCCGCGCAGCTGCCGGCCGACTGGCTGCGCGCCATGAGCGAGGGCCTGCTTTCGGATGAGGAGAAGCGCCAGGTGGCCGCATCGGGCGGCTGGGAACAACTGCTTGAGACATTGCGCCAGCGCCTGGCCGAACAGCGCGAGCGCCACGAGGGCGGCAGCAAGTGGATTGGCACGGCCGGCACTTCCCCCTATGGTCATGCCGGCTACAACCCGGAGGGCGTGCGCATCGGCGGTCCGGGACGTGAAGGCCGTGCGGTCAAGGTGTGGGAGCAACGGGAATTTCGCAATTTCGATGACGCGGTGGAACTCGGGACGCGCAATCTGAAATTGGCACTGCGCAAGCTGCGGCGCTTTGCCCGAGAGGGCGCGGCCGATCAGCTGGATCTGGAGCGCACCATTGACGCGACTGCCCGCAATGCCGGTCTACTCGATCTGAAACTGATGCCGGAGCGGCACAATGCGCTCAAGGTCCTGCTGTTCCTGGACGTCGGCGGCTCCATGGAAGAGCATGTACGCCTGTGCGAGCAGCTTTTTTCGGCCGCACGCAGCGAATTCAAGCACCTGGAGTACTTTTACTTTCACAATTGTCCGTACCAGAGCTTATGGAAGGACAACCGGCGCCGGCACGCCGAACGCATCGACGCGCAGCAGGTGCTGCGCACCTACGGGCCCGACTTTCGCGCCATCTTCGTCGGCGATGCGGCCATGAGTCCCTACGAGATCACTCACGCCGGAGGCGGTATCGAGCAATGGAACGACGAGGCCGGAGCGCTGTGGCTGCAGCGCCTGAATCGTGCGTTTCCGCACCTGGTGTGGCTCAATCCGGAGCCGCGCGAACGCTGGCCGCACACGGTGTCGATTGGCATGGTGCGGGATCTGGTGGGCGGGCGCATGTTCGCGCTCACGATCGCCGGTCTGGATGAGGCCATCGCCGCACTCAAGCGGCGGGATGTACCCAGCCAGCCCGTTGGCGAGCACAGACAGGAGGAGGCCTGAGATCGGCAGCGCCGGGTGTTGTGGCACTATATGAGCATATAAGCAGGCAGTGGGGCCGCGACGGCCGTGCAATTACATCTTGACCGCACGGGGCCACGCCATACACTGTGGCGTTATATGGGTATATAACGCGGCCGCATAGCGCGCTGCGCAGACGGACAATCGCTGGGAGAGCCTCATGAACGCGAGCACAGTCACGCGCAGACATCACAATGGGCGATACACCGGCGCGGGCGCGCGCGTCCTGCTCGGGACGGTTGCGGCAGGTGCCTGTAGCGTCGGGCTCGCCCAGAACGCGGCCACGGCGGATGCCTCCGGGGCCGTGGAGAGCACTCCCGGGCTGCAGGAAATCGTGGTGACGGCGACCCGGCGCGAGGAATCGCTGAGCAAAGTGCCCATCAGCGTCAGCGCCTATACCCAGGAGACCATGGACGAGAAGGGCGTCAAGGATATGACCGACCTGGTGCGTTACATCCCGGGCGTATCCATCGATCAGACCGGCACCAACGCGATCTCGATTCGCGGCATCTCCTCCTCGGGCGGTGCTGGCACCACCGGCATTTACATCGACGATACGCCGATACAGATGCGCTCGGTGGGCTTCAATCCGGACGACGCGCTGCCCAAGACCTTCGACCTGGACCGGGTCGAAGTGCTGCGCGGACCTCAGGGCACCCTGTTCGGAGCCGGTTCGGAGGGCGGCACGGTGCGCTACATCCTGACGCCCCCCAGCCTCACGCAGGACAGCACTTACGTGCGCAGCGAAGTCTCGTACACCCAATATGGCGATCCAAGCTACGAGGCGGGCGTGGCACACGGCGGCCCGATCATCGATGGCGAGCTTGGCTATCGGCTGAGCGTCTGGTACCGGCACGACGGCGGCTGGATCGATCGCGTCGACCCGACCACCGGGGCGGACGTTGACTCCAATGCCAATCGCGAAGGCGACCTGGTGCTACGGCTGGCAGGCATCTGGCAACCGGTCGGCGTGCTGACGGTCACACCGAGCATTTTCTATCAGAACGATCAGAAGCACGATGTGTCGACCTATTGGCCCGCCTATTCCGACCCCTCGGCAGGCCGCTTCAACGATGCCAACCCCGACCGCACGCCGGTGCCTGACCGGTTCTATTTGCCGGCATTGAAGATCGAGGCGGATCTGGGCGCTACCAAGCTGGTATCCAACACCTCGTACTACAACCGTAACGAGCTGACTGGCTACGAGGGCACGGTCTACAACTTGAGCTATTACCAGCAGGCTGATGTGCTGGGCTTCCCACTTGTGAACCCGGCGGAGTACCCGCTGATCGACACCTCCGGGGTTCATCTGCCTGCCGGGCTGACCAACTACCGCTCGCCGGCCACGATTCAGAACCAGCAGAGCAGCGTGACCCAGGAAGTACGCCTGCAATCCAACGACCCTGCAAGCCGATTGACCTGGACGGCCGGCTTGTTCTGGCAGACCAGCCGCGAAGTCAGCATCGAGCAGATCTACGATCCGATGGCCAATGCGCTGCTTGAGAACCTTTACGGCCTGAGCGTCGAGCAAATCTTCACTGACATCAATGGTAATCCCGTGCCGTTGCTGCCGAACGGCGATGACTACTACAACGCCAATACCACTCACGACCATCAGTTTGCCGGGTTCGGCGAAGCCACTTACGCCTTCACCGATCAGTGGAAGCTCACCCTTGGCGGCCGCATCGCCCGGACTTCCTTCGACATCGTGCATTTTACCGATGGCCCGGAGAATTACGGCACCACCGGACCGGCGAGCGCATTCCAGAGCGAGACGCCCTTTACCCCTAAGGCCGGCGTGAGCTACACGCCCAACAGCGACAATCTCTTCTATGCCACCTACGCCAAGGGCTTCCGGGTCGGCGGCGCGAATCCACCGCTGCCTCCCTATTGCTCGGCGGGACTGATGGCAGAGGGCTATCCGAGCGGACAGGCACCGGGAACCTACAAATCCGACTCCACGCAGAGCTACGAAATCGGCGCCAAGGACAACTTCAATAACGTGGTCAAGCTGGCCTCGAGCATTTACTACATCCGCTGGAACAGCATCCAGCAGAATGTCTATGTCGCGGGCGGCTGCGGGCTGCAGTTCACGGACAATCTCGGCACGGCGGTATCCAAGGGTTTCGATCTGCAAGCCGACGCCGCACTGGGCCCGGTCGGGCTCGAGGCCGCCCTGGGCTATAACAGCGCGCGCTACGTGGCCACGTCCAAGGGCGATCTGGCCATCGACGGCGACGCGATTTCCGGGCAGTCCGCGATCAACGGCAGTCCCGGCACGAATGCGCCGTGGAATGTGACCCTGGGCGCGCAGTACAACCTGGTGCTCGGCACGCACAAGAGCTTCGCGCGCTTGGACTATGAATTCGAGAGCCGCAATCCGTGGATGGCCGCCATACAGGACCCGCGCTCGACCCAGTACTCCCTGTTCCCGACCCCGATTTCGCCCACATTGCCGTCGACCACATTCGTGCAGTTCCGGGCCGGCACCACATTCGGTGGCTGGGAGACCTCGTTCTTTATCGATAACCTGCTCAATTCACAGACCACGACCAACTACGAGCGCAGTTTCATCGACTCCGGCAATCCCGTTTATCCGCCGCCAGGCCCACAGTACAACTATTACACGTTCAGGCCGCGCACCTTCGGCATCACGGCCACGCTGCACATGTAGGCCGGCGCGGCGCTCAAGCCAGCGGCAGCTGGTGCGGGCGCACCAGCATGTGCCAATCCTGGTGCTCTTCCAGGATCAGCGCGATGGCGGCTTCAATCGAGGCCTTGAGCGTGGCGACATCGGACAGCACGCCGTCGGCGGCGAGCGTCGACTGAATGCGGTCGATCGCCCCTTGCAGATCCACCACCAGTCTCTGCGAAGTGGCGCCGAGCCTATAGGCTTCCGATTGTGCGAGCGCGCCATGCAGTGAGGCGCCCAGCGCCGGGAAGAAGGTCGTGATCAGCGACAGCCAAAGTGTATGGACCATAAGGTGAATCAGCGCTGCGAGGGCCGTCAGACCGAACAGCCAGCTGCTGAGCCCATGGACCCGATGCAGCAACGCATGTTGTTTGATCGCAATGCTCTGGTGGTAATGCTTCTGTCCGGCCAGAATGTCGATGGTCCACTGCGCATAGCTGGAACTGAACCCGGGGTTGGTCCATGCCTGCTCGAGCAGTGTGCGTGCCAGCGCCTCGTTGCGCGCGCACAGCATGGCGACATCGTCGGCGCCGCGCAGGTGCTGGCCCGGATCCAACACCCGCAGATACCAGTTGGGTTCGGACTGCGGTGAGGTGAAGTCCAGCAGCGGCGCGAGCAGTGGCAGATACCAGGTCAGTTCCGCGGTGGTGCGCGCGCGCAACCATTGACCCTGCCAGTCATGCCGGAATCCGAGCCAATAGATTGCGCTCACGGTGCCGATGATGGCGACCTCGCCAACGGCCCAAAGACCGGAATAGGGATGCAGCGCATGACTGCTGCTGTCCCAGCCCAGCGCCAGCGGCATGACCGCGAATAGCACGGCCAGCGCGCTGAGCAGGTAGATCGCCCAAAAGCCGCTGCGGTAGCGATGCCCGAAGTGGATGGCGCGAGCATCGAAGCGCTGATGCGCCGCGGCGATGGCCTCGATCAGCTGCAGCAACTGCGGTGGCGGCCGTGGTGGCGGGGGCCGCGCAGGCATGCGCAGGCGCGTACCCAGCAGCAGCAGTTTTTGGATGGTCTGATGCAGAGCCATGCGCGGCTCAGTCTACGATTTCGTAGGTGGTGGCGAATATGGCGTCGCTGACCACGCCCAGGCTGCCGTCGCCGTAATCCACCAGCCAGTCCCCGGCATGCCCGCTCAGCCGCGACTGCCCATCCGCCAGCAGCACGTTGAAAGGCTCGCTCATGCGCACGGCCAGGATGCGATTACGCAGGCTCACATAGGTTCCGGGCTCACCCTCGCGCGTGGGTGGGGTAGCCCGGTACTTGTCGCCAAAGTGCGCGCGCGAGACGCGCCATCGCTCGCCGGCAATGCCGGTCACTATGGCATCCCCGGGCTTGGCGTGAACGATTCCCTCCGGGGTCTGTATGGTGCAGGCGGCCGGGGTGAACACAACGTGGATCTCGCGTGCGAGCTTGCGCGCGGCCACGTGTCGCGGATCATCGGCGATCGAGCTCGAGTAGCCTCGCTGTCCGCTCGAGCGGAATAGTGGTAATTCGGCCGGGCTCACCCGGCGCCCCGGATCGATCGCGCGCGCGTAATCGACGCGCTGGAACCGCGCTGCGCCTCGCGAATGCGTTCGCGCCATTGACGCACGTCGTGCAGCGCTCGCAGGTTTGCGGGCGCGGCATCCAGCAGCGCCGAAGCTTCCCGCAACAATGCCGCGCTCTGGGTCTTGTCGGTAAGCGCCTGCGCAAACAGCGCGCTGGCCAGTTCCACCGGCTGCCATCGATCGCCGTGGTTCTTGGCCGCAAGCTCGCGATGGAATTTGACTACCGGACCGATCACTTGGGCGGCCTCCTCGAAGTTGTGATACCGGCCGCCTCGAGACCGGCTTTAATCTGCTGCACGGCCGCCAGGTCTTCGCGCGCGTAGCTGATGAAGACGGCGTTGCCCGGCATCTCGCGCGAGGGCGGCAGGAAACGCGCGGCACCGCCGATCGGGGCGGCAGTGGCGGCGGGCTTGCGGCGCGCCTGCCAACGCCGATGCAGCTCGTCGACGAACCGTTCCGCGCCCATGTATATGCGCGTGCGCACACTGACCTGCTGCAGGAACGCCATGAGCCGGTCATCCTGTCCGGTGTGATCGTCCGCCATGACTTCGCCGACGTCGCGCGGATCGGACAGACGCTGGCGTTTCGCCATGCGCAGGAACAGTCGCGCCAGCCAGTTGGTGAAGTTGCTACCGATGAACAGCAGGTGACTGTGTTCGAGTTCGTGGAACAGTTTCTCCGGTGCCAGATGTTCATTCTGCAGGGCGCAGATGAACTCGAGCAGATCCTCATCGGAGAGCACATAGGTCGGCGAGGCCGAGACGCGGCCGAACAGATGGTAGACCACAGGCCGCGTCAATCGATCCCGTTCCGAAGGCAGATCGGCGACACGATTGGGCGCGTAGGACAGTACATCGGTCGATGCGGCGCCGCCGAAACGCTCCAGATTGATCGCGCCCTCGAGCAGCGCATCGAAGGTGGTGGAAACGTACAGGTCGAAGTCGGTGATGGCCGCCAGATGACGCAGCGCCTGAGGCGGCTCGAATTGCGCCTCCTTGAGCAGGCTGCGCACGCGCACATAAGCCTCTTCGCGCCGGCCGCGCGCGGCCAGAAACCAGCAGATCACATCGTTGAGCGTATAGGCCGGCGGCAATTCGGCCGTGTCGACGTTGAGGCGGGCCGCCAGTTTCTCCGCGAGCCAATCGTACAGCAGTCGCGGACCGCGTTCGGTCGAGACCTGCAGCAGTTCGGGTCCGACAATTGGGATGACCCGGCGTTCCTCGATGAAACTGAGCAGATCGTCCCAGGCGTCATCGTCGAGCGTGCTGATCGGTGCCCGAACCGTCGAGGCATTATTCATAATGTGCGGTCGATTGCGGGCGCAGTGCAATTACCCGCGCGCTGATTGCACGGCACCAGGCGCAGGATGCTGCAATCTTGTTGGTTTGTCCCTTGAACCCGTCGCATTGCAGTATAGCCCGAGCGCCGGGACCGGTACAGACGCGCCTTTTTGACGAGTCCGTCAAAGTCAATCAAGATGCCCGAGCAATCTCGCCTTTGGCGCTACCGTGGCGGAGCGATGCAGTCAGGGATTTCGCAGACGGAAAGCGGACGCGAGCTGGTCGACGAGAATCGGCGTTTCTACGATGGACTTTGGTCCGGTGCTCGCCTGGTGGATCCTCAGCGCTTCAATACCTGGCCGGTGGTGCAATCCCTGCTGCACGATGGCGCACAGCGGCTCGAAGTCGCGCCGGGGTTGCGGCCGCGGCTGCCCATCGAGGGCACACAATTCGTAGACATCAGCGTTCAGGCGCTCTCCAAGCTTCGTCACCGCGGTGCGCAGGTTGCGCTCGGCGAGGTCACGTCACTGCCCTTCGGCGACGCCGTATTCGATCTGGTATGCGCGCTCGATATCATCGAGCACGTTGAGGATGAAGACGGCGCCCTATCGGAATTGTCGCGCGTTGCCAAGACAGGTGCGACCCTGCTGCTCTCCACGCCATTGCATCCTTCGTTGTGGACGCCGTTTGACGACTTCGTGGGCCACAAACGGCGCTACGAGCCGCAGCGCCTGGCGGCAAAGCTGGCGCAGCATCATCTGGCGCTCGAGCGCAGCGCCGTGTTCGGCATGGCCCCTCGTTCCTCACGCCTGCTCGATTACGGGATGTGGTGGCTGACGCATAACCCTGAGCGCGCCATGTGGTGGTACAACCACGCGATCATGCCGCTTGGCTTGTATTTCCAGAAGGCCCTGCAGCTGGCGCCGGGAATGATCGCAACCGAAGGGGTCGATGAGGTTCTGCTCGTGTGCCGCAGAGAGGCGCGGTAGTGCCACAAGCGGATATGCGGCGGCCTCCGACGGCGTCCCGACGACTCGTGCTGCTGGTTTCCGCGGCGCTGTTCATCAACTATGTCGACCGCGGCAATCTGGCAACCGCCGCGCCGCTGATTCAGGACCAGCTGCATCTGTCGGCGACACAGTTGGGAACGCTGCTGTCCGCGTTCTACTACAGCTATGTACTGGCGATGGTGCCGGTCGGCTGGCTTGCGGAGCGCTTCGGCGCTCACCGCATACTGGGTGCTGGGGTGGCGCTCTGGTCCATCTCGACGTTCCTGACCGGCTTCGCCGGCGGCTTCGTCTCGCTGCTGTTGCTGCGGCTGCTGCTCGGCCTGGGTGAGAGCGCGGGGTTTCCATGCGGTTCAAAGCTGGTTGCCGTCGCGGTCGAGCCATCGCGCATCGGCATGGCCAACGGCATGATGGCCTTTGGCTACCTCGTGGGCCCTGCGCTCGGCACCGTGATTGGCGGACTGCTTATGAGCTATGTGGGCTGGCGGCCGGTGTTCGTACTGTTCGGCGCGCTGTCGTTGCTGTGGCTGTGGCCCTGGAGTCGAGTCCGTATTGCCGAACCCACGCCGCGCGCTGCCGCTGAAGGCTCCGAGAGCCCGACATTCGTGCAGATACTTCGCGAGCGCGGCCTGTGGGGCGCATCGCTGGGTCATTTCGCCTCCAACTATAACTTCTACTTCGTCCTCGCTTGGCTGCCGTCGTACCTGGTCAAGGAGCGGGGCTTCTCCATACAGGCGATGGCCGGTGTCGCCGGCAGCGCCTACCTGATCAACGCGCTCGCCGGCCTGTTCAGCGGCTGGGCCAGCGATCGCTGGATCCGCTCCGGTCGTTCGGCCAGTGTGATCTACAAGGCGACGCAAGCGCTTAATCACCTGGCCTCAATCGCGGCCATGGCGGGTATGGCGCTGCTGCCGGTGCACGGATCGGTGGCCTGTCTGTTTGTCTATGAGATCGTGGTCGGCCTATCTTCGCCCGGGATTTATGCTATTCCGCAGATCATGGCGGGGCCGACGGCGGCGGCCCGCTGGGTCGGTGTGCAGAACATGTGCGGCAACATCGCTGGAATCCTGGCGCCCCAGATCACCGGAATCCTGATCGACGCGACCGGCAGCTACATGAGTGCATTCGCGCTCACCGGCGTCGTCAACGCGCTCGGTCTGATCGGCTGGATATGGATCCTGCCGCGAGTGGCACCGTTGCGCTGGGACTTGCTCGGGGCGATGCGCGAGGCTCATTAAATGAGTCGCCAGAACGGCTTTACTCAAACGCCTCCGCGCGCACCTCCAGTATCAGTACCTGGCGGCGCGAGCTGAATTCGCGCAGCGCTCGGCCCAGCGTTTCCAGGCTGTCGATCAGGCGGTGCGCGAAGCCGTAGGCGCGCGCGATGTCGGCGAACTCAGGCGGTTTAACATCCACGCCCTCGGGTTCGATGTCCACCGCCAGCATCGATGTCTTGATTTCGCGATAGCCGCGGTTGTTCCAGATCACAATCGCGGTCCAAGCCCCGATGTCACGCGGTACGGCCAGTTCGGCCAGCGAGAACTGAAAGCCGCCATCGCCGACCAGACACACCACCGGCCGGTCGGGCGCGCCGAGACCGGCGCCGGTCGAGGCGGGCAGGGCATAGCCCAGCGTGCCATAGCCCGTGGCGCTGTTGAACCAGGAGCCGGGTGTGGCCGCTGCAAATCCCAGATTGCCGGCGTACACCGGCTGCGTTGAGTCGCCGACAAGGATAGCCTCCGGCATGGCATTGCGGATCGAGTCGAGAAATGCAATCTGCCGGCGCATGGGGGCACTCAGACCCTCCAGCGCCTGGGTCCGTGCGTGCCGCGCGGCGCTGGCACCGCGCTGCAACTGCGTGTCATTGATGCTGGCGATGCCGCTATCGACGGCGAGGATTTCGCGCAGCGTCTCGCGTGCGTGTCCGTGCAGTGCCAGCCAGGGATGCGCATTGCGGTCGAGCTGCGAGGCCTCGACGTCGATGCGAATCAGCTGCGGCAGCGGCGGAAAATCATCGGCCGAATACATGTCGTAGTCCGTGGGTCCGAGTTCAGTGCCTACTGCTAGCACGGTGTCGGCAGCGGCGATCATTGTGCGGACCGGCCCGAGCGAGGCGCTCATCGATACACCCAGCGGATGCTGCGGCGGCAGCAGACCGCGCGCATTGACGGTCATGACCACGGGTGCGCCGAGCTTATCGGCCAGGCGTTGAATCTCGGCCGCGGCAGCGCGCGCGCCGCCACCCGCGAGGATGACGGGCGCGCGCGCCTGCGCGAGCCGCTGCGCCGCCTCGGCGATGCCCCTTGTGGCCGCGCTCGGAATCACAGGCCGTGCGGCAGCAGGCAGCGGCAGGCCGCTGGCGTCGCTGGCCAGCAGATCGCGCGGAATCTCGAGGTAGGCGGG